>Ga0272441_10001476_pt1 | contig 50165 bp, 49 predicted proteins | sample SSMProp6N_FD_193582 | JGI IMG/M metagenome (GOLD analysis project Ga0272441, IMG submission 193582) | Marine sediment archaeal communities from Little Sippewissett salt marsh, Falmouth, MA, United States - SSM-Prop-6N | ecosystem: Environmental > Aquatic > Marine > Wetlands > Sediment ... | reverse complement strand
GATCCAGCTCCGCGATGGTGAGGTGTTCATCAAGACCTCGACGGGCAAGATCGCGCCGGCCGCGACACTTCCGGGGGTGCTCGTCATGCTCCAGGCGATCGGCGATCACTTCCGCGCCACCGGCGTCCGGATCGGCATGAAGCCGGCGGGCGGCATACGAACGGCCAAGCAGGCGCTTCAGTACCTGGTGATGGTCAAGGAGACGCTGGGCGAGGCGTGGCTGACGCCGAGTCTGTTCCGCTTCGGCGCCTCCAGCCTGGCCAACGACCTGGTGCGGCAGCTTCTTAAGCAGCAGACGGGCGTTTACGCGGCATCCTACGATCTGTCGGAGGCATGAGGGAATCGAAGCCCGGAGCGGCCTGCGGGCAGAGCATGCCGTCGCAAGCGGCGAGGACGACCCAGGGCTGCGCTGCGCTACAGCCCGGCGCGGCGCGTGGCGCGAGGTCGCAGCAGCGTCCAGATCACGCATTCCCGCGCGATCGGTCGAGCACCGAGCGTGGTAGGATGCTCGCCCATGACAAGCAACGAGGAACCCGGCGGCCGGGAGAAGGCGGCGACGGCCCCCGACGTCCAGGGCGAGACCGCAGGCTGGGAGTATGCCCCCGCCCTAGAGACGATGCGGCCCGAGATCGCCGATCGCTACGGCCTGTTCATTAACGGCCGATTCGCCGCGCCGAAATCACGCAAGCACTTCCGATCGATCAACCCGGCGACCGAGGTGGGGCTGTGCGAGATCGCCGAGGCGGGCGAGAAGGACATCGAGGCCGCGGTCCAGGCGGCGAAGGCGGCCCAGCCGGCCTGGGCCCGCCTCAAGGATCGCGAGCGGGCCAAGTATCTCTTCCGCCTGGCCCGGCGCATCCAGGAGCGGGCCCTGGAGCTGGCGGTGCTCGAGACGATGGACGGCGGCAAGCCGATCCGCGAGTCGCGCGATGAGGACCTTCCGCTCACAGCCCAGCACTTCTTCTACCACGCCGGCTGGTGCGACAAGCTGCCATACGCCTTTCCCGGCCGCAAGGTGAAGCCGGTGGGTGTGTGCGGGCAGATCATCCCGTGGAACTTCCCGCTGCTGATGGCGGCGTGGAAGCTCGCCCCGGCCCTGGCCTGCGGCAACACCTGCGTGCTCAAGCCCGCTGAGACCACTTCGCTCACCGCCCTCCGCCTGGCGGCGATCTGCCGGGAGATTGATCTGCCGGCCGGGGTGGTAAACATCGTCACCGGCGCCGCCGCCACGGGCCGGCTGATCGTCGAGCACCCCGAGGTGAAGAAGATCGCCTTCACAGGCTCGACCGCGGTGGGCAAGCTCATCGCCGGCCTCTGCGCCGAGAGCGGCAAGCGGCTGACGCTGGAGCTGGGAGGCAAGAGCCCGCACATCCTCTTTGAGGACGCCTCGATCGACCAGGCCATCGAGGGGATCGTCCGCGGGATCTACTTCAATCAGGGCCACGTCTGCTCGGCCGGGTCGCGCCTCTTCGTGCAGGAATCGATTCTCGAGGAGGTGATCGAGAAGTTGTCGGAGCGGATGGGCACGCTGCGCGTAGGCGATCCGCTCGACAAGAACACGGACGTCGGGGCGATCAACTCCAGGCAGCAGCTTGATCGGATCGATCGTTACCTGAAGGCCGGCGCGGCCGAGGGGGCGCGGCTGCACGAGTTCGATGGGCAGCCGCTGCCGAAGAAGGGCTACTGGTGCCGGCCGTGCTTCTTCACGAACGTGCAACCCAATCACCTCATCGCGCGGGAGGAGATCTTCGGCCCGGTGCTGGTGGTGATGAGCTTCCGGACGCCGGGCGAGGCGATCGCCCGCGCCAACGACACGCCCTACGGCCTGGCCGCGGGCGTCTGGACGGACAAGGGGGCGAAGGCCCTGGAGATCGCCTCGCACCTGAAGGCGGGCGTGGTCTGGTGCAACGGCTATAACCTCTTCGATCCGGCCTCACCCTTCGGTGGCTACCGGGAGTCCGGCTTCGGGCGCGAAGGCGGCCTCCACGGCCTGCGCGGCTACGTCGATCTGTGAGGGGGGTTGAACCACAGAGCGGCTGTGTTTCATATTCTTCTTGCCAACGAGTCCCGCCATGACCGAACGACTGGATGTGCTGAAGACCTGCAAGCTGTACATCAACGGCTCGTTCCCGCGGTCCGAGTCCGGGCGGACGACCGCGCTGACGGATCGCAGGGGCAAGGTGATCGCCCACATCTGCCGCGGCTCGCGCAAGGATCTGCGCGATGCCGTGGAAGTCGCCCGCGCCGCGCAGTCCCACTGGGCCCAGCGCAGCGGCTACAACCGCGGCCAGATTCTCTACCGCATGGCGGAGATGGTTGAAGGCAAGCGGGAGGAATTCGCCGAAGCGATCCGTGCCACGGGCGCTTCCACGATCGTCGCCGCCCGCCGGGAGGTGGACGCCTCCGTCGATCGGCTCGTGAGCTTCGCCGGCTGGGCGGACAAATACAGCCAGGTGCTGGGATGCCGGAACCCCGTGGCCGGGCCCTACTACAACTTCACGACGCCCGATCCGACGGGCGTGGTCGGCGTGATCGCCCCGGATGAGCCGGCGCTTCTGGGCCTGGTGACCCTGCTCGCCGCTCCGCTGTGCGCGGGCAACGCGCTCGTCGCGCTGGCGAGCCATCGGCATCCGCTGCCGGCGGCGCTGCTCGGGGAAATATGCGCCACCGCGGACGTCCCGGCCGGCGTCGTGAACATCATCACATGTGTCCGCGCCGAGCTGATCGAGCCGCTGGCGCAGCATCGTAACGTCGATGCCATCGGCGCGGCCAATCTCATGCGGCGCCAGGCCGCAACACTGCGGCTCGGGACGGCGGAGAACGTCAAGCGCGTGCACGTCGAGAAGATCGGCCGCGAGGAGTGGTACGACGCCGGTGCCTGCGAATCTCCGTGGCGCATCGAGCCGTTCGTCGAGATGAAGACCATCTGGCATCCGTCGGCGATGTGACCCCGGGGCGCCGGGCAGCCCGAGCGCACGCTACATGCCGGCGGCCGGCACACGGCATCCGTCCGCAGAGAACGAGCCAACTCAGAGTTCCGGCACGAGAACGAGCCTGGGCGTCTGCACGCGCTGGCCGGCTTCCGGATGACGGGGGCTGGCCGGTTCCAGGAGCCGCTCGCCGTTGACGAGATGTTCAGGGAACTGGTCCAGGAGGCGCTCCACCTCCGGGGCATAGAGCCCGCTCTCGGGGTCAATCGCGGTATGGTCGAACAGCCCGACGGTGATCATGCTCAGGCGCAGATCGTCGTCATGATGGAAGTAAGCCTCGTAGCCCCTGCCACGAAGCTGGCGAGCGTAGTCCTCGGCCCGTCGATGGATCTCCTCCAGCGTGAGCTGGCCGCTGCCGAAGTCGCCCCACACCGCGACCTGCAACGTATAGAGCGGGTTGACCTTCGGATAGCGGAGGCGGACGGACATCAACTCGGCGGGCTTGAACTGCCGGGCCGCGTGGCGGACGTTGATGCGGCTGAGCATGGCCCGGGGGAACACCGGCCGGTCTCTCAACTGGATCCCTTTAATCCACTGCAGGGCCGCCTGCGCGGCCGGCGCCTGCGGATCATCCCAGGCGCCGTAGATGACCATCGACCCCTTGCCCGTGGCATGGACGCGGGCCGCTCCGAGCCGCGCGTCGATGGTCGCGCAGCTTCGAACCATGTTGGCGGCGGCGGCGGCATGATCCTCCCCCGTGTAGGTGCCCAGGAGAACCGCCCAATAGGATGAACGGCCTCCGGGCGGCTCGACCGGGGCCGCACCCGGCCGTGGCGGCTCGGTTGGCTTGTGCTCCCAGTCCTCGCCGAGGTCGATCTCCGCCTCTGCTGCCCGATCACTTTGGCGAACACCGGTGGCAACGGAATCAGGTCCGCCGCGGAAGGCCTTCCCCTCGGGCGGACCCTCACTGCAGGCGATGGCGAGAATAGCGCAGATCGCCATGGCCGCTACGACAAGGACGGTTTTATGGGAAGTCATCCAAGACCCCTCGAACCGGCAGGAGGGCGAGCCGCACGGGCGGAAACAAATCACGGCGTCGGCAGAGTCCGAGAGTGTTCTAACCTTACGAGTCCACCCGATTTGTGTCAAAGCGGCGGAATCCCCTAAAGTTCAAGCACGGTGGACTGATCCGTCGATAGACAGACCGTGGACGCGGGCTTCCCCAGGCGCCTCGCGGACCCGACAAATCAGTCTCCGGGGTCGTTGGAAGCGCCGTCAAGGGCGGCGAAGGAGCCGTTGCCTCATGCCTGACATCTCCTCCATAGGACACGGATCGGTGGTGCCGCTGGACCGCACCGCTCCACCCCACGCCCGAGGAGACGCCGAGTCACCACCGCAGATCGACCGCCCACCCCATCGCCCTGCCGACAGCGTGGAACTGTCGGATCATGCGCGGTTCTTCGACCGGCTCCGCAGGCTGCCGGAGGCGCGTCTCGACCGTGTCGAGCAGTTGCGCCAGGCCATCGCCGACGGGACATATGAGACCGACGGCAGACTCGAGAAGGCGATCGACCGCCTCCTCCAAGACCTCCTGATCGAATAGTCCAGCGGCCATTCGACGGTCAGGGAGGCCGCTGCGCGAGATCCGCGGATCGAATCCGCGGACTTTGCACGCCGGCGGAAGTTCGTCCAATTCTCGAGGCAAGACGCCGATTGAGGCGGGAGCATGCGGTCCAGGTGATGCGTCGCTCCCCTTTGGCCAAGACATCTTCCCTCACCATCTCAGACGCCGCGTTTGTACGCTTCGCCACGGGTGGCCGCATCGGCCGTGACACGACGCCCAGTCCACCGTCGCTGGCCTCATGACGACCGATAAGGGCAGGCATTGGCGGATCTGATCCACCGGTTTTCACTGTGATCTGCGCGTCAAACCTCCAATGATGATTTCACTGTCGCCTTGTTCAGGCCGATGGATGAACGTGGCTGCCACTTGGGCGACGGTCGTGGTACGCCGTGCGCCTGCGCGCCATGATGCACGCGACGCAGCCCGGACCAGAACCCGGCGGGAGACGCCATGAACGCGCAAGAGTCGATGGATCTGCAAGCCGCACTTCGGAAGCTGGAGTCCTGGCAGTCCCAGCCGCCGGCCGCCGGGCAGCGCCGCTTTGAGCGCTTTGCCGCACGCGGCGAAGCTCGGCTGTGGCCGGGAGAAGCCGGCCTCACCACACAATCCGTGCCGACGGTTCACATCCGCGATGTAAGCCGCGGAGGCGTGGGCGTGCTGAGCAATCAGGCGGCCAGTTCGGGCCAGTTCTGGCAGGTTCAACTCGGCACCGAGAAGCTGGCCATCACCACGCTGCCCGGATTCTGCCGTTTCTGCCGCGAGGTGGTGCCCGGGGCGTACCTCATCGGCATCGCGTTCGGCATCGAGGCCAGCATCCTGCTCTCGCTGGGCGTTGCGGCCAAGGCGATCACCAAGCGTGATGAGTCCGAACAGCGTCAAAACGTGACGGGCGATTTCGTCGATCCCTCGACCTTCATCGAGGAAGACGCCGCCTGACGCCTGCGGAGTCGGCCAACCGCGTCCACACCGGAGCGCGTTCTGCGCGCGCGCTCCGCGTTCCCGGCGACGGCAAATCTCAATCAATTAACCCTCATTTTCGTCACCGCCAGGGCGGATTAGCCCCGGATCGCGCCGGATTTGTGCGCGCGAATCGCGCCGCCGGCCCCAGGGTGGAAGCACTCGGCCACGGGCCGCCAGACGCCGGCGGGCGTACCGGGCCCGATGGCTCGTTCCGGCACGACTCCTGGGAGATCCTCCCCCATGGCCTACGACCTTTCGCCGTTTCAACCGATTTCGCTGACGGAAGCGTTGCTCGATCATCTGATCGCCGAACACGAAGCAGTCCGCTTGCCGAGCCTGCAGCGTCTGTGGGGCTATTACCGCAACGCCCTGGCGGAGCCGGACGGCTTCGGTGGTTCGAACGGTGCGCCGGCTCAAGCCGTCGGCCTGCCGCCGCGCCTGGCCGGCCGGCGACGGCCCGGACAGGACGACCGAATCCGGCGGGAGACCGTGATCGAAAACGACATCGCCTGGCGCATCCACACGCTGGTGGACTTCATGATCCCGGAGGCGCCGAAGCTCATCAGCAAGGCGGCCGATCCAAGGCTGCGCGGCGAAATCGAACCGCTGCTCGAAGCGATCATCAGCGCCAACGGCGGTGTCGCACTGTGGCAAAACGCCGCCCTGCTCGCTTCGGTCTACGGAAGCGTGGAGTTCCTCCTGAACTGTGACGGCCTCTCATCGCTCCGGCGAAGCGACGCAGCTTCGCCGGCGACCTCTCGCCCCCGCCCGGATCAGCCCGGGGCGGTCCCGTCTAAACCATCAGTCCTCGACCTCGCCGCACGTGCGGCGCCACACATGTCGATCGAGACGGTCGAGGCCCCCCGGGCGATCCCCCTCCTCAACCGATCCGACTTCCGCCGTCTGGACGCCTACATCCTCCACTACCGACAACCCGTCAACGACGTGAAGCGTCCGACGATGTTCAGTCGTCTCAGTCACAACATCATCGGCCGAAAGGCTCTGCCCACGCAACGCGCCTTCGTGACGGTCACCGAGATTCGGTCGGCAACCCACGCGCAACGCTATGAGGACGGCCGACTCGTGATGGAATCAGTGAATCGGCTCGGCCGTCTGCCGGTGGTCCACATTCAGAACCTCAGTCAACCTTTCATCTTCGACGGGCTCAGCGATGTGGAGCCTCTGATTCCGCTGCAGGACGAGCTCAACACGCGCGTCAGCGATCGCGCCAACCGCGTCACGATGCAGAGCTTCCGCATGTGGCTCGGCAAGGGGATCGACGGTTTCACCGACCGTCCCATCGGCCCGGGCCAGATGTGGGTCACCGACAATCTCGACGCGTCGATCGAGTCCTTCGGCGGCGATGCGGACAGTCCCAGCGAGAAGGCCCACATCGAAGAGCTGCGCGAGGCGATGGACAAGGCGTCCGGCGTCACCCCCGCCGCCGCCGGCCACATCCAGGCACGCATCGGCAACCTCACCTCCGAGAATGCCCTGCGGATCTCCCTGATGGGCACCATCGCCAAGACCAAGCGCAAGCGCATCACCTACGGGTCCGGGATCAGGGCGCTGTGTGAACTGATCCTCCAGGCACTTGACGTCTACGGCATCTACCGCACGAAAAGCAGCGACCGCACTGTGGAGGTCGTCTGGTCCGACCCGCTGCCGCCTGATGTCAGCCGGCGTATCGACGATGCCCTCGCCAAGGCGCAGCTCGGGGTCCCGCTCAGCACCTTGCGCGCCGAGCTCGGCTATCCCGACATCGCGGCCGATGCGCAATGAGCACGGAGCGGCCGGCATTCTGCGAACGCCGGGCGCCCCCCGAAATTCTCCCAGAAACGGAGCAGACCATGAGCGAACACGAAACCGTCCCGGCGGACATCGACCTCACGTCAGAAGACACAGCATCTCATGAAGAGCCCGGCGACCAGGCGCGCGAACACGCCGTCGACTGCGAACACGAGAAGCTTGTTCCGGTCTCCGAGTCCAGGCGCTATCGAAAACGCGCCCAGGCCGCGGAAACGACGCTCGCGGACCTGCAGCGCGAACTCCAGGCCAAGGATGCCGTGCTGCAGGAGCAGCAGGAACTCATCTCCGAGCTTCGGCGCCGTCAGCAGATTGACGAGCGACTCATCGAGTCGAACGCCTCCGATCTGGAAACCGCCCGCCTGCTGACGGAGCTGGCGATCAAGGAGATGGACGAGCCGGACGTTGAACAGGCGGTGGAGGAACTCCGCCGGCGCAAGCCGTTCCTCTTCCTCCGGGCGCCCACCGGCTCCGGCGCGCTGAGCCCCAGAGAGACGACCGGCTCGGCGCATGAGCAGCACCTGGCGCGGGCCGCCTGCGAAGCCTCCGAGTCCGGCCGTCGGCAGGATCTGCTGCGCTACCTGCGCCTCCGCCGGCAGAAGTAGTGATCGCGGCGGACGTTCCCGCTGAGGGTCGTCGGTCCGATCCAACCCGTCAGCCATCATCCACCTCAGGAGCCAATCCATGTCATTCAGCGGAAAAGCCACTTACTCGGCGGGTTCGGCGCTGCCGGAGATCGCCGAGGACGTCAGTGATCTCATCACGATCGTCAGCCCCCATGAGACCCTCCTCCTGGACCATCTCGGCGACCCCCAGCGCGAAGCCACGAGCACGATTCACGAGTGGTTGGAGGACAGCCTGCTGCCCAACACCGACGCCGTGGACGATCAGTCGATCAGCGACCCGGCGACGGAGAGCCAATTCACGGTCGAACACGGCGACCGATTCCGCACCGGCGATCAGATCAAGCTCGCCGGCAAGGAGGAGGTGATGCTCGTCACCACCGTCATGAGCGACACGCTGATGGTGCAGCGCCAATACGGCGGCAGTCCATCGTCCGATCTCGTCGATGACGACATCATTCAGATCCTCGGGAATGCCGCGCTGGAGGGCGACGATGCCCCCGGCACGCGGTTCACCAACCGAGTCCGCAAGCAGAACTACACGCAGATCTTCACCGCGGCCGTCGAGGTCTCCGGCAGCCAGCTCGCCACCCAGTCCATCGGCCTGGAAGACGAGATGGACTACCAGAAACAGGAACGCCTGCGGGAGCTGCTGCGCGAGCTCGAGAACTGCGTGATCAACGGCTATGCCGCCTCGAGCAATCCGGAGGGCGACAGCAGCACCCGCCGAACGATGCGGGGCATCATCGCTTCCATCACCACCAACCAATTCGCGCCCGGCGAAGGACCGATTCCCGACGGCGACGGCCTGGGGCTCGACCTGCTCAACGAGGCCGTTCTCAACGCCGCCCTCCGCGAGGTCTGGCAGCAGAGCTCGGGCACGATCGACACCATCGTCTGCGGCGGCCTCCAGAAGCGGCAGATCAACGGCTTCATCTCCTCGTCGCAGCGGTTCATCGACCACGAGAACGCCTTCAGCTCCCTGGTCGATGTCTACGAGTCCGATTTCGGCGTCTGCCGCGTCATCATGAGCCGGTGGGTGCCGCTGGACACGGTGTTGCTGCTGGACAGCTCCCGTCTTGAAGTGCTGCCGCTGAGCGGCCGCAACTTCCACTTCAAGCCGCTGGCCAGCACCGGCGACGCCGAGATCGGCCAGGTCATCGGCGAGTACACCCTGGAGTTCCGCAACGAGAACGCCCACGCCCTCATCAGCGGCCTGGGGACATCCCTCTGATCTTCTCTCCTCCTCCCATCACGCCGCTGCCCGGCGACCGACCGGCCGCCGGGCGGCTTCCCTCCTCTGGAAGACCCTCGCTCCTTCAACCGGAGACCTCATCATGGCGATGATCACCGATCGAGATCTGCTGCTCATCGAGCCGGGCATCTTCAAGAATGCGATGGACATCGCCACACTCCTCATCGACGCCGCGGACGGCAGCGTCAGTGGAACCAGCCTCAACAGCGCCAGTTCCGACTTTGAATCGATGAGCATCGACGCCGGACATGTGGCGGTCCTCGAGGGAGAAATTACCGAAGTCGTCGCTCGAGTCAGTACGACAGAGCTGACCGTTTCCCTGCCGCGTGTGACAAGCGAGGATCCGCTCATCGCGCCGACGGCGGGCAGCGGCCTGACCGTCAAGGTGCCGACATTCGGGCGGCAGATCAACTTCTCGGAGGCGTGGGTGCTCGGGGCCCTGGGTCTCGACGCCGGCGACCTCGGCCTGACGCCGGACGAATCGGCCATTCTCAACCCCTGCGATATCGGCCGGCTCATCGCACTTGAAACGGTCGCTCGAGTGTTCGCGGCAGCCGCAGCGCTCGATCCGGCGGATCAGTCGCTGGCGGATTCGGCCACCCATTACGCCGGGGAAGTGGCCGCGGCTCGTCACAGGACACAGGCGATCCTCGACCTTGACGGCGATGGCTGTGCGGACGCCTCACGCCGCGTTTGCGCGATTGCCCTCACCCGCACCTGACGAACGAGGCGGAGCAGCACGATGATGGACCCGGCGGTGGCGGCGCTGAGCCAGTTCGGAGCGGCCGGTCTCATCGGCCTGCTGTGGATTCTCGAACGCCGTCATGCCGCCAAGCGGGATCGCCAGCTCGATGAGGCCCACCGGAGGATCCTGACTCAGACCCGCGAGCGCGATTCCCTGCTCTCGGTCGTCAAGGAGAACACGCGGGCCATCATCCGGCTTGAGCAGAGCCAGCGGCGCCTGGCCAATCTGCTGGATCGGATGGGACGTCGCGGATCGTCCACCGCGGCCTGAAAGAGACCAACGGCGATCAGCGCCCGCCCTCGCCGTCATCGCCATTCACGTCGCGACCAGCCAAAGCCGAGGCAGGTGCCGCCAGCGGGCTTCCGTCGCCCCGCGCCGAGCGGTATCCTTCCTCCATGCGACGACGCGCCTGGCTTCTCGCGACGCTGATGGCCGAATTGTGGCTCACCGGATGCGCATCGCCCGATGCCACCGGCGATCCGTCGGGCCGGTCCGCCTCACAAGAAACCGTTCGATGGCCGTACTGGCCCACGAGCATGCGCATCCACCCGCTGACGCGACTCGTGACCGACGCCGATTCGGGTCGGACCTTCATCGAGGCGCGCATCGAGTTCTTCGACCGGGATACCCACACCACCAAGGGCTGTGGCCAGCTCAGGATCGACCTGTATGACCTTTCAGGCGTGACGCCGCTGGGACCGCTGGCGACGTGGGAGATGGATCTCAGTGATCCTGCGACCAACCTGGAGCGCTACGACGACGTCACCCGCACATACCTGTTCACCCTGGACACAGAGTCGGAGGAACTGCCGGCAAGGCCGGAATTGCGGGCGTATTTCCTCTCGGAGGACGGCCGGACGCTCAAGGAGGACCAATTGCGCTTGCGGACGGAGTGATCGCGACCATCACCCGGCTGCGGACTCTTCAGAGCCCGGCTGATCGTGGCCGATCTCCTCGATCACCGTGTATTGATCAAGGTTCAAGCTGGTCAACTCCCCGTCATCGAGGCGCAACTCCAGGCGGTCCAGCCAGAGCTGGTCGTCCCTGGCGCGTGCGAACCACGAGCCGGTCTTGGCCTGGCGGTACCGTGTAATGACGCCCTCCACGGTGCCGGACCAGGCATTGTCCCGGTGTGGCATCTGCTGAATTACGCGGACGCGCCGGCCGGGCTGGTACAACGATGTCATCAGAGCCATGGGGAACATCAAATCGCAGGAGCGGGAGGAAGTCAAAGCGGGCCGCCGCCGATTCACCGCAATGCCCCATCCCGGCGGGTCGGCGAGGACACACCCGAAGCGCCGGCCGCACGCCCCGCGGCTCCTACCCTGCCCCGGGAGGGACCTCGGCCGGCGCCGATATCTTCCCCTCTCGACTGGCCGATGATTCCAACGCGGCCGATCCGATCGACACGATCGTGAAGTTGCCGAACTCGCGGCGGGCAAGGTAGGCATTCAGCTCATCGCAGGTAATGGCATCGATCGCGCCGGCCAGATCGTCGAGCGTTCGAGCCCGTCCCAGGCGGAAATGATCCGTGGCCAGAGCGGCGGCTCGGGCCGGGGTGGATTCGCCCTGCATGATCAGATGGCTCTTCAGCCCGTTGACGGCCCGCTGAAACTCGCTCTGCTGCACCCCCTGGCGCAACCGCCGGATTTCCGCTGCGCACACCTCGAGCGTCTCCTGCGCCCTTTGGGGCGTGGTCCCGGCGTACATCGCCACCAGGCCGTGGTCCCGGCCCGCTTGATAGGACGCGCCGACACTGTAGGACAGCGATCGCTTCTGGCGAACTTCGGTGAACAGCCGGCCGCTGGTCGACCCGCTGAGGACGGCGACCGCCAGTCGCTCAAGCATCGAGTGCTTGTCCGCCTCGCGTGGCGCATCGTACGCCAGCCCGATGTGCACCTGAGCCGTGTCCTGCGTGATGTGCAGGTAACCTCGCTCCGGCGCGGCGACCTCAATCGGGTCCCGATGCCCGCGCGGGAAGTCGGCCAAGAGGGCATTGAGTCCTTCGGCCAACCCGTCAGGATCGACGGCGCCCGCCGAGGCAAGGATCGAACCATCGGACAGACATCGCTGGAACCAGGCGTGGCGCAGCTCCTCGGCCGTCGCCGTCTCCAGCACATGGCGGTCGCCGTAGCCGTGCCGGTTGAACGGCGGCGCGAGGTGCCGCTCACGCAGGCGGAGCATGACCTGATGCTGCGGATCATCATCCAGTCCGTCCAGGGCCTGCAGACACAGGCTCCGGACGGGGTCGACCGCCTCGGCGGGCAGCGCCGGTTCGCGCACCAGCATGGCCAGCAGGGGCAGCGCCTCAACCAGCCGATCGCCGAGCAGGGTGAAGTGGATCTGGAGATGATGCACGCGGGTTCGACAGGACCGCTGCACGCCCAGGCGGTCCAGAGCATCGCTGTGTTCACGGCTGCTCAGTCCGCCGGCGCCTCGGAACACCAGCTCCGAGAGCATGGCCGCGTGCCCGTCCCCCTCTGCCGGGTCCGTCGCCGAGCCGAGCGGCAGCAGCCAGTCCAGGGCGACCGAGGCGACGTTGGCAATCGGCTCGACGAGGAGGGGCATGCCGCAGTCAAGTTCAGTGGTGATGATGTGGTTCATGATGTGCAGGGGAGGCGGTGATCGGCAGGAAACTGGCGTCGAGGCATGATACGCCAGTGCCGCGTAAGCGTGAACAGCACGCCCGGTTGCCCGCCGGGGCCCGCCGAAACGCGTCAGATGCTACAGGCGGACCGGTACCGCCGGGGCCCGGCTCCAGCGGAGAGGCGGCTGAGCCGATGTTCCCAGAGACGGTCCACGCGCGGGGTGACGACCGGTCCGCCTTGGGGAGCGAGTATGCGCCTCTTCCTCGACACGCTGGTAGCTCTGATGTTCGTTGGCATTCTCGCCGGCGTTGTGATCTACCACCGCCAGGCCGGGGACATCCAGGCACAACGCGAACTGGCCCGCGCCGAGGTGCGCCGATTTCAGCAGCAGATCCATCTGCATACGGCGCTGTCGGACGGTGAACAGCGGGAGCGCGGCTACCCGACCACGATCGACCCGGACTGGTTCCAGGGCAATCTTCCCGACAACCCCCTCCTGGGCCCGGATCACCCCTGGCTTGAGGTGGCGGGGATCGGTCAGAAGAGCGCGGTGCATCCGCCGGATCTCACGGCCGCCGATCGAAACGCCGCCGTGTTCTGGTACAACCCATGCACCGGCGTGGTGCGGGCGCGAGTTCCGGTCGGGATTTCCGACGCGCACGCGCTGGAGCTGTACAACTACGTCAACGACTGCGGCCTGCCGAGCCTGTTCCCCGAGCAGTAGCGGGCGATCCTGCCGCCGGTTGCCGAACCGGAGGAGACGTGCGCTGCCGGCGGTCAGAGGGAACCCGGCGGCCGAACCGCCCTCATTCCGGCTCGCCGATCACGCCCAGCGCCTGTTCAACGGAGTAGCGACCCGGCGCCCGTCCGCGCAGCCAGGCCGCAACGCGGAGCGCGCCGAGGGCAAAAACGTCCCGCGTGGTGACAGAATGTGAAATTTTTATGCATTGGCCCGGCCCGGCGAAATTGACCGCGTGCTCGCCGATGACATCGCCGGCGCGGATCGAGTGGATCCGCCCGGGACCGATCTCCACCCCCGACTTCTTGTGCAACAGATCCGCCAATCGCAGGGCCGTGCCGGACGGTGCATCGCGTTTGCCGACATGGTGCCGCTCAACGATGTCGACATCGAAGTCGCTTCCCAGCAGGCGCGCCGCTTCGGTGGCCAGATGGTTGAGAACGGCCACTCCCAGGGAGGTGTTGGGCGCGATCATGACCGGCACGGATCGGGCTGCATCGTCCAAGACATCGAGGTTTCGCCGCGAGAGGCCCGTCGTGCCGACAAGCAGCGCCGCGCTGTGTTGCACCGCCAGCCGCGCCGCTTGCTCGGCACCGCGCGGCGAAGAAAAATCGACCACAACATCCCAGGGCACACTTGCGGCAATCTTGCTGTCTGACGCGTCGGCACGGTCGATGGCCGCCACCACCTGGAACCGCTCGTCGTCGTGCGCGAGCGAGCAGATGCGCCGCCCCATGCGCCCCCGAGCACCATGTACCACGAGCCGGATCATGACCGTTCACCTCCTCAAGTTCCCCCCGCTCGAACTATTTTCTGTCAAGAGACTTCCAATTTGCGTCCGATACATGTAAAAATTTCGCAGTGGTCGTAGCGCCACAAGCGTTTTTGCGCTGATTGCTCCGACAAGGCAACGTGTACACAGGAGGTCATACCCATGGCCAAGAAGAAACGCGCCACGAAGAAAAAGACCGCGACCAGAAAGAAGACACGCAGAAAGGTAGCCAGGAAGAAGACGACGAGGAAGAAGGTCACCCGCAAGAAGGTGACCAGGAGGAAGGCCAAGAAGAAGGTCGTCCGCAAGAAGGCCAGGAAGAAGGTCGCCCGCAAGAAGGCCAAGAAGAAGGTCGTCCGCAAGAAGGCCAGGAAGAAGGTCGTCCGCAAGAAGGCCAAGAAGAAGGTCGCCCGCAAGAAGACCGTTCGCAGAAAGACCAAGAAGAAGGCTACCCGCAAGAAGGCCACCCGCAAGAAGGTCGTCCGCAGGAAGGTCCGGCGACGGAAGAAAGTGGCCTGATCCCGGGCCCCGGCGTTCCCGGATGCCCGGATCGACGATATTCCAACTTGCTGCGAGACGGGGCCGGCGGATGCCGGCCCCGCTCTTCGCGCCCTCCCCGGGCGGGTTTGCCGCCAGATTTGTCGCCCCCGGCCCACCCACGCCGGCTCGAATAACTACAATCGCCGCCAGGGGAGCACAGGAGCACCCCTCCGAAGCAAGCTACAAGGACTGCAGAGATGACTCACGTCATTGCTGAACCGTGCATCGGCACCAAGGACACCGCCTGCGTCGAGGTCTGCCCCGTTGACTGCATCCACCCAACCTCCGAGGAGGCGGAATTCGAGGGGTCCGAGATGCTGTTCATCGACCCGGAGACCTGCATCGACTGCGGGCTCTGCGTCGACGAATGCCCTCCGAAGGCCATCTTCCCGGAGGAAGATCTGCCCGAAGAGTGGCAGAAATACATCCAGATCAACGCCGACTGGTACCAGAAATAGGCACGGCGAGCCGGCCTTCCCGCCCCCGGCGGCAACCACCTCGGGCCACGAACGGCCTCCGCCTCGCGCCGGTCCGCCGCCAGGCGATCGCTTGGCGCCTGACGGCGCCGGTGGCGGCCGTGCTGGGCGCCCTCGCCGGGAAAGGGGCCACGCGCCGGCCGCTCCGCCGGATCCCCGTCGACGCGCCTACTCTTCCTCGCCCTCGTCTTCCTGGGGCCGACGAACGCCGGCGGGGGCGTCGGGCCGTTCCGTCCAGTCCTCCACGCGCTTACCCAGGTTCAACTCGCTGGCCATCGTCTTGCGATACCCCAGCTTGCGGAGCACCTCCAGCACATCCGTCCACGTCGGGAAGGTGACGTTGTTGACCTGCTTGAAGGTGTCGATGGCCAGAAGGAACATGAACTGCTCCTGGGTCATCTCCCCTTCTTCGGCGGCCTTTCTGAAATCGGAGCGGCGGCGCCCGGGACCGCGCCGGCGCTCCAGGTGGGTCTCCTCCGGGGCCTGCTCCAGCCGCCGGCGGTCCAGCCCCGACCGGCGGTCCACGACACTCTCGCGACGGTCCGGCCCCCGCTCGGCTTGCTCGTGCATGTTTTCACTCTCGACCATGGCTCGCTCCCATCCCGCAGGAAAACGAGGGCGGGATACGCTACCCTAGCCTTTGTCGGCGTTTGCCGCCCGGCTCCTGCAGGGCCGGCCAGACGTGACCTCAGAAGAACCTCACCAGGCCGCTGCCGATCGTCAACGCACCCATGGCCGCCTCATCTTCCCGCCAACCTCAGCACCTCTTCAGCCCCTCGGCGGCCATTCTGGCCTGGCTCTGGCCGGGCCTGGGGCACATCAGCCTCGGGCAGCGCAAACGCGGGCTGCTGATCATGGCCGGCGTGCTCTTCCTGTTCTTCAGCGGGCTCCTGATCGGGGGGCTGGATTGCGTGGACCGCAAGCACGACAAGCTCTGGTTTCTCGCCCAAAGCTTCTGCGGCCCGGTGGCCTTCGTCGCCGACCTGGCGAATCAGAAATGGGTGCAGACCGTGCCCGATGAATGGGACCGCGGCACCGAGGCTCGCCGGCGGTTCGAGCAGGCCGATCCGCTGCTCCTCAAGCAGCTCCACCGCATCGGCCTGGGGCGCGTCAACGAGATGGGCACGCTCTTTATCGCCCTCGCCGGCCTCATGAACGTGGTCGTCATCCTCGACGCCCTTTACTTCGTCCCCCCCGCTGCGCCCGAGCGCCGCCGGCCCGGCACCGACACCTGATGGCCCTCCTCGCCTACATCCCGTTCCTCGATCCTCTCGACGTATTCCACGACTGGTGGTTCCTCCTGGTGATCCCCCTCTCCCTCGGGATCTCCATCACCTACAAGGCGATGCGGATGGCCTCCCTCGACGGCTACTGGCGCCAGGTGGCGGTCATGACCACCCAGATCGTGCTCGCCATGATCGCCGGCGCCGTCCTGCTCATGCTCTTCGTCGAGCTGGTGATCCCGCTCGTGCCGGTGGAATGACACCGCCGCGCACGCGGCTGGCGGCCCCCTCGCCGGGGTGCCGGCGGCCCCTCGCCCCCGACCTGCCGGGCGACTGGCCAAAACTGATGAATTTCCGAACCGTTGCCGATGTGATTAAGCCCGTGCAGTCACGGATCGGCGGCGCGGCGTCCCATCAGGCGACAGACCGGTCAAGGATGGACCACCATGCCCATCGCGCTTGGCGAGAGAGCATACCACTGCCGCGCGCACCCACACCATGAGCCCCCGCCGGCCATCGCCGAGGACTGGCGCCGCTACCGCGCCTCCGGCTGCGTCACCGCCCGGAACCGGCTCATCAGCCACTACATGGCCACCCACGTGCGGCCCATCGCCGCCAACGTCTACGCCCATCTGCCCAGCCAGGTCGAGCTGGATGATCTCATCCAGCAGGGCTACCTCGGTCTCATCGACGCGATGGATCGCTTCGACATCGACCGTGACACTCGGTTCGAGACGTTCTCGCGCCGGCGGGTCTTCGGGGCCATCCAGGATTATCTGCGGTCCATCGACCCCGTCCCCCGCCTGACGCGGATTCGCGCCAAGCACCTGCAGGGGATCCGCGAGGCGTTCGAGAAGGAACACGGCCGGCCGCCCACCGAGGACGACCTGCGGGCCGTCCTCGGCGTGCCCGAGCCGGCCTTCCGGCGGTTCCTTGCCGACCGCAGCCCCGCGGCGACCGTCCCGTTCAGCAACGTCCAGGGCGATGCGGAGGCCGCCCTCGACGCGGATACGGACGCCATGGACAGCTTCGAGGATGAGAGGGAACCGGGTCCGCTGCTCCGGGCCGCCCGCCGCGATCTGAGGCGCTGGATCTCCCGCGGCCTCGACCACCGCGACCAACTCATCATCGTCCTCTACTACTACGAGGAGATGACCATGCGGGAGGTGGGCCAGACGCTGGGCATCTCCGAATCGCGGGTCTCCCAACGACTGGAATCGATCCTTTCCTGCCTGCGCAGCCGGCTCGTCGCCGCCGGCTGCGAGCATGAGTTCGTCTTCTCGTAGCGCGGTTCTTCTTTGCCGGATCGGCTCGCCAGGCCCACGGACGCCGCCGCCGTGGGCTTGGGCCGATCTCGCTACACTGCTCAGCTATGGCGGCAAAGGCGACCCACAAGTTCCAGGCCCCCAAGGGCACCCGCGACTTCTATCCGGCCGACATGGCCGTCCGCCGATACATCGAGTCCGTGTGGCGCGAGGTCTCGATCAACCACGGCTTCGAGGAGATCGACGGCCCGACGTTCGAGCACCTGGAGCTCTACACCGCCAAGAGCGGGCCCGGGATCGTCAGCGAGCTGTTCAGCTTCCGCCGCGAGGGCGGCAACACGGACTACGCCCTGAGGCCGGAGTTCACGCCCACCCTGGCGCGGATGTACGCGGCGGCGGCGCAGACGCTGCCGAAGCCGGTCAAGTGGTTCTGTATGCCCAGCATGTTCCGGGCTGAGCGTCCGCAGCGCGGCCGCCTGCGCGAGTTCTTCCAGTGGAACGCGGACATCATCGGCGATGACTCGCCAAACGCGGACGCCGAGATCATTGGGGTCACGGTCGGGATTCTGGAGCGACTCGGGCTGACGCCAAAGGAAGGTACGTTCCACATCAGCGACCGCAAGTTTGTCTACAACCTTTTGCCATTGGCTGGCGTGCCGCAGAATCTATATGAGGAAGTACTCTGGCTCCTCGATCGACGCGGGAGCTTGCCACCCAAGGACTTCCAATCCCGGGCCTCAGAACTCGGGCTAAAGGTCAAGATCTACGACAACAACATTGCAATGCTCCATCGCGACTTCGACGAAGGGCTCGAACAAGTCAAGATACAAGCTGCCAACCTCAGCATCCCGGTCGCCAACTTCGAACCCATCAGGAGATTGTGCCAAACGCTGGATGAAGCCGGCCTGACGCAATGGTATCAGCGCGACTTCTCAATCGTCCGCGGGCTCGCGTACTACACGGGCACGGTCTTCGAGGTGGTCGCCGAAGGCGAGCGGGCGATCGCCGGGGGCGGCCGCTACGACAACCTGGTCGAGCTCTTCGGCGGTCCTCCGACGCCCGCAACCGGCATCGCCATGGGCGATGTCGTCCTCCGCCTGATGCTCGAGGACCGCGGCCTGCTGAAGCCCGAGGAACTCATGCCCCGACCGGATGTCTTCGTCATCGACACGACGGAAGGCGAGCCGGGCCGCTTCCTCGGCCTGATCGCCGGACTCCGCCGCGCCGGCCTGCACGCGCGTCACAGCTACCGAGCAACGAAGAACGTCGGCAAGCTCCTCGGCGAGGCGGGCAAGGCCCGGGCGCGCTTCGCCGTCATCCTCGGCCGCGAGCTGGAAGCCGGCAACATCGTCCTGAAGGATCTCGACGCCGGCGAGCAGCGGGAGGTTCCGCTGAACAACCTCGCCGATGAACTGCTGCGCCTCCGCGCAGCACGCCCCTAGCCGCGGGCCGACGGCCCGCGGAACCGGGAGCAAGGACCCGTACCTTCCACGCGGCGCTCGCCAAGTACGGCTTCCCCGACATCACACAGGGAGGTTGAAGATGAACAGCAATCCACGAAACAGACGGCGAATGGCGCTGCGGCGACTGTCCTGCCCGGCCCGATTCATCGTGCTGCTCCTCGCCGCGGGCGCCTGGGCGGCGCAGACGACCGGCGACAATCCGGCCGGCCGGCTCGCCGCGTCCGACCCCGGGCCTTCGCCTACCCTCGGCGCCCTGCCGCCGATGATCGATGACAAGACGATCGTCCTCTTTGACGGCACATCCTGGGAAGGCTGGCGCCAAGCAGACGGCCAGCCCAGCCAATGGGAGATCCAGGATGACGGCTCGGTGCGGGTGAAGGGCGGCAATGCCCTCACGAACATCCAGCTCACCGACTGCCAGCTTCACCTGGAGTTCCTCTGCCCGCTCATGGAGGGGCGAACCGGCCAGGGGCGGGCCAACAGCGGCGTCTACCTGCACGGCCGCTACGAAGTGCAGGTGCTGGACAGCTTCGGCGATGAGCCGGCCATCGACCGCTGCGGCGCGATCTACTCGATCGCCCCGCCTCTTGTCGCGGTGAGCCGGCCGCCGGACACTTGGCAGACCTATGACATCATCTTCCGCGCGCCGCGGTTCGACGGGGCGGGAACGATGACGGCCCCGGCGTATATGACCGTCCTGCACAACGGCGTGGTCGTGCACAATCATCAGGAAGTAGCGCACACCACGACGGCGGCGATGGACTCGAAGATGGTCCCCGCCGGACCCCTGCTCCTGCAGGATCACGGCTGCCCCGTCCGCTACCGCAACATCTGGCTGCGCAAGCTCGACTGAATCACGGAGCAAGTGATCCGCTTCCGGAGAAGCGAAGAGCCAAGGCTTCTATCGCCCGCCTCCTCCAGTTCGACCGTCTCCCAATCGAGGCGCCCCATTTCAGCTTTCAGCTTTCCTGATTTCAGCTTTCTCCGATGCGACTTCTCATCATCACCGCCGTTGACCGGGAGGCCCGCGCCATCGGCGCGGTGAAGGGCGCGACGGTCCTCGCCGGCGGGGTGGGTCGCACGAACGCGGCGGCGGCGACGACGCACGCCATCCTCCGCACAGGCCCCTTCGACGCGGTCATCAACGCCGGGCTGGCCGGGGCGCTGCCGGGCAGCGGTCTCTCGATCGGTGATGTGATCGTCGCCTCCGGTTGCGTCTATGCCGAGGAGGGGCTGATCACCCCGCAGGGCTTCGCCGACATCGCCTCCATCGGCCTCTCGCTCGGCGATTTCGAGGGCAACGCGGTTCCGGTGGATGAGACACTCCTGGAGATTCTAAGCGCCTCGTTCCGCATCGGTCCCGTGGCCACGGTCGCCACCTGCTCGGGCACGGATGAGGCCGCGTCCATGATCGCCCGGCGCACCGACGCCCTGGCGGAGGCCATGGAAGGAGCGGCGGTGGTCCACGCCGCCCGAAGGCTGCAGACGCCGGCCATCGAGCTGCGCGCCATCAGCAACAACGCGGGCGACCGGTCCTCCCAGCAGTGGGATTTCACGGGGGGACTCGAATCGCTGGGCCGGGCGACTCGCCGGGCGATCGAGCTGATCGGAGCCTGCGGGTCGCACGGTTTGCGCTGACTGAACGGGCCGGGCGGTCGCCCCGGCCCGCCGCGAGGCCGACCGCACCGGGAAGGCGCATTGCCCGGCCTGCGGTCACAGCCGTTATCGGCACGGGGGCCGAGCCCAGAGCGAATCACCGTGCGCATCGCCGCAGGTGGCCGCCGTTGGGGAACTTGCCGTCTCAACCGCGGGCCCCGAGGCGTCGATGGACTGCCGGACGGCGCATCTGTGCGCGCAGGCTGAGGAGACGGAGGCGGTTAATGGGAATCTCGATGTTCTCGACCCATGCTTCGCCGATTGCCATCGATTTCGGGACGTCGTCGGTCAAGCTTTTGCAGACCGGCATGGGTGAACGTCCGAATATCGTGGCGGCGGCGGAGCTGCCGATTCCCGATGCCATCCGGTTCGAGCAGGAGCAGCTTTTCCCGTTCTTCGCCGCCAAGCTGCCCGGGCTCCTCACCGCCGGCCGATTCAAGGGCCGCCGGGTCGTGGTCGCGGTCCCCAGCAGCCAGACCTTCATCCAGCACATGCAACTGGCCAACATCGACGGCGCCAACCGCGATGGCCTGATCAAGGGCCAACTGCACCGGCAGATGGGATGTGCCCCCGACAGTGTCGTCGTGCGCTGGGTGGATGTGGCCGACGTCCATCGCGACGGCCAGGCCCGCAGCGAGGTCATCTGCTTCGCGATCGCCCGTGACACGGTCATGCGCTACGTGGAGCTCCTCAAGAAGTGCAGGCTCAACGTGGTCGGCGTCCATACGGAGACGCTGGCGATGGTGCGCTCCTTCGATCACCTCCACCGCCGCCAATCCGATGTGGACATCACCACGCTGTATGTGGACCTGGGCTGGGGCGGCACGAGCGTGGCCATCTCCCACGGCAGGAAGGTGGTGTTCGCCCGGTGGATCCAGATCGGCGGCCGGCACTTCGACCAGCTCATCGTCGCCGCCCTCCGTTGTGATCCGGCCTATGCCCGAGCGCATCGATTGTCTCTGGAGGGACCGGTGGAGCGTGCCGACGGCCCGCGACCGCCCGCCTTGGCGGCGCAGGAGGGACCGGCGGTCGCCAATGCTGCCGCCTCGGCAGCCGAGGCCGGCGAAGCGGTCGCCGAAGCGGAGACCTTGGCGGCCACGCAGACCGACCGCCGCATGGGCATGGTGCCCGCGGAGTTCTGCACCGAGGTCGAGCCGACCGACGGCCCGCACAAGGCCGCCAACGTCGACCTCACCGAGCTGCTGGACACCACCGCCGATGAGCTGTCCATGTGCCTGCGCTATCACCAGGGCCTGTTCCCCGATCGATCCATCGACCGGACGATTTTCCTCGGCGGCGAAGCGCGGCAGGTCTGGGTGTGCCAGCACGTCGTCAAGTCACTTCGCGTACCCGCCCAACTCGGCGATCCCCTGGCCCGCATGTCGCGTGACGGGACGCCCGCCACGCCTGGCCTGAAGCCCGACGAACCGCAGCCGGGCTGGGCCGTGGCCTGCGGCCTGTGCACCGCACCGACTGATCTGTAAAGGATCCGCCCATGAGCAGCAACGCCAGCTTCTTGCCGGAAGACTACCTGGCCCGGAAGGCCGAACGTCGCACCAACCTCATCTGCCTCGTGCTCTTCGCGGTGGTGATGCTCGGCGTGTTCCTGGCCTTCGTGGTCACGAACCAGAAGTGGTCGCAGGTGAAGCGCGATCAGACGACGATCAACGCCAGCTACCAGCAGGTGGCCGAGGAGATCACCGAGCTGACCGAACTGGAGCAGCAGAAGCAGGAGATGCTCCATAAGGCCGAACTCGCCGCCGCCCTCGTCGAGCGCGTGCCGCGCTCGATCCTGCTGGCCGAGTTGATCAACCGCATGCCCGATCGCCTGAGTCTGCTGGAGTTCGAGCTTTCCAGCGAGAAGATCAAGCCGGTCATCCAGCGAAAGGCCGTCAGGGACACGGAAGACGATCGACTCGGGCCCCAGCGGGCCAAGACGAAGGAGGAGGCGTCGGAAGAGGGCAGGAAGATCCAGCCGCCCCGCTACAAGGTCTCGATCTCCCTCGTCGGCGTCGCCCCCACCGACGAGGACGTCGCCCACTATCTGCGGGTGCTGAACGCCTATCCGCTGTTCCGCGACGTCACCCTGGAGTACTCCGAGGAGAAGGAGATCGAGGACCAGATCATGCGGCAGTTCGAGATCAGACTGAAGCTCGATCCGGATGCGGACGTCCGCCACGTGAACCCGCTCACCAAGGCACACGGCATCCGGGACCCGATGAGCAACGAGCTGAAATTCACCACGCCCATCCAGCCCGGTGGCACTGTCAGGGCCGACGAGTCTCAGGGCCGTAAGGGAGAATGACCATGCGATTCGGAATCCGCGAAGTCGTCTTCTTCATCGTTCTACTGGCCGTGCCGGCGGTCTCGTTGTTCTATGTGTTCCAGCCGCGCAACCACGAGATTCAGCAGGCGCTGAAGGAAATCTCCGTCAAGCAGGCGCGGCTGGAGCAGTTGGACCGGATGAAGGAGCGGATCGACGACATCGGTCTCAAGATCGAAGAGGGGCGCGAATGGATCAATCGCATCGAGGAGAAACTGCCCTCCGAACAGGACGTGCATGTGATCCTCGAGCAGGTTTCCCAGCTCGCCAAGCACAACCACCAGACGGTCAAGAGCGTCAAGAGCGATAAGCCGGTTCCCGCGGCCCTGTATCGCGAGCTGCCGCTCAAGATGGTCATGGAGGGTGAGTTTGACGGGTTCTACCAGTTCCTCCTGGATCTGGAGAACCTGCCGCGAATCATCCGGATCCACGAGTTGGGCCTGCAGCGGGCCGGCTCCCACGGCGGGCCCCAGACCAGCGACCTTCCGCCGGGCTCGATGAAGGCGGAGTTCACGCTCAGCATCTACTTCGAGTCCGCGGCCGGCGAAACCGAATAACCCAGCGGAGGGAGCACCGTGACAGGAACCGAACTCAGCGATCCCAACCCGCACGTTCCGGACCACGACGGCGGTGAAGCGCGGGACGTGACCATGCCGCTCGGTCAAGGCGATTTCGCCCGCGAGCCCGGCCTCGACCCCCTTGCCGGCGCCGGAAGTCGAAGGAAGCTCGGCGGCGGCGGCCTGCTCATCCTCGCCGTCGTCCTCATCGCCATCGCCGGGCTGTTCTCCATGCGCAAGCTCGCTCAGGTCACCGCCGCCAACCCCCTCAGCAGCGACGCCGAGAAGACGATCGAGGAGTTCATCAACTCCGTAACCGGCGGGGGCTCGGCCGCCGACGGGCAGATCGACATCCCGGACATGGCCAACGTGGAGCAGGTGCTCACCGTGCTCAGCGAACACGACCAGTACACCACCATCCAGGTCCCCTGGGATCAGGTCCAGAAGAACCCGTTCATCATCGATCAGGCCGTCTCCGCGATCATTACCGACCCGGCCGCGGTCACTCCGAATGATCGAACCGGCGAGATCCGCGCGCAGATCAGGCAGGCGGGGAGAAGCCTGCGGCTCAAGTCCATCGTGGCCGGCGCCGTTCCCCTGGCCATCATCGAGGGCAGAATCGTCGGCGTCGATGACACATTCACCGCCGCATCGTCCGACATCACGTTCACCGTCCTCGCCATCTCGTCCAGCGCCGTCGAACTCGCAGGCCAGGCGCCGGGATGCGATCTTACCGAGCCGATAACGCTCACGCTCACGCAGGACGACGGGCCGGCGGCGCGCGGAGCGAGGGGAGGAACGCGTGGGCAAGTTCGATCTCGATGATCTGCTGCGGGACCTGGGGGAGCCGGATCCTCACGCGCCTCGGGAGCCATCGCCGACCGGTGCCCCGAACCGCGCGTCGAGCGATCGGGTCGGGACGTCGTCGCCGAGCGAGCCGAAGGATGCCGCGCCGCCCGCGGACGCGGTCGACATGACCCCCGATCCGCCGCCCCCGTCCCCGCCCGCGGACGGGAACGGGGAGGACGATCCGGAGGCGGGCCCGCCCGACGAGGCCCTCTCCGTGATCTTCAGTCCAGACGATCCGGAGACGACGAAGCGACAGGTGGACCTGGGGCTGATCCTCCAACAGCGGGGAGTCATCACGCCCGAGCAACTCGCCACCGCCGAGCGGGTGATGAAGCAGACGCCCGGCAAGCGGCTCTCTCAGGTGCTCATCGAGACCGGCGTGGACGAGGTGGCGGTGCAGCAGATCATCGCGGAGGCCGCCCGCCTGCCGTTTGAACGCATCGACTGCGACGACAGCGACGCCTACGACCTGCGGGCCCTGCATCGCCTGACGCCGGACTACTGCAAGACGAAGCTCGTCATGCCCCTGCGCCACGAGGGCTCCCGCCTCGTCGTGGGCACCGCCAATCCCGACGATGTGTTCCTGCTCGATGATGTCAAGCGTCGCCTCGGCGTGCGGTCCGTCAAGCACGTGCTCGTCACCGGCTACGACATTCGCGGCGTCATCGAGCTGCTCGGCGAGTCGGAGGCCGAGGAATACGACGTCGATGAGATTCTCTCCGATGTGGACGAGGACGACGTGGAGCTCGTCAGGGAAGAGGACGACGAGGCCGACATCGGAGAGGCCGAGTCGTCACCCGTCGTCCGCTACGTCAACCACATCATCCAGACGGCCCTGAAGGAAGGGGCTTCCGACATCCACATCGAACCGGAGGAGCGAACCCTCAAGGTGCGCTTCCGCATCGACGGCATCCTGTTCGAGATGATGAACCCCCCGCGAAAGATGCACGCGGCCCTCACCTCGCGCATCAAGATCATGGCCAATCTCGACATCGCCGAACGGCGCCTTCCCCAGGACGGGCGCATCCGCGCCACCGTGCTGGGCCGGAAGCTCGATCTGCGCGTCTCGACGGTCCCCACCCCCAAGGGCGAGAAGACCGTCATGCGTATCCTCGACAACCGCTCGATCAACGTCTCCCTCGATCAGTTGGGGTTCTCCGAGGACACGCTGATGATCTGGAAGCATCAGATCAGTCAGCCGCACGGCATCATCCTCGTCACCGGCCCCACCGGCAGCGGCAAGACGACCACGCTCTATTCCTCGCTCCAGCAGCTTGATCTGCGCAAGCTCAACGTCTCCACCGTCGAGGACCCGGTCGAGTACAACCTGTCCAACATCACCCAGATCCAGACCCACGAGAAGATCGGCATGACCTTCGCCGCGGCCCTGCGCTCCCTCCTTCGCCAGGACCCGGACGTGATCATGGTGGGCGAGATTCGCGACATGGAGACGGCGACGATCGCGGTGCAGGCGGCGATGACCGGCCACCTGGTCCTCTCCACCCTGCACACCAACGATGCCCCCTCCTCGATCACGCGGCTGATCAACATCGGAATCGAGCCGTTCCTCGTCGCCGCCGCCGTCAACTCCGTCCTCGCCCAACGGCTGGTGCGCCGCGTCTGCGCAAACTGCAGAGAGCAGGTGCCGGTGAAGGACGAGATCGCCGAGTTCCTGACCATGCACGGCATCAACACCAGCACCGTCTCCCAGGGCAGCGGATGCAACAGATGCCGGGAGACCGGCTACAGCGGCCGCTGTGGTCTTTACGAGATGCTCGTCCTCGATGACCACCTTCGCGATACCATTGCCCGAAACCCCAACGTCACCGAGTTCCGCAGGCAGTGCACCGAGCGCGGCATGGTCACACTCCGTGAAGACGGCTTCAAGAAGGTCGCCGAGAGCACCACGACCGTCGAAGAGGTCCTCCGCGTCACCGAATCCACCATCTGAGAAAACGCCTTGAGGCTTGAGGGTCTCAAGACTGGCCGGCGGCAGGCCGCACCGGACGACCGCCGGAAGAAGGCGCCGATCACCTCACCGGCAGCGTTGCAGCGCCCCGCCGACGGCGGTTGACCGCGGGCCGATTGAAACCCTCTGACCTCGTCAGGTGCCCAGGGCCGGCCAGAAGGGCCGGTAGACGCCCCGCAACTGGTCCACCATCGACGCGGCGGCCTGCTCATCGGAACCGGCAACCCTCGGCGGCTCGGCGCCCGCCATCGCCTCCAGGCAGGCCCGCACGCTTCGGCCCAGCGCATCCAGGTCGTAGCCGCCCTCCAGGAACAGCGCCAGCCGCCGGTCGGCGTAGCGATCGGCGATCTGGCGCACCAGGCCGCAGAGCGCGGCGAAGCCGGTTTCCGTCATGCGCAGACCGCCCAGCGGATCGTAGAGATGGGCATCATATCCGGCCGAGACGAGCACGAGATCCGGCTCAAACGCCTCGGCGATCGGCGGCAGAAGCGATCGATAGAGCGCATCGACCAGACCATCGCCCGTACCCGCCGACAGGGGCAGGTTGACCGTGTACCCCAGCCCGGCGCCCTCGCCCGTCTCGTCCAGCCAGCCCGTGCCGGGATAGAACGGGTAGCGGTGCGAGCTGAACACGAGCACCTCGTTGCAATCGTAGAACGATCGCTGGGTCCCGTTGCAGTGATGCACGTCCCAGTCGACGATCAGGATGCGCTTGCAGCCCAGCCTGGCCCGGGCGTGCTCCGCGGCGATGGCGATGTTGTTGAAGTAGCAGAAGCCCATGACCCGGTCGCGCTCGGCATGATGGCCCGGCGGCCGGACGAGGGCGAAGGCCCGCTTCACCTCGCCGGACATGAGGGCCTCGACAGCCTCGATCGCCGCGCCGGCGGCGCAGTAGGCCGCTTCCGTCGAGCCCGGCGAGACGCCGGTGTCCGGGTCAAGCCGGGCGGTCCGGCCGCGCATGAGATCGATCCGATCCACGTGGGCCACGCTGTGCACGCGCCGGATCTCCTCCAGCTTCGCCGCGCCCGGCTTGTGCCATTCCAGCCCCTCCAGCGGCGAACGCGCCAGCTCCCGGAGAATCGCCCGCAGGCGATCCGGGCGCTCCGGATGCCCCGGACCGTTGAGGTGGTCCAGCATCCGCTCGTCATACAGCATGAGGATGCGCTCGCCCATCAGATTGACCTCATCGGGAAAGTGTAGCGGGTTCGTGACTCATCCTGCCGGTGAGGTGGGGACATTGGCCGGCGGCGGCCCCAGGCCCGGCGATCTGGCCTCCCCCGCCGCCGGCTGCTACCGTCTCCGCCATGGCACGCGACCTGCGGGGAAAAGTCATCATCATCACCGGCGCCAGCAGCGGCATCGGGGCGGCCACCGCCCTCCAATGCGCCCAGGCGGGCATGGACATCGTCCTCAACGCGAGGCGGGAAGACCGCCTGGAAGAGGTGGCCGGGAAGATCAGACAACTGAACCGGAAGGTCGCCCTCGTGGTCGGCGATGTCACCGAGCCCGGCATCGGCCGACGCATGCTCGACGCGGCCGAAGAGCAGTTCGCGCGCTTCGATGTCGTCTTCGCCAACGCCGGCTACGGCATGAATAAGACCGTCCTGGACATGACCGACGAGGAATGGCGGCGGATCTTTGAGGTCAACCTCTTCGCCGGCATCGAGCTGCTGCGCGCCGCCGCGCAGCGGTTGCTCGATCGCAACACGCCGGGCCATTTGCTGATGTGCTCAAGCTGCCTGTCGAAGTTCTCGCTGCCGCGTCATTCCGCCTACGCGGCCACGAAGGCGGCGCAGAACGCCGTGTGCAGCGCCATGCGACACGAGTTGAGACATCGTGACATCTACGTCTCCAGCGTGCATCCCATCACGACGACAACGGAATTCTTCGAGGTGTCGGCCCACGCCAGCGGCCGGCCGCCGGAAAAGGCCATGCTGCCCGATCACACGCCGGGCTTCCTGGTGCAGCGTCCCGAGCGGGTGGCCCGGGCGGTGGTGAAGTGCCTGCGCCGGCCGTGCCCGGAAGTGTGGACGAGCCTGCTCGTGCGCACGATGGCCGGGTTCATGACGATGTCGCCGCGATTCTACGAATGGGCCATCCGCCGCCAGACCGCGGCCGAGCTTCGCGCAGAGCGAGATAAGGAAGCGTCGGCAGGACGCTGAGCCGGGCGAGATCAGGCGCTGCCGATTCCCAATACAGCAGTGAGATGCCGACGACCGATGCCGCAGTCAGCACGAACGGTCCGCGCCCGGGGGTCGGCGCGGCGGTTTCTCTCGCCATCAGCGCAATCCGCCGGTGGATGGTGGTTCGCGGGCCGGCTCTGCTGCCGCTGATCCTCATCGTTCCCATACCCGCGGTATCCGTGCTCATCGCGATGTCCGTGCCGGGAATGAAGGGTGAGCTGCCGGGCCGGCTGCTCTATCTTGCGGCCAAAGCGTGGATCATCCTCATGCCGGCGGCGTGGCTGTTGTTCGTAGAACGCGGCCGCATCAGCTTCTCACCTCTGCGACGCGGCGGGCTCGGCACCGGTGCGATGATCGGCCTCATCATCTTCTGCACGATCACGCTGGCGTACTGGCTGTTCGGCCGGCTGTGGATTGATCCCACAACCGTGCGGTCCCAGGTCCAGAGCAACGGCATCGGCAACCCGCTTCTCTTCCTCCCCTTCGTCTGCGTGCTGGCGCTGCTGAACTCGCTGATGGAGGAGTATGTCTGGCGCTGGTTCGTCTTCAGCCGCTGCGAGAGGCTTATCAGCCCGGTGTCGGCCGTCGTGCTCACCGCCGGCCTGTTCACGCTTCATCACATCGTCTCGCTCCGCGCGCACCTCGGCTGGGACGTGACCGCCCTCGGCTCGCTGGGCTGCTTCCTCGGCGGCCTGACGTGGTCGTGGCTGTACCTGCGCTATCGCTCGATCTGGCCGGGATACGTCAGCCACATCCTCGCCGACGCGGCGATCTACCTCGTCGCCTGGCGCATCCTTTTCGGCTCGGGATAAGAGTCCGCACGGTCCGCGCTGTGCGCATGACGCTCGAGCGCGTCGAGGGGCAGGAGCAATCGCGTTCGAAGGAACCGGAACGGGTGCTATCCTATGGTGTGCGATGGGCGCGAACCCAGATCTCCACAGGCCGCGCCCATGCGGTCCGCCCGCCGACGCTCATTCGGAGGAGACCCGCCATGAAGAGCCTGCCGGAAGTGAATCTCAGCTTCGAGCCGTTGACCCGCATCCTCTACGGGGCCGTCCCAACCAGGCTCCTGCTGACCGCCATTGAGCTCAAGGTGTTTTCACACCTGGCCGAACCGACGCCGGCCGAGTCGCTTGCGGGCAGGATCGCCTCACACCCTCAGAACACGCGGCTGTTCCTGGACGCGTTGACGGCCAATGGACTGCTGCACAAGCGGGAGGGACGCTACTGGAACACGCCGCTGGCGAACGCGTTTCTGGTGGAGGGCCGGCCGACATACCTCGGCGACGTGTTGAGGAATCTCACCGAGTACCTGAGGCCCTCCCTTGAGAACATGACCACGCTGGTCAGGGACGGACAAACCCCTTCACTCAGTTTCAGCGACCCGTCACTGCAGGAACGGGAGACGGAGATCTACGCGAACTACCAGCGCGCCGGCTGCGCCCAGCAGGCGGCCGCCACCATCAGCCGGCTGCCTGAATTCCCGCACATGAACAGGATGCTGGACCTGGGCGGCGGAGCGGGCCTGGTCGGCACGGCCATTGTCGCCGCCCACCCGACCATGACCGGCGTGATCTTCGACAGGCCGGAAGTCGTGGAAGTCGCCCAACGGTTCATTCGTGAGTACGAATTGGAAGGCCGTGTCACCGTGATGGGCGGCGATTATGCCAAGGACCCCATTGGACAAGGCTACGACCTCGTCTGGACAAGTTACACGCTCAATTTCTACCGGGAGAACCTCGACCGGATCATCAGGACGATCCACGCAGCCCTCAACCCCGGTGGCGTCTACGTCAGCCTCGCCGAGGGGCTGACCGACGAGCGTACGAAGCCGACCATGATGATCAACGCGATGGCGCTCAGGGAGAGCGATCTCTGGTTCGAAGAAGGTGAGATCGCCCAGTCGATGCTGCGCGTCGGCTTCAGGTCCGTGCACAGCCACCCGATGCAAGGCCCCCAGCCGCACGGGCCAGCCGCCGTCGATATCGCGCGCAAGTGATCCCTTTGAGCCGAGCTGAAAGGTCCGCGGTGCGGGCGATATGAGCTCCAATCAGCCGCGGGTCTGCTGCGCGATCAGTTCGTCGATGCGCTCCAGACGCCTCTTGTGCTGGGGGCGATCCGGCTCCAGGAGCGTCAGGGCCCGGACATGCCGGCGGGCGAGCTCGAGACGGCCGGCCTCGATGGCGATCGCGGCGGCCAGCTCGCGGTTCGACGCGTTGTACGGATCGATCTGCACCGCCCGGGTGATCTTCGCCAGCGCCTTCGCGAAATCGCCTCCCTGTCGATAGAGACCCGCCAGGCGCCAGGCATAGACGGGCGATTTCTCCTCCCTCGCATCCAGCTCCTCCAGGTGCCTGATCGCCCGCTGAGGCGTGTCGCCGGCCAGGTGAAACTGCGCCAGCTTGCGGTGCGGGAACATGTCCACCGGGCGCAACTCGGCATAGCGCTCCAGCAACGGGACGAGCGAAGCGTCGACATCGCCGGCGGCCGACAGCCGCCGGTCGATCTCCGCGCGCAGCAGGTCGGGATGATCCGGATACTGCTCTCGCCAGCGGGCAAGCTGCTCATCGTCGATGGTCACCGGCGGGCGCATCAACTGAGGCCACCGGTCGGCGGTGAACGGACGATCCTCGCCGGCCGAAGGCTTGCCGATGCGATCCGCCATCGCTTGCGCCACGGCGTCGAGCCGCGCCTTCTGGGAGGCGATCATCACCAGCGCCAGGTCCGGATCGGCCCGGCGCAGGGCATCGGAAAGTTCCATCATGCTCGGCCGGGGCGCCAGTCCCCAGGCCCTTACCTGCCCGCCCGCCCAGTTGATGAACTCGGCGAAGAAGCGGTCGCGGCTGACGTGAAGGGCGCCAGCGACGGCCTGCTCCTCGCGCTGACCCCGGGCATAACGCTCCAGCAGGTCGACCACCGCGCGGGGACCGAAGCGCTCGTCCATGAACTCGATCATCCAGTGCCCCTGCGCATAGGCCTTGCCTCGATCGCCGCTCTTCCGCGGGCGGACGAACGCCCACTTGATCTGGTCGAGGTCGAAGAGCGAGCCGTCGCGCCAGGAGTCGGCGAGCATGACGCATTCGCCGTAATCGCGGGGCGCCAGTTCCATGCTCACCGCCGCCGCTTCGGTCAGCCAGTGCGGCAGGCGGTTCTTCGTCTGCTCGAGGGTGACGGTGTGGGTGTATTCGTGCCGGAGGACGCGCACCCAGTCGAACGTGCCGCGATGCAGCGACTGCCTGCCTTCCCGCGGGACTTCCAGGGCGATGATCGGGCCCGTGCACGCGGCGATCGTGTGCACGTGCGGCATGCCCGTGATGCGCACCGCGAACCGCTGGTGGTCCGGCATGAGCTCGATGATCGTCTTCCGCCGCGGCATCCAACCGAAGCGCTGCGTAACCGTCTCGTGGATGCGCTCCAGCGGCTCGACCATCATCTCGGCCAGCACCTCATCAACGCCGGGCCGGTAGCGGATGATGAAGTGATCGGTCTGAAGCTCGGCGTACCCGGCCAGCTCCTCCAGCAGGAAGAGGCTGTTGACCGCGCGCTTGTTGAACGGATCCAGCTCGGTCAGCGCCTGCAGCAGCGACCGGGCGCGGTCGTCGCGGCCGGTATGCATTTCCATGAGGGCCAGTTCGAGCCGGGGCGCCGACCAAGCCGGCTGCCGTCGGATGGCTTCCTCCAGCATGGCGGCCGCGTCCTCGTACTGGCGGAACATGGCGAGGAAGCGCCCGGCGGCGAAATACGCTTCGGCGCTGCCGGGGGAAAGCTCCTCGTACCGATCCAGGGCCGCCTGCGTGGCGGTCCGGTCATAGAGCATCGCCGTCGCCGCCGCCGCCAGGGCGTGGGCCGGCCGAAGCCTCGGAAGACGATCGATCAGCCGGCGCAGCACAGCCAGCGCCTCCTCCGGGTCATCCTGCACGAGCCTCGACCGGGCGAAGAGAAGATCCGCAAGGGGATGGCGGGGATTGAGCGAACGCAGGGCGTCGATCGCCTCACCGGCGGAGTCGAAATCGAATCGCGCCAGGGCGATCCGCCCGAGGTGGTAGAACGCTTCGGCGCAGCGCGGATTCAGTTGAAGCGTCTCGTGCAGAGCCGCGATGGCCTCGGGCTCGTTGTACTTTTCGAGCAGCAGTTCGGCCTCGGCGAGGCGGGCCGGCCAGTAGAGGCGATCGAGCTCCTGGTGGGCCCGTGCGAGCAGCGCCATCATCGTCCGATAACCGCGGGCCGGCTGGCCCTCCAGCCGCGCCCGGATCGCCAGTGCCGCGACGCCTTCCGTCAGAGCTGCGGGATCCTCCAGGGCAGCCTGCTGCAGCCGGGCCACGAGCGGCTCCGTGGCGTCGATCGCCTCCGCCTGCTCGCCCAGCCCCACCAGCGCCTCGACACGAATGCGGCCGGCAGCGGAGGAATCATCGCCCTCCACCAGCGCGATGGCCTGCCTCAGCTCGCCGGCACGCAGCCGGGCCTCAGCGCGTATCTGCACCGGCACGGAGGCATCGGCCAGGGCCGGGTCATCGAAGCGCCAGGCGTTGAGCGCGACCAAGGCCCGCGCCGTCGCCGTCAGGAGATCGCTCTCCCGCCACACTCCATGAAAGACGCGCAGCTCGGCCCGCTCGCGGTCCGTCAGCCAGTCGGCCTCGATCGCGGCCGCCGCAACCTCGCTGAGCGTCGGCGACCGGGGCACGAGGGAGCGCTCGTTCTCCTCCTGTGCGGCCGCAAGCCCGGGAACGGTCAGCAGGCAGACAAGGGCCAAAGCGGGGCCGCCGAGGACGGCAATCGGAAACCGCCTGTGTCGCGGGCGCTGCCTCATGCCGCAAGTCTAGGGCGGGATCGGATTCGGCGGACCGATGCCGGCCGGCTACCGCTCAAGCCGGCGAATGTCGATCCGCCATTCCTTCGGGTCCGGCTCGGCAATGCTCAGCTTCGCCAAGGCCGCATCGTCGAGAGGGGGATTGCGCCGAAGGTCGCCCAGGCGAGCGGTCTTGCGATCGCCGTTCACCTCGAGGAGATTGATCCCCGCGGGCAGGTGCGTGTCGCGATCGTAGAACAGCTCGATGCGGAGGAAATCCTCAGCCGCGGCCACGCCGGGCCTGGGAATCAGCCGCAGGCCATCCACCTCCATCCGGCCCTTGAGTTTCGCCAGGGGGCCGGTCTCGGGCAGTTCGATCAGCGACACATCAAAGCGAGCGAGCACGTCATCCCGCGGCTGGCCGATGGGCAGCGGAAAGGGGCCCTCGCCGAGCTTCAGCGGGTCGTATTCCTCGCCCTCGGCGACGACCTGCCGCTTGATGAACAGCTTCTCGTCGTGATCGACCTCCACGAACCAGCCGTCGCTGAAGACATAGTGCTTGAGCTGATCCCGCTTGCGGCCGTTGGCGATCCGCGATTGAAAGAGAATCGCGAAGCTCTTTTCCCCGCTCGCCGGCCCGACGCGGTAGACCAGCTCGCCCTGGCGGATGACCTTCTCGCCAAGGAGGGCGTCCTCGACCTCGTAGTGGATGGAGGCGGTGAAGCTGCGTAGATCGGCGGCGCTGTGCTCCAGCGTGTCCAGCAGGGCGACGACGGGATCATCGGCCGGACCGGGTTCACCCTCACTCGCCGGCTCGGGCCGCTCGGTCGGCGGCTCGGCCGGTTGCTCGCACTGGTCGCCGGGCGGCAAAGACGCCGCGCCGGCCGCCTGCGCGTGCCAGGGCTCGGTGCCCTCGACCTCGTCGGAGGGCAGCGGAGCCGGGCAGCGCATCAGGCCGGTCGCGGCGATCAGGGCAATAAGGAGCTTTGCCATCGGTCGAGGTCTCCATCATTAAGACCGGACGAGGGCGCGTTTGTTCCGCAATCTCAGGCCGACTCGTCCTCCAGGCCCGCCTGGATCGTCCTCACCAGCCCACGGAGCTTCTCACAGGCCCCGGCGAGCTGCCCGTCGCCTTCCGCCAGCGTGAGAGCCCGGCGGGCACGCTCGATGATCTTGCGCCTCCCCCAGTCCGTCCGGGCATCGGTGAGGTTGTCATACACATCGGCCAGCTTGATGAGCCGCCCCTGCCAGGGGCCGGCGGCGAGCTGCTCGTCGTAGGCCCGCTCCCGCTCCACCTCGACGAGACGCGCATCCTTGCTCATCGCCGCGACATAGTCGGCCACATCCTTGCCGAAGGCCTCGCGGATGTCATCGTAGTCCGTGCCGGAATCCTCGATCACGTCATGGAGATAGGCCGCGGCGAGGATCGCTTCATCGGTGAATCCGAAGTGGACGGCGATGATCATTGCCACCCGCGCCGGGTGCGCATCATAGGGCGTCTCACCGTCCTTGCGGTACTGGTTCTCATGCACCCGTGCCGCCAGCGCCGCCGCTTCGTGCCAGAGAGGTTTGTGGCTCATGGAAGGATGGTAGCCGCCCCGGGGGGAGGACAGCGATGAGCGATAAGCGACAAGCGATAAGCGATAAGCGATGAGCGATGAGCGATCAGGGATCAGCCATCCTGACCCGTTTCGCGACGGGGCTTGCCCCCGTGTTCGGCGCCCGACCAGCAAGAGGCGCTAAGCGATGAGAGAAAGCCTCCAAGCCGTCACCGACCTCCCTCCGAGTGGACGAGCAGGGCGACGGCGTGGACCTCGACGGCCCGTCCCTCGCCGACGGCATCGACGCCCTCATGCGTCTTGCCCTTGATGTTCACCCGCGACGTTTCGCACCCCAGCAGGCGGGCGACGTTGGCGATCATCGCCTCGTGCCGCCCGCCGATCCTGGGACGCTCGCAGATGACGGTGATATCGACGTTACCGACCTCATAGCCGGCTCCGCGCATCCGGCGCACCGCCTCGGCCACGAACACCGCCGAGTCGGCGGCCTCGAGCCGCTCATCGGTATCCGGGAACAGCCGGCCGATGTCCGGAGCGCCGATCGCCCCTAGCAGCGCGTCGGTGAGCGCGTGGTAGAGCGCATCGCCGTCGCTGCGGCCGACCGGGCCCCGCGGATGATCGAACCGGACCCCGCCGAGGATGAACGGCCGGCCCGGACCGTCCGGGGCAACCGGTTCCAGGCGGTGCAGGTCGTAGCCGTGGCCGATGCGGAAAGGTGTCTGGCTCGCGCCCGTCATTCCCGTACTGTAACCTCTTCGTTCGATCGGAAGCGGGAATCCTCCAGTCCGGCACGCCGCAGACCGATAACAGCCGATGAACCCGGCGGGCGGTGCCGCACGCCACGATCCGTCCCCGAAACCACCCACCTGATCTGGAGGCGAATCCTGTGCCCCGGTCCATCAGCATGCAGATCGAGCATGAGTTCGCGCTTCTCTACAAGCGTTGTCAGCCCTACACCATGGTCGATCTGCAGCGGTGCCACAATCTCTACACCGCCACCCGGTACGTGATCGAGCACGCCATCCCGGGCGATCTCGTTGAGTGCGGCGTCTGGCGCGGCGGGTGCTCGATGCTCATGGCCATGGTCGCCGCCGCCCGGCACGCGACGAGGGATCTCCTCCTGTTCGATACCTTCACCGGAATGACCCGCCCGAGCGAACACGATATCAACGCAAAGGGTGAACCGGCGGAAGGGAAATGGCAGGCCGGCCAGAAGGACGAACACAACGAGTGGTGCTTCGCTCCCCTGGACGAGGTCCGACAGAATATGGCCCGCACCGGCTACGATCCGCAGCGAGTCCACTACATCCGTGGACCGGTCGAAGAGACCCTGCCGCACGCCGCACCCGAACAGATCGCCGTGCTGAGGCTCGACACGGACTTCTACCGCTCAACGTACCACGAACTGGTCCACCTCTACCCCCGGCTGGCCGTGGGCGGCGTACTCATCCTTGATGACTATCACCATTGGCAGGGCCAGCAGAAGGCTCTGCAGCAGTATTTCTCAGAGCAGGGAATCGGCATGATGCTCACCTACGCCAGCACCAGTGCCGTCGGTGTCAAGACCGCACCGGTGGGACTGAGCCGGCAGGAGCGCAAAGACGTGCCGGTGACCGTCTCTCAGGCCGGGTGATCATCCCACCAACTGGTCAATGTGCCCTCGACATCTTCGCGCGCCCCGAGCAGGGCGTCGGTGAGCGCGTGGTGGAGGGCATCGCCGTCGCTACGGCCGACCGGGCCCAGCAGATGCTCGAACCGCACTCCGGCGAGGATGAACGGCCGGCCCGGACCGTCCGGGGCGGCCGACTCCAGCCGCTAGCGGTCGTAACCGTGACCGATGCGGTGCGTCGGTGCGTGCGGATGGGACATGTCGGCAGCTTGGCAACCGGGGCGGACAGCGAGCGCCGGTGGTTTCCGGCCGCTGTGGCACGGAAACTAAACCGTCGGCGATGACCGTCCGATATCCCTATGGGCGCCGCCCCTGCGCGCCACTTCCTCGCCGCGCCAGCCTCCTTCCACCGGAGACATCCCGCCATGCCCGAGCCCCTTGTGGAACCGACGTATTACTACAGCGACCTCGAGGAGATCGGGGGCGGCGACGGCGTCTGGGACCTGCCGACCCGCTGGGCCGATGTCAGACTGCACGCCGACCTGCGGCCCGACGACGAGGTGCTGGATCTGGGTTGCGCCGAAGGTCTGATCACCATGGAGGTGGCGCAGACGGTCCGGCGGATTCACGGCGTCGAACTGAAGCAGGATCGGATCGACGCCGCAAATGAGATCGCCCAGCAGCGGGGCATCAAGAACGTGACCTTCCAGTGTGCTTCGGTCGCGGACCTTCCGCTCGAACCCCGATCATTTGATGTAGTCCTGTTTCTCGGTGTGTTTCAGCATCTGCCGAGAGAGCACAAGCTGCCGACGCTGGCCAAGGCACTGACCGCAGCCAGGCGGCAAGTGGTGATGAGGATGCCGCTGTTCGATGCCAGGAGCCCGAACCGGGCGACAAACATCATCGCGGCGTGTCAGGACCACGATTACTCGCTGACCGTCTACCCCCGACACGCCGCACGCGGCGGCAACCTGATGATCGCCAACCGTTCCGAAGAGCGCTGATCGTCGTCGACTGATCGACCTCGCCAAGACCGCCGGGACCTGACTGATCCGGAACGAGAATCCCTGATGCGCTGCTTCGTCTCCTACCCGAAAGCCGGCCGGACATGGGTCCGTTTCATGCTCAACGCCTATCTCTGCCGGCAGCGCAGACTCGAGCCGGCCAACGTCTTTGAGATCGAGCAGGCAACGGACGGCAGCTATCCCTTCCAGTGGACCCACCTGACGTCGGCGATGCTGATGAAGCTGCCGTATCACATGATGGGTTGCTTCGATCGACGTCCGCTGGCGGGAGCGTCCTGCGTGCTGCTGGTGCGCGATTTCTACGCCACGCTCGCCTCGGCCTACCACCAGGCCGTGCACCGGATCCGGGTCTTCCAGGGCACCCCCGCCCAGTTCGTCCGTTCGCCGCGCTACGGTGCGATCAAGCTCATCACGTTCTACAACCTGTGGGCGGAGATCGCCCCGCAACTGGGGCGAAGCGAGATCGTGAGCTACGACGCCATGCTCGATGATCCCGCCGATCCGTTCCGGCGGATCCTCGCCGCCTTCGACATCCCGATCGACGAGGCACTTATCGAAGAGGTGGTCGAGGAGGCGTCATTCGAGAACATGAAGCGGCTGGGCGCCGCGCCCGCCTACGCGGGGACGGTCCTCGCGCCGGCCGACCCGAACAACCCCGACTCGGCCAAGGTGCGCGTGGGAGGCAGATCGAAATACGACGAGCTGTTCAGCGAAGCGGATCTCGCCTACATCGATCGCCTCGCAGACGATCTGCTCATCAATCGCGATGCGCCTCACTTCGTCGGATGCCGGGAGAGCAGGACCACGGTCGGCGCGGGAATGTAAGGTCGGACCACCGGGGCGCGGCGGCCCGCACGCCCCGAACCGAACCGGCCGAACCGGGTCACTTGAGACGGATCGCACACCTTCGGAGCACTCCAAATGCCCAGTGCCCCATCAGCTCAAACGAAAACGGCTCGCCCCTCCGTTCCCGCCGCCGGCCAATGGACCATCGAGCGGCGTGAGGAGGGCATCATCATGATTCAAAACGCCACGGCGGGAGAGCCGCAGCCCGCGGACTGGCGGTCGCGGATGGAGACCGCGTTGCGCTCCTTCCATGACGTCACGGCCGTCGGGGCCAAGCGGCTCGACGTCGAGGGGCGCGTGTTCTCGATGGGCGAGCTCATCATCCACCCCAAGGGCTTTCACCAGCTCGGACAAGGCGCAAACGGCGAGGCGTACCGATTCCCGGAAGAGGTGGATGCAATCTGCGGGGGTGTGATCGCCATCGACGAGGCCGCCTTCGATCGCGTCGACGGGGACCGGTTGCTCGCCAAACCGTTGGGAGTGCTCGACCTGTTTCTTTCGCTTCGCGCGACCGGCGGTCGCTGCGTGGCGATCCCCGACGTCGTCGTCACGGACACCTCCAGCCTGCTCTCCGGCGCGCTGGTCTCGCACCAGGACCACAAGGCGTTCATCGCGCGGTGGGGCTTCGACTGGCGGACGGCGGATCTCGATGCCGTGAGACGGCGGCACGGCGGCTCCGGACTGCTCTGGAACGTCCGCTTCTTCGGCCAGGCCATGCCGTTCGCCAAGTATGAGCAGCGGCCATGCATGCACTGGAGCAACTACGCGGAGTTCGAAGCCTACCGGCAGCGGGCCGATGCCCTCACGGCGATGATCCTGCAAATCACGCCGAGCTCCTCTCCGCCGGCGAAGGTCCTCGACCTGGGCTGCGGCGACGGCTTGTTCACACATCTCATCGCGCGCGGCGGAGCGCATGGGATCGGTCTCGATCCCGAGCCGGCCGCGGTGGAGCAGGCTGCCGGCCGCGTGTCCGAGGAGGCCGCCCAGGGCAGCTACGGCGGCAACCCGGCGCCGCAGTTCATCCTCGGACAGGGTGAATCGCTGCCGTCTGAGGCCGGCTCCATACAGACCGTGGCCATGCTGGACGTCATCGAGCATCTCCCCAATCCCGTTGCCATCCTCCGGGAGGTCGAGCGGGTCCTCGTGCCCGGCGGGCATCTGGTCATCAGCACGCCCGAATGGCAGTACGGCGAATCATCCGACGCTCTCTATCACGTCTGCGAATACAGCTTGCCGGAGCTCACCGGTCAGGTCCAGGCGGCAACGCAACTGAAGGTCTGTCAGACGGGCAGAATCGGCGGCGCCTACCGCGATCTGATCGTCGTCGCCCGCAAGGATGATCCCCGCCGGCGTTGAGGGACACTGGCTAGGGGACGGCCGACATGCCCGTCTCCGATCGGCTGGCGCCGCCGAATGCGGGGTCGATACCGGCTGGCGAGTAGCCGAGTTCCTGCAGCAGCTCGCCGGCTTTCCGGTGGAAGCTGACGATCGCCGCCTCGTCGAAATGCCTCTGCCAATCCCCCACCACGCCCTTTCGAAAGAACGATGAGGCGTCCTCCTGGCCGCGGGCCCGCCCGCCGGCGAGCTTCTCGAATGACGCGGCCTCCACACAGGCCGCCACCACCTCCTCGCTCGCATCGACCTGGAGAAACCGAAGCATGCCGCGGGTCTCACCGGCCGGATCGGCGTGCAGCGATTCGTAACGCATCTCCAGATATCGTTCCGGCATGCCCGCGGCCGCCCCCCGGGCGGCGGTGATGTACCTCACCCAATGGTGCTCGGCAAAGTAATCGGCGTACGCGGCAAGGGTGGCGAACTGCTCGGCCTTCCCTTGACGCTGGAGGTGAAACCAGCCGGAGATGCACGCATCCCGGCCGTCGCGGATGATGTGGATGAACCTCGCCTGAGGGTAGATTTGGCTGAGCACGTCGACGTTGACGGCGTGCTCCGGCGTCTTGTCGCCCACGGCCCGGATCGCTCGCGGATCCTCGCAGGCCGCCAGGTAGCCGGCCAGAATCTGGTCGCCCAGCATCTTGACGATCCCGAGAAGATCCCGGTCGCTGAGCAGAGCCCGGCGAGCCGGTGGCCGCTGCGACTGCCGCTGGTTGTAGATCGTCACCACCTGCTGAATCGCCGGTGCGAGCAGATCAAGCAGATGCCCCTCCGCATCGCAGCAGAGGGCCGGATGGGCGTTCAGGAGGTGCTGGAGCCAGGTGGTGCCGGATTTCTGGCATCCCAGCACGAAGAAGACCTGCCGGCGGCCGACGGCCTCGCTCGCCCCGAGCCACTGGCTGTACCAATCCGGCGGTGTCACGGCTCCCCCTTTATCGGGGTCTGCGATGGCCGCAGGTGAAGATTCTCGGACCGGATCGGGAATTCGGCGGATGCCGCGGGCCTTCTTGGCCGATAATCCCCCCGTGGTCGCGTTGGCGCTTTCGCCGGCAGGCGGTACCCTCATGTGCCAGCCACCACGGCAAGAGATCAGGAGTGATCGACATGTCCCCACGGCTTTCGCTGCTCGCCCTCGGCCTCTTCGCTTCCGTCGCGTTCCTGGGTTGTCACCGACCGCAGGGGGCGTTCATGTCCTACACCGGCGCCTCCCAGACGTATTACTCCTACGAGATGCAGCCCAAGACCGTCCGCGTCATGGATCTGCGGACCCGGGAAGTCATCTTCTCGATGGACATCCCGCCGGGCAAGCAGCTCACGCTCGACTTCGTCGAGGGCAAGGGCGACGATGAAATCTACTCGCCGGACCTGATGCGCTACGAGGTCTTCGACATGGGGACCACCATGGGCAAGCTGCACAACACGATGACCGTGCCCGCAGCGGCCAATCGCCGCATCGATATCACGCTCCGCCCCGGGCCGGAATACATCACCGCCCAGCCGGAGCGGACGCTCCGCACCGACGAGATGGAGGATCGGCCGGACTGGTGGACCCCGGCCGGCGGGGAGATGCGCGAGGACAACAAGGGGCTGGAGAACTACGACGGCTGATCGCCCAAGCCGCGAGATAAGAAGAAAGAGATCGAGCCGCCCCCGCACTGGGGGCGGTTCTTTTCGGGCTTCTCAGTTTCGCAGCGGGTGCATCGCCCTTCCGGGGGCCGCCCGGGCTCGAGGAGCGTCGACCCGCCGGTACGAGCGAGCCCGCTCGTCCTCGAGCCGGGCTGCGCGGGGCTTTCACCTGTGTTCTTTGCGCGACGGGCGCATTGCCCTTCCGAGGGCCGCCCGGGGCGAGGACGCCCTTGTTTTCGGCGAATTTCGCCCGCCCCACCGCTACCATAATGGTGTTAGGAATCTGCCCCTCCGGCCGTCGCGCTGCGCGGCGGGCCGGGTGATATACGTGTTTCCTGCCGACGAGTCCACACCATGGCTGCCCACTGCCCCACGCCCCGACCCACGATCGATCCGGCCACCATCGATGCGTCCAAGACCGCCCGGCCCGAGGGCGTCGATCCGGAAACCGTCACCATCTCCGGCTATGTCGTCGATGAGCTCTACGGCCCGGACAAGATCCCGACCACCGACGCGGCCGATCCGAAGCGGCCGCATCCGCGGATCGGCGTTCCCGCCACCTTCCCCTTTACCCGTGGCGTTCATAAAGACATGTACCGCGGGCGGTTATGGACCATGCGGCAGTTCGCCGGCTTCGGAAGCGCCGACGATACCAACCGCCGGTTCAAGTACCTGCTGGAGAACGCGGCCGGCACCAGCGCCAACACCGGCCTCTCCACCGCCTTCGACCTGCCCACCCTCATGGGACGCGACAGCGATGACCCGCTCTCGGCCGGCGAGGTCGGCCGGTGCGGTGTGGCCATCTGCACCATCGAGGACATGCACCGCCTCTACGCCGACATCCCCCTCGAAGACGTCACCGTCAGCCAGACCATCAACGGCCCGGCCGCGGTCATCTGGGGCATGTACCTGGCCATGGCCAGGCAGCGCGGCTTCGACTGGTCCAAGCTGGGCGGGACCATCCAGAACGACATCCTCAAGGAATTTCACGCCCAGAACGAGTTCATCTATCCCCCGGAGGCATCGGTCAAGCTCGTGGTGGACACGATCGAGTTCCAGAGCCAGTCCGTGCCGCGCTGGAACAGCGTCTCGATCAGCGGCTACCACATCCGCGAAGCGGGCTCGACCGCCGTACAGGAATTGGCCTTCACCCTTCGCGACGGGATGGAATACGTCGAGTGGTGTCTGAAGCGCGGGCTCGATGTCGATTCCTTCGCCCCGCGGCTCAGCTTCTTCTTCAACGCTCACAACGAGTTCTTCGAGGAGATCTGCAAGCTCCGCGCCGCCCGGCGCATCTGGGCGCATGCGATGAAGGAGCGCTACGGCGCGAAAAATGAACGCTCGATGTTCATGCGCACCCACGTGCAGACCGCCGGCTGCTCGCTGACAGAGCAGCAGCCTTTGAACAACATCGCCCGCGTGGCCTACCAGGCCATGGCCGGCGTGCTCGGCGGGTGCCAGTCGCTGCACACCGATTCGATGGATGAGACGCTCGGCCTGCCCACCGACCTGGCCGTGCGCATCGCGCTGCGCACGCAGCAGATCCTGGCGCATGAGACCGGTGTGCATCGCACCGTCGATCCGCTCGCCGGCTCGTGGTTCGTCGAGGCGCTGACCGATCGGATGGAGGAGGATGCGAACGCCATCATCGCCGAGATCGATGACATGGGAGGCGTCGTGGGCGGCATCCACAAGGGATACTTCCGACGCTCCATCGCCGAGGCCAGCTACCGCTTCGGCCAGGAGATGGAGGCGGGCGACCGCATCATCGTCGGCGTCAACGCCTACACGGACGGCAACGAGGACAAGCAGGTCGAGATCCTTCAGATCCCGCATACGGTCGAGGTCGGCCAGTGCGAGCGCTTGGCGGCGTTCAAGAAGAACCGCGATGCCGACGCCGTGCAGCGCACCCTCGATGCGATCCGCGAAGCGGCACGAGAGGACAGGAACGTGATGCCATTCCTCGTCGAGGCGTCGCTCGCCAACTGCACACTCGGCGAGCAGGTCCAGGCCATGGCGGACATCTACGGCCGGTACACGGGCGGGCCGGAGTGGTGATGCCACGGTGATGTGCGGCATATGAACGGGGACTACTCTCGTGGGCGTTGATAGAAAGACACTTGTTATTCTGATTGCCGTTCTGGCAGGTGCTGCGCTGTTGCGCTACGCATATGTCGAATTGACGACTATTGGAGACGGCGCTTATGCGACTTCGCCCGATGGCAAGTACTACGCCGAGGCGTGGAGCTACCACGGCAAGAAGTACTTCGGAGGCAGTCACTCGTGGGGCGAACTGGAAATCAAGGCAGTAAACGGCCCGGTCGTGTGGTCCAGCCGCATTGACGGACCAGGCGGCAACTGGTCGATTCGGGACTCCGGTGCGGTCGTCACCTGGGCTGAGGATTCAAGCTCCGTCACCTTTAGCGCTCCCAACGCCGACGAAGCCCAAGCCGGCATCGAGGTGACGGTTCGAATAGTCAATGGCGTGTTTGTTGTCGAGTGATACTTGATCGACATCGCAACGGACACAAGCGTGATCCCCGCGCCGCCCGCCTCGGGGACGAGCGGGCTCGCGCAACCCTCATTGTCCGAGGCACAGCGAGCCCGGGCGTCCCCGCCACGGGCTGCCCCGGGACGCGCGATGCGACGTTCGCGCAACGGACGCAAGTGTAAGTCCCGCGCAGCCCGGCTCGAGGACGAGCGGGCTCGCTCGCGCGTGATGACGCGGTGCTGTCGTTTTATCGCGTGCGCTGCTTCTCGATGTATTCGTGCGCGTTCGCGAGATACTCCGGGTCGTCGACGACCTTGTTCGAGCCCTGTTCCGCCCACCAGCGCCCGCCCTTCGGGCGAGGCCATTTCGTATCCATTGCCTGCGTCAGCCAGCGCTTGATGAGGCGGCGCACCTTCTCGCCGTGAACGGCGGGATCGATGTCCAGCAGCACATGCACGTGATCGTCACCCGCAGAGCAGATGCGCAGCGACCATCCGCCGCGCTCGCAGATAACGGGAATCTTGTTCTGAACGAAGCGTCGCTGCTCGATTGTCAGATGAACCGGCGGGCCGCTGAGTTGACTGCGCTTCTGATCTTCGAGATCCGCATCGCGCTCGACAATCTCGGCGCCCGGCTCGGGGTGCTTGCGATCGACGGTCGGCCGCTCCCCGCCGTGCAGGCGGGCGCCGTAGGTGCCGAAAGTGATATGCCAGGTCGTCATGCCCTCAGTGAACCTGTGCATAGCGCACATAATAGCGAGTCCCGGGTGAGCCCGGGCGTCCCCGCCACGCGCTGCCCCGGGACGGACGATGCGACGTTCGCGCAACGGACGCAAGTGTAAGTCCCACGCAGCCCGGCTCGGGGACGAGCGGGCTCGCTCATCACTCATCGCTTATCACTTATCACTTACTCGGCGTGCAGAACTCTTCCCTCCATGCCGCCCGCGACGGGGAGGATCGCGCCGGAGATGTGACCGGCGAGCCGATCCGATGAGAGGAAGACGATCGCGTTGGCGCAGTCCTCGGCCGTGGCGATCTTCTTCAGAGCGATCGTTGAAAGGACCCGCTGCATGGCTGGCTCATCACCCATCGTCGCGCGCGCTGCCGGCGTATCCACCCAGCCCGGACAGACGGCGTTGACGCGCCCGCGCGGCGCGAGGTGAATGATCTCGTTCTTCAGCGACAGCGTGAGGCCGTAGACCATGCCCGCCTTCGCGGCGGCGTATTCGGCGTTGCCCGCTTCGCCGATCAGAGCCGCCGTCGAGCCGACCATGACGATCGAAGCCGTATCCCGCGGCACTTCTTTGAGATGGCGCAGAAACGCACGGCAGGTGAGGAACGCGCTGGTCAGATCGGCATCGATGATCTCGCGCCACTGTTCGAGCGACATCTCATGAAGCGGCGTGTGATCTCTGCTCCACGTTCCCGCGTTGACGACGATCGCATCGATGCGGCCGAACCGGTCGATTGCGCGCTCGAACATTGTCGCTGCGGCGGATTCGTCGCGCAGGTCCGCATCGAGGATGATCGTGTCGGCGTTGAGCGAATCGCGAAGCCGCGAAGCGGCCTCCTCGCCGGTGTGATAGTGGAGTGCGAGCTTGGCGTTTTCCTCGGCGAACGCCCGCGCCGTCGCCTGGCCGATTCCGCCCGAAGCGCCGGTGATGAGCACCACCTTGTCCTTGAGATCCGTGAGCATGCGTCCATCGTACCGAAGACGAGCCGGCACGCCTGTGATACGATCCGGATGCCATGAAAGCCTGCATCCTGCACGAGATCCGCCCCATCACCGAAAAGCCGCTTCGGTACTGCGATGTCGAGACTCCCGCGCCGGGCAAGGGCGAGGTGCTCATCAAAGTCCGCGCCTGCGGCGTCTGCCGGACCGATCTGCACGTCATCGAAGGTGAACTCGATCAGAGCCGGCAGACGATGCCGATCATCCCGGGTCATCAGATCGTGGGCGAGGTTGTCGAAGTCGGACCCAGGAGGGAAGACCCTCACCCCCGACCCCTCTCCCGGGGGGAGAGGGGAGTAAGCGTCGGCACGCGGGTGGGTGTCGCCTGGCTGCATTGCACGTGCCGCGAGTGCGGGTTCTGCACGACCGGCCGTGAGAATCTCTGTGAGAAGGCCGAGTTCACCGGCTGGACAAGGCAGGGCGGGTTCGCCGAGTACGTCGTCGCGCCGGCGGACTTCGTCTATCCCCTGCCGCAGGAGTTGGAGGATCATCAGGTCGCGCCGCTGCTGTGCGCGGGGATCATCGGCTACCGCTGCCTGCGCCAATGCGGCATCGACAACTGGCACGGCGCGAAGCTCGGCCTCTATGGCTTCGGCGCCGCCGGTCATATCGCCATCCAGATCGCCCGACATCGCGGCGCGGATGTTTACGTCTGCACGCGCGACCGCGAGCAGCATCAGAAACTTGCTGCGGAACTCGGCGCGGCGTGGGTGGGCGGCACGTTCGATCCGCCGCCGGCGAAGCTCGATGCATCCATCATCTTCGCCCCGGCGGGCGAGATCATTCCTCCGGCGCTGGCAGCGCTTCAGCGCGGCGGCTCGCTCGTCTGCGGCGGGATCTACATGACCCCCACACCGCCGATCCCTTATGACCTGCTCTACCAGGAGCGCATCATTCGCTCCGTGGCGAACAACACACGCGAGGACGGCCGCGACTTTCTGGCGGAGGCCGCGGCGGCGAACGTCACCACGCACACGCAGCTCTTCCCGCTTCAGCAGGCTAACGAAGCGCTCATCGCGCTCAAGCACGATGCCATTCGCGGCGAAGCGGTGCTCGTCGTGGATGGGGCTTGAGCAAGCCGGGCCGTCCCCGGCGAGCCCGGGCGTCCCCGCCACGGGCTGCCCGCGAATGGGCGATGCGCCCTTTGCGCAACGGACGCAAGTGCAGTCCCCGCGCAGCCCGGCTCGAGGACGAGCGGGCTCGCGCAACCCCGTCATTCGAACCTCAGCGAGCCCGGCGTGTCTTATGATCTGCAAAAAGACAGCCTGATCGGCAAAAGCCGGTCAGGCCGTGTGGGGGGAGGGAAGGGAGAAGGACTAACTTGCAGCAATGCGTGTGTGCGAATCCAAATGGTTAACGTTCCGCCAGACCGATTTGTTTCCGCTGTTCATCCGAAAATCCCTCCGCCCCGACCCGATCAGAGACCAAAACCGCCACCCCATCGGCCACCATGACCACGATACGGGGGCTTGCGGCCAGGGCCGCCCGCAGGTCCGACCGGCCTGCCGCCAGCTCGAAATAGGCGCCGGAGGCGAATCGGATCGTGATGAGCTCGGTCTTTTCGCCGAACTCCTCGGCGACGAGGAGGCCTCCAATGCGGTTGTACCAGCGCCCGCCCAGCTTCTGGAAGGGCAGGTGCCGGCGGTCCAGCCGTCCCTCGTCGCGGCTGCGGATTTCCTTCATCTCCGCGTTTTTCCGGGCGATGAGGTTTGCCGCTTCGCCCGCTTCCTCGGTGACGGCCTGGCCGGCCAGGAGCAGGTCGATCTCGCCGTACTCGTCGCCGTAGGCGAACTCGGGCTCGTCCGCCGCGGCAGCGTCGGCGTCGCCGAAGATGGAGCCGTCGGCATCCACGCCCCGCAGGCGGCGCTCCTGAACGGCCGGATCGGAGGGCATGCCGCCGCCGCCAAGGCCCGCGCCTCCACCGCGCCTGCCGCTGCCGGGAGGCCGCCGCATGAACCCGGGCGGTCCGTTATGGGCGCCGGCGTACCGCTCCGGCACGACCAGCCAGCTTGAATACGGCGTCTGGATGCCATACTCCTGGCTCAACGCGAGGATCTCCTGGACCATCTCGCTCGACTCGCCGTGCGCGCGGATCTGGTCGATCAGGTAGGCAATCTTCCGGCCGGCCCATACTGTCGGAACGTAGTCGGCACCCTCCGTGTGCACGAACGCCACGGACGGCCAGACATACTCGATGCGCTCCCCACCCCGCATCGCGGTCAGCTTCACCGCCCCCGTGTCCTCATCGGTGAACCGGCCGGCGATGATGACCTGCTGGCCGTGATAGAGATCTCCCAGCGTCGCGGGGAATCGTTCGCTGGCGCCGATCTCGGGCAGGGCGACGCGAAGATCGGTCAGCACGGGCCGGCTGATCACGCTGAAGAAATCACCGAGCACCAGCTCGAGGTTCTCGCCCGGCTGAACGTAGGTGGTGCGGCCGGTATAGGTGTCGGCGAGGCGATCGAGGAGGACGGTGTTGACATCGTGCCCGACGCCGAAGGGGAAGATCCGCAGGCCCGTCTTCTCGCCGCCCGCATCGGCCAGGATGTTCATGATCTCCGCCGGCTGGCGATTGCCCCGGCCGTCGGTCAGGAAGACGGCGACGAACGGCCGGGCATGGGGCGCTTCGCCCTCGTCCTTCGTCTCCTGCCTCATCTGCAGGACACGCTGGAGCGTGTCGGCGATATTCGTCCCGCCCGCGGCGGTGAACTGGCTGATCCACTGCCCGGCCTGCGCGCGGTTCTCTTTCGACGCCGGGCGGGGCGAATCGAAGAGCACATCAAAGCCGGTGGAGAACCGCACCACGCTGAACCGGTCGCGCTCATCGAGCCGATCGATGCAGAACTTCAGCGCCGCCTTGGCCTGGTCGATCTTGTCGCCGGCCATGGAGCCGCTCGTGTCGATGACGAAGACCACGTCCTGCGGTTGATAAGCCTCCTCGGGCCAGAGCTGCTTGGGGGTGAGCATGAGCACGAAATGGCCTGGCTCGCTCTTGCCGCCCTTGAAGGCCACGACCGAAAGCCCCAGGTCGCTGGAATCGGTGTTGTAGAGCAGCAGGAAATCATCATCGAGGCTCCCGCCGCTCGCCTCATAGGCGATCTTCGCCGCGTGCTCGCCTCCCGCGCGCACGATCTCCACCGCGTGCGTGGGCGACCAGATGTTCTTCAGCGGCGATGTCGTTTCGAGCTCGATAGCGAAACGGACCGTGCCGTAGGCCTGCCCGGCCGTCTTGCGCGTGCGCAGCGGATAGTGATAGCCCGTCATTCCGCTGATCGGGCGGCAGATCTGCTGGTAGCGAACCTGAATCGTCGTGTCGCTGTTGGGCTCGATCGGAAAGATGCGCATCTGCAGCAGCCGGCGACCGATGAACTCGATCAGGCCGGGATCCTTGATACGGCGGACGATGTCCTCGTAGATCTTCGCCGCCTCCTTGGCCGGCAGAACCTTGCCCTGGACCATCTTGCCGTTGAACGACATCTGGAAATCGGTCAGGTCCGCGTTCTCCGGCAGCGGGAAGACATACGTCGCCTCCAGCCGACGCGGGCTGTCGTTGCGGAAGGTCTGCGTGAGATTGGTCACGGCGACGCCGTCGCGGATCTGCACGTTCACGAGGTGATCGGTGACCCGCAACGGGGGCAGGGTCTGGTCGGTGGGGGCCAGCAGGCCCGCCGCCCGGGCGCCGGTCGCCAGCAGCAGGGCAATCAGAATGGCGCAGAGGTGTCTCATGGGGATTCTCCGCATAAGGAGTGGCGCGATCGAGAGGACCGGACCATCTGCAGATGGTCCGACGCGCGGGCCTGTCTCCGGTTCCGGCGGCTTTTTTCCGCGGGTTTTGCTCGATGAGGCCGCGTGTTGGTTCCAGAATGTAAAAAGGGGCGTCGCCCCTCGTATGATTGAACGATCGGAGGGCCGGTTCATTAGGCCCCTGCCGCATCCTGTTTCGCACCCGCCTGCCGAACGCCCGTCCGGCTCCCGGAACCGCCAAACGACGGTCGCTTCACGGACGTATTACCGGAGATGACCGATCTCAGGCACATTCTCGGCCGCGCCGCGAGGCGAGATCTGGCCCAGCAGGTGGTCCGCCGCGCCGGAGCCGGCCTGTTCGCGGGCCTGGTTGCCGGCTGCGTGCTGCTGCTGGCCGATCGCACCGGCCTGCTGGCTGTCCCGGGCGGTCTCTATGTGCTCATCGCCGCCCTGGGAGCGATGGTCGGCATCGCGCTCGCCGCGCTGAGTCGGCGCGATCGGCTGGCCCTGGCCCTTCAGCTTGACCGGACGTTCCGCCTCAAGGATCGGCTCGTCACGGCCGAATCGCTGCGGGAGGGCGGGCCGAGACGCCAGGACGCCGCGTTCGCGGCACTGGTTCGACGGGACGCGGATCGTCTGGCCGGCTCGCTGGACGTCCGGACGGCCCTGCCCGTTCGCATCACGGGCATCTGGGGCGGCGTGACCGCGCTGGCCCTGCTGCTGGGGCTCGGTGTGCTCTACCTGCCTGCCATCAGCCCGGCACGAGGAGCCGATCCCCTCGCCATCGCGCGAAGGGATGAGTCGCTGCGA
>Ga0272441_10001475_pt1 | contig 50179 bp, 42 predicted proteins | sample SSMProp6N_FD_193582 | JGI IMG/M metagenome (GOLD analysis project Ga0272441, IMG submission 193582) | Marine sediment archaeal communities from Little Sippewissett salt marsh, Falmouth, MA, United States - SSM-Prop-6N | ecosystem: Environmental > Aquatic > Marine > Wetlands > Sediment ... | reverse complement strand
ATAGCTATCCCGGGGCTTCCGTAGAGGAGAAAAGGTATGATGGTCCCCTCTGGAGCCCACCTAATAGCGAGATGGCTACGATTATGCGTGGAAACTCCAGGCTCTTGGGCATTGATCCCAAGCCTATTGTGAGTCTAGGAGGCTCTGATCTCAAGTTCTGGAGAAGTCATGGGGTGCCCAGCTACTATTATGGTCCCATGAATCGGGGTATGGGTACTGTGGATGAGCATGTATTGGTGGAGGAATTCATGCATATCGTGAAGGTGCATGTATTATCGGCGTACGAGTATCTCACAGGGGAAGATTAAGTTGGGTAGAATTATCGATGTGCACATTCACCTGACGCCACACAGGTTCAGCGAGGTCGCGTTAAAGGGCAAGACATGGTATGGGATGACTGCTGATGACGGTGAATTGGATAACCCCAAGAACCTCTGGACCACCGAGCAAAGACTAGAAGAGATGAACCGGATAGAGCTAGACACCCAGATGGTCTCACCCACAGACGTTTTCTACCAATACAACCAGAAACCTGAGATAACAGCACAGATCGCACGAGAATGTAATGCGGAGATATCCGAGCTTGTGAGAGACTACCCTGATCGCTTCATGGGCTTGGGCACATTACCTATGCAGGATATACCCTTGGCAGTCCAAGAGATGGAGCATGGGATGAAAAAACTCGGGCTCAAAGGCTTTATGATTGATGACCACGTGAATGGCTTAACCTACGATGAGCCCATCTTTGAGCAGTTCTGGGAAAAAGCGGAAAAACTAGGAGCCTTCTTCCTCATCCACCAGTACGGTCCAACGGTCACCGAGACACGTACAAGACGATACTTCCTACACAACACCGTGGGCAACCTAGTGGACAGGACCCTTACCTATGGGTGTCTTGTCGGAGGAGGCGTAATGGATAGGCATCCAGACCTCAAGATATGCCTTGGACACGCTGGAGGATATGTTCCTTATGCGGTTGACCGTATGGATAAAGGCTGGGAGATGTTCCCCAAGTACAGGGGCAACGCGGTGAAACCCCCAAGCACCTACCTTGACAGGTTCTATTATGATACCACTACTTTCACGAATAGGAATCTGCGTTTTCTCGTGGATGTGGTTGGCGCTGATAGAGTGGTATTAGGGACTGACTGGCCTGCTCCTATGGCTGTCGTTGACCCTGTTAATACTATAAAGAACTCAGCTGTTCTGAGCGATGTAGAGAAAGACGCGATTCTCTGGGGTAACATGGAAAAAGCATTAGAATAACCTCAACACAGGGACTGGAAACCCATCACATATCTTTAATCGCTCCTCAGCCCAATATCCCTCGATACATTATGCCTGATACAAACAAGAAGATCAAGGGATGTGGGTTTCACCATGTCTCCATGAAGGTAAAAGACCTAGAGAAATCCATAAAATTCTACACGGATGCGCTGGGGTTCGTTGAGAAGGTCTCATGGGGTGAGGCACCCAAGAGAACCGTTCTATTGGATACTGGTGACGGCAACTACTTTGAGATATCACAGGGTGACCCAGACCTAGTCAACGAGGAGGGTGTTTTCCGTCACCTAGCTTTGAGGGCTGATGACTGCGCTGTTGCCCTTGAACGAGCAAGAAATGCAGGCGCGGAGGTAACTGTTGAGACAAGGGATGTGAACCTGCGGACCGATCCACAGATACCTATTCGTATAGCCTTTTTCAAGGGACCGGATGGGGAGTTAATAGAACTATTCCAGAACGAGGACACATAAGCAGTGTTCCTAACCCGGTAGTTGTAACTTGATTTTTCTACCGGTGATTCTTTCCAGTTCCTGTTTGACTGACGCGAAGTCCTTGTTGCTGGCTCCTCTTGGCCAATATCGGCGCCCATCGCTGCCCTCAAAGAACTCATAGATGCAGTAGTATGGCTGCTTATTCATGGTGGTTTTTATGAGGATGTATTTACCTATCTCAGCTATCTCTTCACTGTCCTCTGGTAGTTTTTTCTTAGGTTTCATCTAACCAGTCCAACAAATGAATATAGTGTGGGGGAGATGATAGCCCTTCCGATCACTTAGACTGAAGAAAAAAGGGGTTCTGGATTATGATCTAAATTGGGTGTAAAATTGGTATACGCTTAAACATAGATTTTTACAGATATCCAACAAGATACCAGTGGTCCGACTCATATGGCGCCTCCAACACGTACCTTTAAACATCTGCTCCTGTGGCTCTTCACAGGAACCCGGGGAGGCCCCAACCGAGCGCGCATCATTGATGTCTTGCAGGACACACCCATGAACACCAATCAACTAAGAATCCACCTAGAACTAGATTACAGAACAGTCAAGCACCACCTAGAGGTGCTCGAGGATAACGAGTTAATCTATTCGATGGGGTCTGGGTATGGTAGCATGTTCTTCTTGACTTCCAAGATGGAGGAGCACATGGAGGAGTTCAATGAGATCTGGGATGACATCAGAAAGAAGCTAGACCTAAAGGAGGATATGAACAATGAGAAATAAACTCGTATTGACATTATTCGCGTTAATGCTTATACTATCAACAGCAGTCATGGTATCTGCTCAACCTGATCAGAGACCCCCATGGAGACCAAGGTTCAATGCATCCGATCCAGAGACCTTGGAGAAATTTGAGAAGCAGATAGAGAATTACATTACCTTTAGAATTATATTATCCAGTCTTAATGCGATACTTTACGGATACATTCTGTTTCTCTATACCCAGCTTTACAGGGAGACAAGCTCAAAGTTCAGCCTAGCATTGATGGCATTATCAACGGTTTTATTGATCTACGCGATTACCAGTAACCCATTTGTCTTACAATTACTGAGAGGATCAGAACATGTCTGGCTTAACGTATTCAATGTAATCCCAGATATCTTCGCCAGCGTAGCGGCTGCAATTATGATCTACCTTACCCGCACATAGAACAAATCACCGAGTTACCGTTTTTCGATTATTCTCCAAATTTGATCTAAATTGGGTGTAAACTGGAAAAACCGCTTAATAGAGTTTCATTGATTCTTCGCTGTAAGGTGAAAAAATAGTTGAACGAACGATCAAGACTGGCAACCCTACTGGTTGTAATACTCCTCGTTATTACACTAATGCCTATCACAATAACTCACGCTGATACGCTTGGAAACATACATGGAACCGTTATCGATGAAAACGGAGATCCAATCGAGGATGTCAAGATATCAGTATACCTCAACACAGGAAGCCTAGATGAAATAGAATACACAAACAAAAACGGTTATTTCAGACTAGACCTAGGAGGAACCTATACCTTCGTCTTCGAGAAAGAGGGCTATGTTACATTCGAGAAAGATGTACAGGTTACCCAAGCTCCAACAGACGATCCGTCTGAAGATATTGTAAAGATGGGAAAACTTGAGATGCAGAATACACTCAGCCTCTCAGCATCAGTTGTAAAACGCCTAACTACTCCTGGGAACAAACTCACTCTAGACTTTACCATAACCAATCGGGGTTCAGATGCTGAGGACATAGTATTCTCGGTTGATGCGCCTGAGGATTGGGAGACAAAGATTCTGGACGATATCGGTGAGATTGAGAACATACTGCTTGAGTCTGGTAGCGCCAAATATTATCTAGAGATCATGGTCCCGGAGACGGCGACCAGTATCGAGACAATCACTCTTAACGCTACTGGAACCAGCACTGCCTCACTCAACTTTACCATAACACCCAAGGTCTATACAGACGAGATAACCCTCAAGTCAACATATCTTTCCATATCAGAGGAGCTGGAAGAGACAATCTCCCTGCCACTAACTGTTTCAAATGTGGGAGAAGTAGACAAGAGAATAACTCTCCAATCAGAAACCCCAAGTGACTGGGAATTATCCTTCATAACCGGCTCAGACCTTGTCGTCAAAACACTTCTATTAGAGGCAGGAGATAGTGAGCAATTAACCATCGAGTTAGAGACTTCAGATGGTGTCGCTATTGGGGATTATACTGTATTGGTCAGTGCATTGGATATCAATGGCGCTGTTTTGGATACTCTCGAGCTTGATGTTAATCTGCGAGAAAGCATAAGTGAGATAGAGGTAATCAGCAGCTTCTCAGAGGTCACTGTAGAGGCTGGGGAAAGTGTGACTTTTCCGCTGGCTGTCTGGAATCAGGGTGAAGCAGATGCTTTAACCATATTCACTGTTCCTGTGATTCCTGAGAACTGGGATGCCTCATTCATCTCTGATGACCTTGAGATAGCCAGCATTCGTATCGGTGCAGGTGAGTCCGAGTCCATTGAGCTCATCGTTGATCCACCCAACAGCGTTGCCAGCGGCACATATGATTTGGTTGTATTGATTGAGTCTGATGATGGTGGACAGCATACACTTGAGTTCACAATCGAGGTTGGCGGCAGCTTTGAGATAGATCTTGACCTTTCAACCCTCTATACTTCGGGGAAGATCGGGGATACCGTGTCTTTTACAGCTAAGGTGACCAACGAGGGCCAGACAGCCATCACCACATTATTTGTTGAGGCTGATGTGCCCGATGACTGGGAGGCAACCATTACCCCCACCCAGGTAGACACTCTTAGCCCAAGATCAAGTTCCACATTCACTGTTACAGTTGAACTCCCCAGCGACGCGGAGGCAGGTGACTACCTTGTTAATATGCAGGCTTTGAGTGACCAGCTTGAATCCGATGAGACAGATGTACGTATCACTGCACAGGCATCCAACACTTGGGGCTATATCGGCGTAGGTATCGCATTGGTCGCTATCATTGGTGCCGCGTTACTGTTCAAACGATTCAAAAGGAGATGATAAAGATGCAAGAATATGTAGTAAACACAGAAGCTTTAACGAAACAATACGGCGATTTTTTCGCCGTGAACAATCTAGACATGGAGGTCGAGAAAAATGAGATATTCGGTTTCCTTGGACCTAACGGTGCAGGGAAGACCACCACAGTATTGATGCTCATGGGGTTATCAGTCCCCACCTCAGGTACCGCCAAGGTAGGCGGCTACGATATTTTAGAGGAGAGCAGGGAGGTGCGTAGCATAGCCAGCATCCTACCTGAATATAGCAGCCTATATGGTGGCTTAACTACCTTTGAGAACCTTGACTACCTTGGGCAGCTAAACGATATGCCCAGGGAAGAGCGTGAGGACCGTATCCATGAGGTTCTTGAGATCGTCGGTATGAGTGACTGGTTGGACGCTAAGTATGAGTCATTCAGTCGAGGCATGAAACAACGTGTTGGAATCGCCTCTACGATGATGAAGAACCCTCAAATAGTTTTTCTAGACGAACCAACGCTTGGACTCGATCCTGTTGGTACACGTGAGATCAGGGAGCTTATTCTCGACTTGAAGAACCGTCAGGGGCTCACAGTTGTAATGACCTCTCATATCTTGAGTGAGGTTCAGGTGACATGCGATCGAATTGGGATAATCAACAGAGGAAAACTTGTCCTGAAAGAGACCATGGAGAACCTAAACCATGTGATGACCGGTGCAGAGGGTCGACGTGTAGATTTCAAGTTGACTAAAGTGACACCCAACCTAGTCAAGGATATTGAGGCTATTTCAGGCGTTAAAACAGTTAAGCAGGAGAATGGGTTGTTCTCTGTTTATTGCACTGATGATACTGATATTCATATTTCTGAAACCATCGTTGAGTATGGTTCAACTATCTTGTTGATGAAGCCAAGAGAGTACACATTGGAGGAGATTTTCATGAAGTATTACGAGAAGGAGGACGAGTAAGATGGCTGGATCATTTACCATAGCTGAAAAGGAACTAAGAGACCAGATAGGAAGTACAAAGTTTATCGCAATCTTTGCTTTAATGGTGCTTCTCAGTGGGCTTGCCGCATATCAAGGTGCCGATTACATCAAGAACAACACGGAGGCAAGCTTCCTCTATATCTTTAGCGGTACCCAGATGAGCTTTAGCTTCATCCAGATCATGGTCATGTTCGGTCCAATTCTGGGCATGGCTTTCGGGTTTGATGCGGTAAACAAGGAGCGAACCACAGGAACACTTAGCATGTTACTAGGTCAACCAATTTACAGAGACTCTGTTATTAACGGGAAATTCATAGCAGGCGCAGTATCACTGGCTACCTTAGGCATAGGTACTATTGCTATTACTACTGGTTTAGCTATCCCCATGCTGGGGTATGGTCCAAGTTTAGCCGAAGCGTCAAAGATACTGACCTTGGCATTGCTTACCGTGCTCTACTTGGTGTTCTGGCTGAGCCTTGGAACACTGTTCTCCGTGATAGCCAAGAAGACATCGACATCCATACTCTTCTCGATAGCAACATGGATGTTCTTCAGCATCCTCCTATCGATACTGGCATCAGCTATAGTTAATGTGATGGTGCCTCTGGACGCAGACCTATTCATCATTCCCAGCGGCGATTCCGAAGGCAGTGGACCCGGCAGATTCCAGATGACAGACGAGTTCAGAGAAGTAATGACGCAGAGAACCGAGTTAACCAACCTCATCATGAAAATATCCCCCACAGATCTTTACCAAGATACAGCCGGGGCGATACTCGGCACTTCTAAGGGCTTAATGATGATGGGAAGAAACCAGTTTGACCGAACACTGTCACTAGGTGAAGCGTTGACGAATAACTGGGCGAATGTTACCGTCTTAGCTGTAGGGTTGGTGGTCTGTTTCGCAGCATCGTACATGCTGTTCCTCCGAATGGAGATCAGACCCGGGGATTAAACCCCAATTTTATTTTTTTCCTTGTAGCCATCCTGGTTTTCTGTATTCTGGGTCTGGATAGGCGTAGAAACCTTTCCCCGTCTTTACACCGAGTTCTCCACGCTCGATTTTGTCCAGCAGTATCTTGGGTGGCTTATCCCTTGGGTCTCCTGATTCCTTATAGTAGACTAGCTCGATGTCCCTTACCACATCTAATCCAACGCGGTCCATCAAGCCAAAGGGACCTGCCTCGGTCTTGTAGAGACTCATCCAAGCACGATCCACATCCTCAAAACTAGCCACACCAGCATCAGCAACCGTAAGGCATTCCTTCTTGATGGCACGCCAGACTCTGTTAAAGATGAACCCAGTGCTCTCCTTGAGCACTTTTAGCGGCGTCACATCGATACTGATGGCATATTTTCTGGCTTTCTCTATAGCCTCGTCAGTGGTTTTGGTTCCCTTCATGAGCTCCAGTACGCTTCTCCTCCATGGATACCCATAGAAATGCATATTCAACACCCGCTCAGGATGCTCTGTAGCGTCCTCGATATATGATATCTTGATGCTGCTGCTGTTGCTGCAGAGAATAACGCTGGGGTCACAGAGCTCATCCAGCTGCTTGAAGACCTTTCTTTTAACATCCAGTTTCTCCACCACAGCCTCAATTACGATATCTGCATCTCTCACTGCCTCTGGGAGTTCAACCATGTAGCTTATCCTCTGTTTGAGCTCATTGATTTGTTCTTGAGTGATGGCGCCTGTCTCGATCCATTCCTCAATATACTCCTTTACCGACCTCTTTGAGGCATCAAAGGCATCCTCATACACATCATACATTGAAACAGAATAACCTGACTTGGCGCTTAGAGCCCCAATCTGGGTCCCGAGAAACCCAGAACCCACAATACAAACCTTAACCATACAATGAAGATGTAGGGATAGATAGATTAAACCCTCGGCTACTTCAACCCCAGTATCCTTCGAGCCTCATCAGGAGACGCAATAGGTCTCTCCAACTCACCAGCTATATTAGCAGCCTTTCTCACCAAGTCAGCGTTGCTCTTGGCTAACTCCCCCCTACGAAGATACACATTATCCTCGAAACCAACCCGGACATGTCCACCCATCACCGTAGCCACAGCAGCCATGGGTATCTGGTTCCGTCCAAGGGCACATACACTCCAAGTCCAGCTCTCAGGGAGTAGGTCTACACAATATTGGAGCATCCTTGGATTAGGCAGGAAACCAGTTCGTCCAACCATCACAAACTGAACATGTAACGGCTCAGGCACTATTCCTTTGGTTGCGATCTGTTTACAGACATTAATCATTCCGGTATCATAGACCTCATGCTCAGGTTTGACCCCATGCTCCACCATGTAACCACACCAGCGCTCCAGCATACTCACAGTATTCAGGAAAATCTCACCCGTAGGATGCTCAGCCCACCGGTTCATGGTGCCCATGTTGAGGCTCATCATCTCAGAGCCCAGTTTACACCGTGCCTCAACCAGCCTATCCCAGACCTCAGGAGGATTACCAACCCTACCTCCGCCAGTAGTAAGATTGATTACGACATCAACTTCCTCGCGGATTCTCCACACATATTCTTTCATCAAAGGATTTGGATCGCCGCTATACGCCTCACCTGTCACAGGGTCCTTGGCGTGAAGATGAACAACACTGGCACCTGCATCAACACATTTCACTACCTCTGCGACTATCTCCTCTATGGTGCTGGGTACATAGGGTGTGGTTTGTTTTGATACGTATTCTCCGCCTGTTACTGCGGCTGTTATGATGAGTTTCTCCATGGTTATCCTTAGATAATTGGGGTGTTATAGTGTTAACTTTTCCTCAAGAGTCTATCTAATAATGCCTAAATATGCCTATTTTGCTTTAATGTTTTCAATAGAATATATACGTTTTTTATACTTCTCCGTTGAAGGGCAAGCATACCCGTGTATCTGTTTCTAAGCCTCTCCATAACCCCCCCTAATATTATCAGTAGGAGTTAGCACTGTTTATAATTTCATACAAACTGGAGAGCTTCAGGTTCGCTCAAGGATAAGATTATGGATGGCTATTTCTTCATACACCTACAAGTCTTAGGCAATTCCATGACTCATGAAGTCCAAACAAAGTAAGCACCTATTATGCGGAGAGAAAATGATATTAAAGAGATGAATTGCGTCTCAGAATCTAAGATACAAGAGCCGCTGCAATAGCTTTGAATCCATCCACACTCTTCTCAATTTCTTTTATCTCGATGTATTCGTCTATTAAATGAGACATCTTACTGCCTGGACCAAAAACGATAGTAGGAATACCAAATAATCCACCACTTGCGCTACCATTCACGCAGCCACTTCCAATCATTATATTAGGTTTGATTCCGACACCCTCCAGACCTTTTTTAGATTTTGTCACTATCTCATGATTTTCTGAAAACACCCATCCCGGACGAAAATCTGGTGCATTTATCTTCTCTCCAGTGAAGCAGTCAATTTTTCCACGGTTGTAGGACACCTCAACGTCCGTTATGTTCGCTAGACATTTTTTCATATCATCGAGCACTCCTTCCTGAGTTTCTCCTACCACGACACGTCTATCAAAACGCGTTACACACTTCTCTGGAACCTGAGAGAGACTCGGGAATGGACTGGACACGATATCAAGTAACTCAATTGAGCCATCACCTAAATCATCATCACATGGAAGCTTCATCCCACGAATAGCCTGAACCGCGGGGATTATCCCATAGACAGCGTTTTTACCCATCTCAGGCCGCGCAGTGTGACAAGTCTTTCCAGTTGATGTTACCACGATTCCTGCCCTACCCCTGTGACCCCTGTTGATGTTTAGCCCAGTTGGTTCCGCTAGAATCACATAATCGGGTCTTACAGCCTCAATCACTGGACTTAGGGCATATCCTTCCATGACCTCTTCTCCTATGCTGGCAGAGATGATTAACTCACCTGAAAACCCTCGATCCATCGAGCCTACAGCATGTATTATGGAGGAGAGTCCAGACTTCATATCGCAGGTTCCACGACCATACATTCTACCTTGCTCTATCTCGGCTGCAAAGGGATCGTGTTTCCATTTTGATAATTCTCCTGTGCTTACGATATCCATATGCCCGTCGAAGAGAACTCGTTTTGAATCACCGCTTCTTTTTTCTCCTATTACTTTTCCAATCACGTTGCCGTATTTATCCATGGAAACCTGATCAAAGCCCAGTTCAAGCATTTTCTTCTTAACTAGGGTGGCGACCTCTTTTTCCTGTCCACTTAAACTAGGTGTCTGAACTAGTTCCTGAGAAAATGAAACAGTTTCTGATTTCAGTCGATCATTTGACACTATAATCTTTGATCGATTTATGTTAAAGTATTTAAATATAGCTATTATTACGGAAAAAATTAAATGGATATATTCAAGAGAACTTTGCATCTCTCGAAACCATATTCAAAGGCCTTCACGTTCGCCTCCACAGTCTTCGGCGGAACCGCCTCCTTCACTGCCTCACGGAGACAATCTGCATCATACGGCAGTTGCCCAGTAGCCGCCAAAGCCCCCAAAAGAACAACGTTCATGGTTCTTTCGTTTCCAGCCTTAACAGCGAGTTCTGTCGCATCAAACGCGACGACTGTTTTAGATAACTTGCGTAAACCTTCTAGTGCCTCATCGATGTCCGGGTAAGTATCTGCACCAATATTATTGTCCATAGAGGGCACCGGACGAGTGTTAGTGACTATGAAGGTATAGGGAGCTGCATATCTTACTGCCAGTCTAAGCGTCTCGTTTGGTTCAAGACCGACGAGAACATTTAGAGACTCCTCGGGGCAGAGGGGGCCGTAAACATCATCACCTATACGTACATTGGAGTGAACCTTTCCTCCTCGCTGAGCAGCGCCAAAAGTCTCACCTACTCTTACTTTAAGACCTTTAGTGACTGCGGCCCCTGCTACTATGTGGCTTGCTAATACGCTACCTTGACCGCCTACACCTGTCACAATGAGGTTGAATTCATGTATGTCATTCATCGTTGTCACCTCAGAAACACCCCTCTCCGATTTTATCATGTGCATCGAAAACGCAGACCTCCTGCTGAGCACACAAGCCACATCCTACGCATTGAAGAGGGTCTATGAATGCAACTCCTTTCTGGCCATTTGCGTTGGTCAGTGTCAAGTCAAAACCTATCGCAGGACACCCTAGATACAGGCACTGTTTGCATCCAGTACATTTCTCGTTAACCTTGTACTCAGGCGCCTTGGTCCTTGTTTTCTTGAGCTCTCTTAATCGCTGCAGTGCACAGAGTCTTCGGGAGACGACTACCGCAGGGCCTCCTTTATGATCCAGTGCTTCTGCGATGATGTTTTTTGTTTCTGTGAGGTCGTAGGAGTCTACGCTCCGGACGTATTTGACTCCAAAAGCCTTGCAGATATCCTCTATTGAGGGTGGAGCTGTTTCTTCACCCATAGCCGTGATTCCTGTCCCGGGGTTGGGTTGATGCCCTGTCATGCATGTCCAGAAGTTGTCTAGAACCAGTATCAGCTGCTCTGCCTTGTTGTAGACCGCGTTAGCTATTGGCGCAAGGTTCGTGTGGAAGAACGAGGAATCTCCCAATATACTTACAATTTTTCCATCTTTGTAACCAACATGGTATTGACCCTGAGAGAGACCTGTCTCGCTACCCATTATATACAATGTATCAGTCATCTCATAGGGAGTCAACGCAGGCCAAAGCTTGGATTCCTTGGTGTCCTTCGCGTCAATGGGAGACGACGCGATTCCATAGCCGCTCATCTCATAGCAGCCGATCCCAGTGTTTATTATGTTGACTTTTCCCCTTGGCAAGGCTTTCTTAAGCGCCCAGAAACTTCCCAAGTGGGGGCATCCGGCGCACCATGATGAACTTCGAGCCGAGACCATCTCACCAAGCTGTTCTTTCAGCTGTTTACGCTGCTCATCTACTCCCGGGGCTTCAACATCCAAGAACCCTGAGAGGCTTTTCATGACTTTATCCGGGTCAAGCTCATCAACCTTTGGCACAAAGCCTCCGGAGATTCTCCCGTAGACCTTGATTTTCAACTGGTTTTCGGTTACTATTTGATGGACCTGTCGCTCGATTAATGGGTCTCCCTCCTCAATGCAGAGGACAGAGTCACATTCTGTCAGCATCTGAGCTAATTTCTGGGGCGGCGCAGGATACGGCATACCCAGTATCATCAGGTGAACATCGTCGTGTACTTTGAGATATTTTAACGCCTCCCGAGTATAGTTTGAGGCGATTCCACTGGTTATAACACCGACCTTGGAACCGTTTTTTGCTGGCAAGTACTTGTTGAACGATGTATTTTCACTGTACTCGGTCATCTCAGGCATTTTTTCTTTTTGCCAATTGTGTTTAGCCACAGGTCCCGGAGGTCCGTAGACGTTCCATCTGTATGGAACCTTCCAGTGTCTGTCAAAAGCCAGTGTGTTTTTTTCTCTATTGATTTCCCCGAGCACAAGGTCTCCTGATGCATGACTAAGCCGAGTGCAGCTTCGCACCATCACAGGTAACTCGATTTTTTCAGATAAATCAAAAGCCTCTTTGGTCATATCCTTAGCTTCTTGCTGGTCTGCAGGCTCATAGACCGGTATCTCTGCGTAGAACCCTGCAACTCGTGTATCTTGTTCATTTGAGCTGTACCAGGCACCCGGGTCATCGGCGACGGCTATCACCAAGCCACCTCTCACCCCTGTGTATGGTATAGTCATCAATAGATCCATAACCACGTTCAGACCAGCGTTCTTACAGGCAAACAGTGCACGACCCCCAACTATGGCAGCCCCAGCGGCTACCTCAAAAGCAACAATCTCGTTCGTAGACCACTCCACATAGAAACCTAATTTTTTCGCTGCCTCGGCGAGGCTCTCCATTATCTCAGAGGAAGGAGTCCCAGGATACGCAGCACCTAACTGGATACCTGCCTCCACGGCTCCCCTTGCTATAGCTTCATTCCCCATTAGAAGAACTCTTTTTTGGGGATTATCTTCGTAAATCGACATTACTTTTACTCCTTTTTCTTTTATAATTTCCATCAGTTTTTCTGATCATCATTTTCCAGATTCCTTCTTCCTTATTTTCCAATATTTTTTCATATTCCCTAGAGCTTTTATCGCTCTTCCCGGTGTAGGGTAGACCGGTACTCCGTTTTTCTGTAGTTTTTCACTCTCAAGTACTTGGACATCTGCACCGCCGAGGAAGCTCACGACAACTGGAATATTTTGAGCGCTGGCTTTGTCAGTCAGTTCTTTGAGAGAGTCTGAGGCTCCCAATATTGGATCCCCGAAGATTACCAGCACAAGATCAACATCTTTTTCCTCTAGCACAATTTTCAAAGCGTCTGTATATAGTTGTACATTGTTAAGCGCGTTCCCCGTAAGGTCCAGAGGGTTCCTGATTACACAGTAAGAAGGAAGCTGGTTTCTCAGGGCTTCAACTGTTTCATCTGATAGCTTGGATAGCTTCAACCCGACGTCTTCTCCTGCGTCCGAGGCTAGAATACCCGAACCACCAGAACTTGTAATGACCATTAGACGATTTCCTCTGGGCGTTGGGCAAGTAGAGAAGGCTTTAGCTGTGTCACAAAGTTCCTGAAGATCATTTACATATATGCCTCCACTCTGTTTAACGGCTGCCTCAAAGACTTCTCTATTACCTGCCAACGAACCGGTGTGAGCCAGTACGGCTTTCTTGCCTGCCTCAGTCTTTCCCGCTTTTAGGAATATTACCGGTTTGGTTCGTGAAGCTTGTTTTATGGCTGCCATAAGTTTTCTTCCGTCTTTCATTCCTTCAGAGTATACCGCAATGACACTTGTCATTTCATCCTCTGTAAGCATCGCGATTAGGTCCGCTTCATCAACGTCTGATTTGTTCCCAAGCGCGATTGCCTTACTGTATCCAAGCCTGTTTCTAGAAAGGAACGAAGGAATCTCAAGTGCGATGGTGCCGCTTTGAGAAATTATCGCCACATTACCGACGTTTTCGACGAGGGGCCAGGTAGCGCAGAACCCTATCTGGGGATTACTCACACCCTGACAGTTTGGACCAATTATGCGTAGCTCACTTTTCGCTGCGGTCTCTAGTATCTGGTTTTCAAGGACGATACCCTCAGGGCCTATGTCTCTGAATCCACTCGAGATTATTACAGCACCTTTTACCTCTTTTCTCACGCATTCCTCAATAATCGAGGGTATGAATTTTGCCGGTACAACTATGACTGCGACATCTATCTCGTCAGGTACATCTAGAATGCTGGCGAAAGCTTGAAGACCGAGGATCTCACCTCCCCTCGGGTTTATGGGGAAGATTTTACCCTCAAAACCGGCGTCTACAATATTTTTCAATATCTTGTAACCTATTTTATCAACGTTCTTTGAGGCACCGATCACTGCCACAGACCTTGGCTCCAATAATGGAGAAAGATTGGACATAGGTTTCTCGTCTTGGGTCATATTATTACTCATTCTTTGTACCCTCTTCTTTGATTGGGATGAGATTGAATCATTGAGGATTTGAATTTAATCATTGATAATATTCTACCTAAACTATAATTTATGATAAGATGTGCTGACCAGATGGTTCAAGCACTTTACCTGGGCGTTTTTCGGTTGCCTCCCCGTTTTCGTAAACGATTTCCCCGTTTACGATGACATATGATATTCCAGTGGGCTTCGCGTCAGGTTTCTTGTAATCCATGTTAGATGTGATGTTTTCCGCATCAAAGATCACTATGTCTGCCCATTGCCCTTCTTTAATAAGTCCTCTATCCTTTAACCCGAATATTGAGGCAGTCTTACCAGTCATTTTAGAGATCATTTCTGGAAGAGAAACGATTTTTTCCTTGTTGACGTATTTTTCGATCATATACGGGAAACAACATACGTGTCTCGGATGGTTACTATGCATACCCTCAGGGACCGCAAAGTTATCCGACCCAATGACGCTTTCAGGATAACTCAACGCTGCTTTGATATCCTCCTCGTACATGGTGAACTCTATCATGAGACAGCTTCCGCCTTCATCTATTATAACGAAGAAGAGTGCATCTATAGGGTCAACGTGAAGTATGTCCGCTATCTCCGTCAGGAATTTCCCGCTTATATCTGGGTTCTTAAGTGAAGGGAAAAACATGTCCTCATATCTTGCATAGTAAGGATTTTCCTGCATCTCTTTCTTGATCTTTGCAGCGAGACTTGGATCTGAGAGTTTCTTTACTATTTCTTGATTTCCTCCTGTTTTGACCCATGCTGGTAATGGTTTTATGCTTGGGGACATTCCGCCGGTCCATGGGTGAAAGTCATATGTGATTTTGATACCGTCGCTTACTGCTTTTTCTATTACTGAAACCGCGTCGGTTACTGATCCTTTGTACTTGTAACCATTTACTTGCATGTGAGACAGGTGCAGCTGGACTCCGGTCTCTCGACCGATCTGTAAGGCTTCTTCTATTCCTCCCACTAAATCATCGTACATGTTTCGAATGTGGCTGATATAGAGGCGTTTTTGTAGTGCCAATATTTTTGAGAGTTCAATCAGGTCTTCGGTGGTTGAGAAAATTTGCGGAGCATACTCCAAACCGGTGGACATACCGAATACTCCCTGTTCCAAGGCTTGTGATAGATAATGTTTCATCAAGTCCAGTTGTTCGCTGTCTGGTACGGCGTCCGTTACTCCTATAGCTGCGCTTCTAATCTCATCGTAGCCCACTAGGGGTATCACGTTAACGGTTACTCCGCTCTTATTTAGCGCGTTCTTATATGATGAAAAGTCCTCGAAATGGATTTTTTGTTTTTCCATAGAGAATTGGAATTCTTTCGAGATCAAATCCTCATAGTATTCCCTATTCTTTTCAACGATTGGGAAGTTCGAGTTTCCGCAGTTACCGACACAGAGACTTGTGCATCCTTGGCGTAGAGCAGTTGTCGTTGAACCATCGACAAGGAGGGGTATCTCCGAGTGTGTATGTGCGTCTATGAAACCAGGAGACACGATTTTACCATCTGCGTTAATAATCAATTCACAATTATCATGGCACTCACCTATACAGACAATTTTACCATCGTTAATTCCTACGTCACTAATATAGGGGTCTTTTCCAGTACCATCTATAACAAACCCGTTTTTTATTATCATTTCATACATTTATATCACCTATCAAAGATGTAATGATATATAATTATTTTTATATAAACACAATTATAAAATGCATTATATTATCTAATTAAATATACTATATTATGTTTCATTACGCTATTTATCTTTTTAATAAATAGTTAATGACTCCCTTTATTCCGTCTACTGATTTATCATCTTTCTTTTTTGATTCTTTCCAGTCTGCCTCTTTTTCTTCTTCTACTATTTCTTCATACTCGACGCCTCTAATTTGTAACCCTTTTTCGGGGATTAAACCTTCAGGCTTGAACATCAGGATCACGAGCAAAACCACGCCTAGAATAATTTGTTCTAAAAATGCGATAGGGAACCAGATATATTCACTGAGTTCCCATTTAAAGATTGTAATCAGCCTTCTCATTGCGATTACCAAAAAAGCCCCCAAGAAGGTTCCAGTGTTGTTTCCTGGTCCTCCGACCATCAGCATTAGCCATGGCCAATAAGTGTAATTTGACATCGTGTAGTTTGTTGCAGTTGAAAATGAGAAATAGAAAACGAGTAGCACACCGATTAGGGATGTGATCCCTGATGAGAACATCAAGACATTTCTTCTTATTCCTATCGCGTTTTTCCCAACACTGTTTAACGTTATTTCATTCTCTCTGAGTGATCTCATTAATCTTCCATAGGGAGAATTTAACATGCTTTTAAAGATAACAAATGATAGAAGTCCAACAAATATCGTAATAATTGCTAATAACAGAGATCTATCTCCCTGATAAAACGCGAAAATATTGGGTATTCTTACTCCCAACGTTCCTCCCGATATTGGTACATAGTTTCTGCCAATAATCTGGGACGCTTCTGACATTGCGATTAGAGTGATCATCAAATAGGTTGATTTTAGTCGTATGGCGGGGAGCGATATTACATAACCGAATAGTGTACCAAGCGAAAGACCCAACATTAGTGCAAACAAGAATAACGCTATTCCCAGAAAAGCATGTTCTGCGAAGTAGGTGTTCATGTTTGCTACGTTTTTTAAGTTATCATATACGAAGTCTGAACCGATTTCAATTCCTGCCCTTGCTCCAATAAAAAACATGACTCTGAGAACGATTCCACTTACGACGTATGCTCCAAAGGCAACCGAGACTGCTGATCCCATGTTGGGTACTCCTGCGTTCCCATACTGGAAATTCAAAGCCATTGCAATGGTGACGTATAAACCGAAGAACATGACAACGTCGATTAACGCTCTTATTATAGTACTATCAATCATCTTGTTTATTCTCCTCCCTACTAGCCTTGATCTTGTTTACAAGCCATGGAACTCCTTCTGGTTGAACTAATAAAACAGCGATTACAGCAACGAGTGGGATAACATATCGATATTCTCCTACTCCTGTACCAACCAGATACATTAACCCGGTTGTACCGAATATCTCGGCCATCCCAATAATTGCGGCGCCGATAATGGCTCCATAGATATTATTAATTCCTCCAAGAAGGCTTCCAGCCATACATGCGTTTATCAATCGGTCACCTGTCGTAGGGGAGCATTCGAACCATAAAGGAAACAGAGTCCCAGCAAGGGTCGCTATACCTCCTGTGATAAACCAAGACAGCATCTGCATACGCTCCGCGTTAATTCCCATAATTTCAGCTAACTGGGGATCCTCAGATGTACACCGCATCGCGACACCCATTTTAGTCTTATTTAAAAAGAAATGAAGCAAGACGACTATTAAGACACAGAGTACTGCAGAGATGTATATTATTCCTTGGTACCCAAATAGCTTGAAATCATGCATCTTGAGGAAAAACATGTAAGCCCAATTGCCTGATCTCAGTCTTAGGAAAGTCGCGTAAATGTTAATCAACGCGTTCATTACGATTTGAATTGCGAGGGTCGAAATCGTAAGAACAACTGCTCCCCCACCCATGTTTTTTAGTGTTTTTACTACAATCGAATATATTGCGACTCCTACGAGTCCACCGATAATGAATCCGAATGGACAAGATAGGTAGGGGTTTAGACCAAGAGTGTTTGTAATTGTATATGAGATATAGATACCTATCCCAGCGTATGTTCCGTGGGCGAAATTAGGTATTTTTGATGTTATGTATGTTAAGGTGTATCCGATACAAAGCATTGCTAGGAGACTCGAATATACTATTGCGCTCATTAGTAGAGGTGGAATCAAGATGCCTCACTATTCCTCACTCACCTAGTTTATATATCTTATTAAAAATTAGAAAATAAAAACTTAAATCAGGAAATATTGTTATAATTTTTTCCAGATATTTATAATATTTCTATTTTATATGTAAGATTTAAATAACTATAGATAAACCAATAATGATTCGATATGGATCAAAAATCGATTATGACATACGCAGTCCTACTCGTTGTAGGCTGCGTAATAGGACTAGGTGTAGGCTCGATGCTTCTACCGAGTGATAGTGAAACAGAAACACAGGAGCTATACATTGAAGTCAATCCCATCGACGGTGAAACCATAAGAATCGGCGCAACAACTGCAGGTCTTAACGAACTGGAAATATCTCAGCCATTATTTGATGAGATAATCACACAAGACATAAACGATTACTGCGAGAAACTTGGATACGATGTAAGTTTCGAATATCTCTTGGATCAATGTGACTATTCAGCCACTGTTGGTCTAGAGAAAGTTCAGGCATACAAAGCGATGGGCGTCAACATGATGGTCGGTCACCAATGGTCAGGCCAATGTGAAGCGTCCCTCTCATACGCAAATGAAAACGATTTCCTAATGTTAAGTCACTGTTCGACTTCTCCTCTGCTAGCGATTGCGGACGATAACCTGTTTAGGCTATGTCCAAACGATCTAGCTATGGCCCCTGCCATGGATTCAAGCCTATGGAGCTTCGGTATCGAAGCCATAGTCGTGTTCCAAGTAGGTGACACATGGGGTGACGGTATCTGGAACGCCTTTGAGCCCCTATGGGAGTCTCATGGAGTCGTTATTGAACGTTGTAGGTATCCTACAGAGACCGCTGAATTCTCCACTTATCTTGAGGTCATTAACTCTGCTGTCACAAACGCCATAGATACATATGGTGTTGAGCATGTAGCAGTTCAGACAATTGCGTTGGGAGAACTTCCAACGTTACTGACTCAAGCAGCCGACTACCCGAACCTGATGAGTGTTAGGTGGTTCGGTACAGAGAGCGCTGGTCGTGATACAAAAGTCTTAGAACAGTGCCCAGAGATTGGGCTACAACTAGGACTGTGGAGCCCATTGGCTGCACCTGCATACTCGACTATGTGGACAGAGGTCGAAAGTAGACTCTACGATAACACAGGACTATGGATGGGATTCTATGAGGGCTGCCAGTACGACTCAGCTTGGATCTTAGCTCTGGATGTTCTACAATCAGGAAGCACAGACGCTACAGATATAATCCCTCTAATACCCTCGACTGCTAACCACTTCTTCGGTGCCACAGGATGGTGTCTATTAGATGATACTGGAGACAGATCACCACCAAACTACGATATTTGGGGATATGTTCCAAACACTGATGGTACAGTTGGCTTCACAAGATACGGAGTCTGGAGCCCTGTTACTGGAGACGTCGCCTGGGACACTTCATTAGTTACGCCGGTAGGTCACTAAACAGACCCCCTTTTTTTTAAACTATAAAATTACCAAACTAGTAAGTATGAATTCAGAAGAGACGAGGAAAATGGGTTATAAAAAAAAGAATATTCTTGCTCTGAAATGTATGGTCTGCGGTAAAGAATATGATCCGGATGAAATTGACTATGTGTGCCCTGAACATGGCTTAAGGGGAAACTTGGACGTAATTTATGATTACGACTGGATCAGAGAATCATTAACAAAACAAGGGCTGGAAAAAAACCCTGATCCGTCTATGTGGCGATACCTTGATCTTCTCCCAATATTAGAGTCGAGGTTTATTCCGCCCTTACGGATCGGAGGCACCCCCTTACTGAGAGCGAAAAGGCTTGAAGATAAACTTGGATTAAACGAGTTGTGGATAAAGGATGACGGTCAAAACCCCACAGGGTCCTATAAGGATAGGGCCAGTGCGATAGGGGTTATTAAGGCGCTAGAGAAAAACAAGAAGGCAATTTGCTGTGCAAGCTCAGGGAACGCAGCGTCTTCTCTAGCAGGGGTCTCCGCCAGCGCAGGCCTAGAATCGTATCTGTTTGTACCTGAGACAGCTCCAGAGGCGAAGATTGTTCAGATGCTTGTCTTTGGCGCACACGTTATGCTAGTAAAGGGCACATATGATCAGGCTTATGATCTGTCTCTAGAGGCGGTGAAAAAATATGATTGGTATTGCAGGAACTCTGGTTATAACCCATATCTCTCGGAAGGGAAGAAGACCGGTATAATAGAGATCTGTGAACAGTTGAACTGGGATCCTCCGGACAACATCATCGTGGCTGTTGGTGACGGCTGCATTATTGGTGGGGTCTGGAAGGGAATCAAGGATTTAATGAGTTTGGGGTTCATCGAGAAGGCTCCAAAAATATTTGGGGTCCAAGCCGAAGGCGCCTCTCCTTTAGTAAATGCATGGAAGAGTAATACGGAAAAAGTTTCGGCTCTCACAAAATTAGATACCATCGCGGATAGTATCTCCGTTGGTGACCCAAAGGACGCGGTGAAAGCACTACGAGCAGTATATGAAACCAGGGGAGAGTACGTCTCGGTATCAGACAGTGAGATCAGCGAGGCTATGAGGGTTTTAGCGAGAGGAGTTGGTGTGTTCGGTGAACCCGCCGCTGCAGCAGCTTTCGCAGGATTGTTAAAACTCAAGAGACAAGACAAGATTGGGCAAGATGATCGTTCTGTGGTAATGATCACTGGAAACGGATTGAAAGACATTACTGGCGCAAAAAACGGATTGGAAAAACCTCAAGTCATACTCCCTGACTTGAGCAGTCTTAACACCTTTTTTTCTTCAATAAACGAATAAACACACTAGGAAATATATGAAAATGAATACGATTTATTCCGAGATGATTAATGACAAGAAAATTGCATGCTACTTGTCAGAACCAGAACCCTGTCAACACAAGATAGTGATAATGAGTCATGGTTTTCGAAGCTCTTCGATTGGTCCCGCCAGGAGTTTTGTAGATTTTTCTCGTCTTCTCATAGAAAGAGGCTTCTCTGTGCTGCGATTCGATCAACCCAATAGCGGGAACTCAGACGGTGATTTCCTCAACTCTTCATTTAAAGAATGGATTGACACAACCACTTTTTTATCGAAAAAATACATGGAAAAAGGCTACGAAGTCGCTTTGATGGGTCAAAGTATGGGAGCTACAACCTCGGTTGTGGCTACCGCTAGGCCTGAAGTGCGTGGTTTAATATCTTGTTTAATTCTCTGGGTACCCGATCCCAAATCAGAGTGGACCGATCCCATCGAAGCCATATATGAAGAAATGGGGCAAAAATATCGTGGAAGGTTTTGGCTGGAGGCAAAGGAGTCAGAGTTCTTTGAGTGCCTTGATGGATTCAAGGGAGGTATTCTGCTTGTCTATGGTGAGAAAGATCGGTATATCTCGTATGAGTTGAGGCAGAAAGTGATCAAAAAAGTGGGTTCTATGGGTCATAAAGTGATGGTGTTAAAGGGACAGGACCATAGCCCATGGGAGTATGATCTAATCCAAAAGGTATACACTGAAGGCCTCGCTTTGCTTGAAAAATATATTAAAAAATAAGTGATTATCTTAAGGTGTTCTCTACTATTCCTTTGTAGCCTCTAGCCGCTTCTTCCAGTTCCTTGATCTGGATGTGCTCATCAACTGTGTGAGCGTCTCCCTCTGCACCGGGGCCAAATCCAACTGTTGGAATCCCCGCTACTCCTGCGCAGTACGCACCATTTGTACAGAATAGATATGCACCTATTTTAGGTTCTAATCCAGAAGACTGTAATCCGTTAAATGCTTTCATAACGAACGGGTGGTCCTCGGGGAAAATCCACGCTGGGAAGAATTTCTCACTTCGTAGTATTTTACCTGTGAATGCTTCATGCTCTCCTTGGGCCAGTTTTATGTTGAGGTTCACATCGGAATTATCTGTTGCTTGCCTGATCGCGTTTGTTACCTCCTCTACTGTCTCACCGGGTAGCAATCTTCTGTCATAGGTCACTCTACAGCGGCTGGGGATAACAGAGTGCCCGGGGTATGGCTCTGAGATGATGTCTGTGAGAACCATAATAGCTCGACCGATCAATGGGTTGTACGGGAGTTCTATATCCCCCATGCTCTGAATCACCTTAACCATGTCAGTTGCCGCATTCTTCCCAAGATGCGGCGAGGAGGAATGAGCAGGTTTCCCTATGGTCTCTAGATGCACCTCGGCTCTGCCTCTTCCGCCCCTATTCAACTTAAGCTCAGTTGCCTCACCTATCACAACGAAGTCAGGCTGCAGTTCTTCCACCACGAGCTTCAGAGTAACTCCTTCTAGTACTTCTTCTAGAACTGTTGCGCTTACCGCTACGCGTCCCTTGAGTTGGTCCCTATCAACGTCTGCCGCGGCGTATATCATCGCTGATAACGCTCCCTTCATGTCAGCGGTGCCTCTTCCGTAGATTGCGTCATTCACTATTTCTGCGCCGTAAGGATCATAGCTCCATGGTACGCCGGGCGCTATACTGACTGTATCGCAGTGAGCATCCAACAAAATTGTTGGCCCAGGTTCCTTTCCTTCTATAAGACCTATTGCTGTTCCGTTTGCATCCTTCCAAACTTTATCAAAGTTAAGAGAATGCATCTCCTCTTTGATACGGTTAATGACTTTTTCTTCTTCTCCGCTGATGCTTGGAATTCTGACAATGTCTTGTGTGAACTTGATCATTTTTTGATTATTCATCAGGGTTCGTTTAATATGGATTTTACATATAATAATTTTGTTATTTTTGATATAATATTAAAGAAATTGATTATTTTGAATATTATTATGTTAAATTTACTTGGTGTTTTATACTATGAATCTCAATAAAACATATGAAAAAAAGAGTAATTTTAATGGCTTCTATTGTTTGCTGTATTTTTTCAGCAACTCTATGACGATGTCCAAGCCACTGTCAGCTTGCTCTTTCGTCAATATCAGGGGCGGAGCTATACGGATACTGCATGGACCTGCGCCAAGGAGCAATAGTCCTTTCTTGAAGGCATCTGATACGAGTTTGTTTCGTTCTTCTACAGCGGGTTCCTTTGACTTTCTGTCTTTCACTAGCTCTATCCCGATCATGAGTCCTTTTCCACGCACATCACCGATTATCTCCAGCTCCTCAGATGCTTCCTCCAAACGGGTTTTCATGTAGCCACCGATCTTCTCAGCGTTCTCCCACAGCTTTTCCGTGGTTAGGACATCCATTACAGCTGAGGCTGCTGATGATATTATTGGGTTTCCACCGAGGGTGTTCTCGTGTGCTCCTTCTTCCCAGTCCATCACTTCGTCTTTGGCTGCGCATACTCCCATTGGTAATCCTGCGGCTACTGCCTTGCTCATGCACATGATGTCAGGTTCTACGTCCCAGTGTTGGCATGCCCACATTTTACCAGTCCTAGCGAAACCAGTCTGAACCTCGTCCACAATGAGCAGTATACCGTTTTCATCACACATTTCACGAATCATGGGCCAGTATTCCTTTGGGGGAGATACGTAGCCGCCTGCTCCTAGGAGGGGTTCGAAGATTAGTCCCGCTACTTCCTGAGGGGTTACGACGAATTTGAATATGTGTTCTTTGATGTACTCGAGACAGTACAGTCCACAGTCTGGATACTCTTGCTTGAAGGGACACCGGTAGCAATACGGGTATGGAGCAAGATAGACGCCCGGCATCAATGGGCCAAAGTTTTTCCTCGCGCTGCTGCTTGTTGAAGTAAATGCTAAGGAACCCATGGTTCTGCCATGGAATGACCTTGTGTATCCTAGGAAGTATAATCGGCGGCTGTGTGCTCGTGCTAGTTTTATGGCGCATTCGACTGCTTCTGTTCCGCTGTTTCCGAAGAAGAATCTTTTCGATCCTTTCCACGGCATAATTTTTGCTAATTTTTCTGCGAACTCTACCTGTGGGACGGTGAAGTAATCGCAACTATTTACATGGTCACATTTTTGAGCCTGATTTATTATTGCTTCTGTCACTTTCGGGTGACGATGCCCAACGTTAGCTACTGCGATCCCAGAGCCAAAGTCGAGGAAGATATTGTCATCAATATCTTTTATCCACACTCCTTCTGTTTCTACGCCTACTAGGGGGGCTGTGCGGGAGAGGGACGGTGATAGTATATGTCGGTCTCGCTCGATGAATTTTTTGGCTTTTGGACCAGGGGGGGTTACTATGATTTTTGGATAAGGGTCCTTATTCATTACTATACCTTCGCGGAGAAAGTATCTGTTCTTAGATAAAAGATTATTTTTATCTATGGCTTTATTTTCTATAAATATTAAGATTTATTTGTAGAATGTTTATAATATTACGAATTCTTAATATTTTATTTAATAATACCTAATCTATATGTTGAAGACTTTTTATGCATCATATCAGACCCGTAAAAATCACACTTTTTTTATTAACCTTATTATTCATCATTTTTAATTAAAGAGAACATGTTTCTACTTATTAGACTAGTATTTTTAATCAAAATCTAACGGGATGAGGGACGGATACTTAAAGACTCAATGATGGCTGTCAGCAGAAAAAAAGCCACAAAACATTATGATTTTCTGTCAATGAGTATGACCGATAGACATATTCTAAACTAATAATAAATGGACATTTGAGAAGATAATTATTCAAATTTAGGTGCCAGAGATTAAAAAACCAGTACCTCACTAGACTCGTAATCTCTGACAAAGTTCTGTGATGGAAATATAACCTAATGGAAGTCTGTAGACTTACTACCTTCTAAGAGTCCATATTCTTTTAATGAATCACATCCTTTGTTTCTGGAGAGATAAAATGAAACATTATTGTAAACGTTTACTTTTCAATGGATTTCTCATCGTTGTACTAATGGCGCCATCGCTGCTCGTATATGGAGTTGACCCTGAGCTAGAATATGACAACTATATCGCCATGACAGTGGATCCTGATGGAAGCATCATCATGACCATCAAGGGAGACCAAAGCTACAGTTATTCGCTTTGGCAAGGGCAGTCCAACATTAAAAATCTCGACATGATGATAGACATCAACGTAGAAGATGATCTCACCTCATTTGATAGTAACATTAATATTCAGTTGGATCCCTCAGTTTATTCACAACTAGCAAACCTCGACCTAGACTTGACAGCTCATAGCGATGAAACCGCCACAAACATAACAGCGCTTGTGGATTACCCGGGGTATCTGGGCGTCGACGGGAGTCTGGGACTTGTGATCGTGGAGCCACCTTTCGGTTTCATAATTGATCTGATGCTTGAGGCGAAACTATACTATTCCATTTACCCGAGGGAAGAGTTGCAGATGCTTACAGCCATGATCCCTATGCTTGAGACACAGCTATCTGCCATGATCATGGAGGCTTCAGATGGAAACATCATATTGGAGAACTTTGAGCTTCTGGATTACGAGGAGGGGCTAGAATATGCGTCGTTTACAGTAACCATGAGGTTATCAGGTGATATCCAAGAGGGTTTGACATCTGCCTTTGAGGAGTATGGAGCGGAGATAACCCTCCCAGAGGTATCTGAAGAGCTTCCAGAGTTATCAATTGATTCAATCGACTACCACGTAACCTTCAGTGGCGACAACCTCCTTCTTGGAGCAGATATTGGAGGAACCGTCGCTGGGGACTTTAACATGGAGCTTAACAGATTAAAAAACTCAGCTCTAGACGAGGCACTGGAAAGCGATGAAATAGACATCGATGACAGGGCGCTAATCGAGAGCGCACAACAGATAGATTTGTATGTTCAGGACCTAGTGATAGAATCAGCCTCCAATTATGGGTATGAATCGGCAGAGTCAACTATATCCGTGGATAGCCTAGGGTTGGAGCCTACATCCTTTGAGGTGCTAATGGTTTTCTTGGAGGAGCTTTCAAAGACTGGGGATTCCGGGGACTTTAAACTGGTTTTCGAGGGAAAAACAATAAACAACCAGTATGTTACCTTCACCGTCCCAACTGAGACCAAGGAACCCATACTACAGGAGGAACAACTGGTAGTCTGGGAAATGGAAGACATCGAGAACCTCGACGAAGTAACCTACGAAGTAGAAACCAATCAAATGAAATCAACCACCATCATCGCTTCATCAGTGATCGGGATAGCTATACTGGGCGCCGCCGCTTATGCACTGAAAAACAGATTATAGGTAAAATCACAGCTCTCCAAAATCAAATTGAGACGGTGCGGGAGGAGGGACTCGAACCCTCGAAGTCCTTAGACACGAGATGTCTCATCCCGAAGCATTCGGATCTTAAGTCTCGCCCCTTTGGCCAGCCTCGGGTACTCCCGCACACCGAAAACAAGACACACGTCATCATTAAAAACTTACCTAACAAAAACCCTGACCCGAAACATAGAAAACACTAGAAAAGAAAAATGAAAACTGGGATAAAAAAGCCTAAAACGCTATGCTAGGCGCCTGCTCCGCTGGAGAGGCTTACTGTTATTAGAAAGCTTTCTAATCTTCGCCGTCGCGCCATAGCCACATGCTGCGCATGTCTTTTTCCTGATATGGTAAGCCCTGCGTCCACAGCGCCTACATTTAATGTGAATAGTCTTTCCGTGATGAATTGGTCCTTTAGTTGGCATTACTTGTCACTCTACTCTGGTGGCGGACTGACCATGATTACGTTATCGCCTCGGAGCACTATATCTCCTATCTCTACTACACTCATAGGATCAGTAACCTCCTCCGCATTCTTCATGTATAGGTTCACGTGTTGATCAAAACCCTCTAGGGTGCCCCTGAGTGTCTTTCCGCCTCTTAGCTTTATGAGCACGGTTTTTCCTACGCTGCGCTCAAGTACTCGTTCAATCATATCCGCCATATTTTGCACATTCCTTTGATATTGGGCTCTAATCGAATAACAAGGTTCACCTATAAAAGTTTGTATTTTCTACCCTAATCCATTCGGAATATTCTTAAACCATGAGACTAATTTGATCCCTAGTACAGCCATTCACCCTAGGTGGTACTACAAATCACGCAAAGGGGAAACATTTTTTAGTAACTATATAGCCTACTGTATAGCCTCTGCAAGGTTAGTATGGATTCTGAATAGGTGAATATTGGTTAGATGAATGGATCAGACCCCGCCATTAAGCCCCTTAGAACGCTAACAGCTTGCAGTATTATTAACATTCAAAACAGGATGAATTAAATTGCTTCTCTCAGAAAACGACCACTGGGACCTGATGAAGTCCTTCTTCACAGAAGAGGGCCTCGTCAAGCAGCACCTAGACAGTTACAACGACTTCACTAGGAACACGCTGCAACAGATAATAGACGAAATTGGTGGCATCACAATCGAGGTGCCAAACCATATATACGATATCAAATTCGGCGCAATCGAGATAGGAGACCCCCGAGTAGTCGAGGTAGACGGCACAGTACGCGAAGTCTACCCACGAGAAGCCCGGATAAGAAACCTCACATACTCTGCACCTCTCTACCTAGAGATTGAGCTAGACGATGAGGGACGCGAGACATATGAACGCGTCAACATAGGCGACCTACCGATAATGGTAAAATCAAACCTATGCCTCCTAAGCCGCCACACTGAGGACGAGTTAGTAAAACTCGGAGAAGACCCCAAGGAAGTCGGGGGATACTTCATAGTAAACGGCAGTGAACGAGTCATAGTTAGCTTAGAAGACTTGGCTCCCAACCGTGTTCTGGTTGAGACTGATAACAGGGGCGCAAGGCCGGTCTACAAGGGCAAGGTCTTCAGCACAACTGTTGGCTTCAGGGCACGCATCGAGGCCAGCCTCAAAGCCAAGGGTGAGATGAGTGTAACAATCCCAGGAGTACCCGTACCGGTGCCACTGATAATACTCATGAGAGCACTCGGCGTCGAGACAGACAGAGAAGTAGCCGAGATGGTAAGCCTCAACCCAGACATACTCAACGAACTAGAGCCAAGCTTCCGCGAGGCATCCACAGTCCAGACAATAGAGGACGCCGTATTATTCATAGGAAACAGGGTAGCCTTCGGACAGGTCAAGGACTTTAGGCTAAAAAGAGCCGAGACCATCCTCGACAGAAACCTCCTCCCCCACATCGGAAGGGATCCAGATGATAGATTTGATAAGGCAGTCTTTCTAGGCGAGATGGCGTCAAGGATAATCGAGCTAAAACTCGGGCTACGTATGGAGGACGATAAAGACCACCTCAGAAACAAGAGGATCAAGCTAGCCGGACCACTCCTTGCAGAGCTATTCAGGTCCGCCTTCTGGAGCCTCTACAGGGACATGAGGTACCAGTTCCGCAGGATGAGCACACGCAGGAAAGGCGTCCTCATCAGCGCAGCCGTCAGGCCTGGAATAATCACAAGCAGGATCCAGCATGCCCTCGCGACTGGAAACTGGAGAAGGGGCAGGGTCGGAATGACCCAGCTCCTAGACCGTACCAACACGCTTTCAACTCTTTCTCACTTACGCAGGCTCCAGAGCCCCTTGAGCCGTTCACAGCCCAACTTCGAGGCAAGAGACCTTCACAGCACCCACTGGGGTAGGCTTTGTCCAAACGAGACTCCCGAGGGAGCCAACTGTGGACTGGTCAAGAACCTTGCTTTAATGAGTAGCGTAAGCGTCGGTACAGACAGCGAGAAGATCAAGCGGACACTCGAATTCATGGGTGTTACCCGGAGCAAGGACGTTGATGAGCAGCTCAGGCACACAGGTACCAAGATATTCGTAGAAGGATACCTGCTGGGTTATACTACATCCCCAGATATACTCGTCAATACCTTCCGCGAGATGCGCCGCAAAGCTGAGATCAGCGGAGAAGCCAACATTGTATTCTACAAAAATTATAACGAGATATATGTCAACTGCGACGAGGGAAGAATCAGGAGACCCCTCATAGTAGTGGAAGACGGAAAACCCCTACTCAAGCAACGATATATACGCAATATCAGGCAGGACAGATGGGCGTGGAGTGACCTAGTCAGGGAAGGAATCATCGAGTACCTAGACAGCGACGAGGAAGAGAACGCTTACATCGCCATTGACCAAGAAGCTTTGACATCAGAGCATACACACGTTGAGGTATGCTCCTATACGATATTGGGCGTAGGCTCAGCCATCATCCCATACGCAGAACACAATCAGTCTCCACGTAACACATACCAGGCGGCCATGGCGAAGCAGGCTCCCGGCGTCTATGTACTTAATTATCGGGATAGGACAGACACCCGTGGACACTTGCTGCATTATCCACAGAAGCCGCTGGTAGCGACAAAGCCTATGGATGTTATCGGTTATAATGAGCGTCCAGCGGGTCAAAACTTTGTCATAGCGATCCTTAGCAGCATCGGCTACAACATGGAGGACGCAATAATATTCAACAAGGCCGCAGTCCAGCGTGGACTGGGCAACAGCAGCTTCTTCAGGATCTACAAGGCCGAGTGCAAACAATACCTCGGAGGAAGCAAGGACAGGCTAACCATCCCAGAAGCAGGTATCCGCGGATACCATGGTGCAGATTCCTACAGGATGCTGGAGTCTGATGGGCTCATCGCCAATGAAGCAGAGGTAAAGGGCGGAGACATACTCATCGGAAAGACCAGCCCACCCAGATTCATGGAGGAATACCGAGGCCTAGAGGTCAGAGGACCACAGCTCAGAGACACCAGCATAGGCGTCAGACCCAACGAGGTTGGAGTAGTAGACAGCGTATTCATCACCAAGGACATTGAGGGCAGCCAACTGGTCAAGGTAAAGGTTAGGAGCAACAGGATCCCAGAGCTGGGAGACAAGTTCGTATCAAGGCACGGCCAGAAGGGTGTCATCGGGATGCTGGTCCCACAGGAAGATATGCCATTCAGCACGACAGGTGTTATTCCTGATATTATCATGAACCCCCACGCTTACCCCAGCAGGATGACCGTAGGACAATTCATCGAGGCCATAGGCGGAAAAGCCGCAGCCATTAGAGGCGAGATCGTTGATGGCACGCCATTCGCAAACGAGGAGCCCAAGACATTACAGCAGCATTTGATCGACTTCGGCCTCCAGCCAGGAGGAAAAGAGATACTATACGATGGTATGAGTGGTAAACGGTTCGAGACCGAGATATTCCTTGGCGTAGCATTCTACCAGAAACTCCATCACATGGTAGTTGACAAGATACACGCCCGTGCAAGAGGACAGGTCCAGATGCTTACAAGGCAGCCCACAGAGGGACGTGCCCGGGGCGGAGGACTCAGATTCGGAGAGATGGAGCGAGACTGCCTCGTAGGACACGGCGCAGCCATGCTGCTCAAAGACAGGCTACTAGAGGAGTCAGACGCCTACACCATCTATGTCTGCGAGAAATGTGGACGACAGGGATACTATGATATCAGGCAACGCAAATACACGTGCCCAACATGTGAAGGTAAGAGCGATATCGAGCCAGTCACCGTAAGCTACGCCTTCAAGCTGCTACTGCAGGAGATGCAAAGCCTATGTTTGTCGCCAAGCCTTGTGCTGGCCAAGGAGGTCTAAAAATGAGCAAGGTAATAGACGCAATCAAATTCGGGTTACTACCACCAGACGAGATCAGACGCCTCAGCGTAGTAGAGATCGGTACAAGCGATACCTACGACGAGGACGGTGCTCCTATTGCAGGTGGCTTGATGGATCAGCGGCTTGGAACACTAGAGCCCAGACAACGCTGCCGCACTTGTGGTAACATCGCAATCAACTGTCCGGGTCACTTTGGTCACATCGAGCTAGCGGTACCAGTAGTACACGTAGAATTCGCAAAACAGATCTACAAGGTATTATCCGCGACTTGCAGAGGCTGCGGAAGCATACTGCTAGACCAAGACCTGAAAGATAAGCTGCAGGAGCAGCGCCGGGTCGATCTTGAGATGTTTGGTAAGGTCAGTGACGAGACATCTGCTGAGATTATGAAGCAGGCTAAGAAGTATAAGCGTCACAAGGAGTGCCCATACTGTGGCATGGTTCAGACAGTGGTCAAGTTCAATAAACCAACCAGCTTCATGGAGATCGAGAAGGAAGAGTTCTTTGATGAGGGCATTGAGGCAGAGGAAGAGGTTACCCGCAGGCTCACACCCAACATGATACGGGAGTGGTTTGAGCGAATCCCAGATGGTGACCTTGAGATGCTGGCTTATAACCCGGAGGTAGCCAGACCAGAGTGGATGGTATTACAGGTAATGCCAGTCCCACCAGTTGACGTAAGGCCAAGCATCATACTAGAGTCAGGCATCAGGGCAGAGGACGACCTCACCCACAAGCTCGTAGACATCATCAGGATCAATCAACGGCTCAGGGAGAACATCGATGCAGGAGCACCCACTCTCATTATCGAAGACTTATCAGAGCTACTGCAATATCACGTTACAACATACTTCAACAACGAGGTAAGCGGAATACCCCCGGCACGCCATCGATCAGGCAGGACACTGAAATCCCTCGCGCAGAGGCTAAAAGGCAAAGAGGGAAGATTCAGGGGAAACCTAAGCGGAAAACGTGTCGACTATTCTGCTCGTACGGTTATCAGCCCAGACCCCAACTTGGATATTAATCAAGTAGGTGTCCCGGTTCATATCGCGACCAAGCTTACAGTACCCGACGTGGTTACTGAGAGAAACTTGGAGGATATCAAAAAACTGGTCATCAATGGACCAAACAAGCACCCGGGCGCACTATACGTTATCAGGCCAGACCAGAAACGCATCAGGCTAGAGTTCGTCCAAGACAGGAACCTTATCGCGGAAAGCGTAGAGCCTGGATTCATTGTCGAGCGTCACCTGAAGGACGGGGACATTGCGCTGTTCAATCGACAGCCCAGCCTCCACAGGATGAGCATCATGGCCCACAGGGTCAAGGTACTACCGTACAAGACCTTCAGGATGCATCTCACCGTCTGTCCCCCTTATAACGCGGACTTTGACGGTGACGAGATGAACCTCCACATACCCCAGAGCAAGGAAGCCCAGACAGAGGCAAGGATGCTGATGCAGGTTCAGGACCAGATACTTAGCCCAAGATATGGGGCTCCAATTATCGGTGCAGGCAAGGACTACATCAGTGGCGCTTACCTGTTAACACGAAAGGAGACCATGCTGAAGGCAGATGAGGTCGGTAAACTGCTCAGCTACGTCGGATACAAGGGTGAGATTCCCAAGCCAACCGTTACTGAGCCGGTGCCTCTTTGGAGTGGAAAAACGATATTCAGCGTCTTCCTCCCCAAGGACTTTAGCTTCGTCAGCAGGGCAAATATTTGTAATCACTGCGCTGAATGCAAGTACGAGGCATGTGAATATGATGCCTATGTTATGATCCAGAACGGTGAACTCAAGACAGGGATCATTGACAAGAACAGTATCGGCGCTGAGCGCCCGGATACTATCTTCCACAGGGTCATCAAGGACTATGGCACTGATGCGGGTCACGATTTCCTCAACGGGGTTAGTAGGCTTATCAACGGATTCCTGACCATTAAGGGCTTTACTTACAGCTACGATGAGTTGAACCTTGAGGAGAAGGAGATCAAGGACATCAATAAGGTCATGCGGAGTATGGAGAAGAACGTATCCAAGCTCACCGATGAATATGAGAACGGTGTGCTTGAGCGTCTCCCCGGTCAGACACTTCAGGAAAGCTTCGAGATCAAGGTAATGAACGAGCTAGCCAAAGCCAGAGACGCAGCAGGTGAAATAGTCCAGAATGGGCTGCCCTTGGAAAATAGCGGTATCATCATGACACGTAGCGGTGCTCGTGGTAGCAGCCTAAACATCGGTCAGATGATGGGCAGCGTAGGGCAGCAATCAATTAGGGGTAAGCGTATCATGAGGGGCTACGAGGACAGGACTCTCCCCCATTTCAAGGAAAATGACGCTACCCCAATCGCCAGAGGATTCGTCTATAACTGTTACAGGGATGGATTGACGCCATTGGAGTTCTTCTTCCACGCTATGGGTGGTCGAGAAGGACTTGTAGACACGGCTGTACGTACCCAGCAATCTGGTTACATGCAACGCCGTCTCATCAACGCCTTGGAGCACCTCCGAGTCGAGTACGACGGCACCGTAAGAAATAGCGTCGGCGACATCGTACAGTTCACCTATGGTGAGGACGGTATCGACCCGAGTAAATCAGATCACGGTGTTGCGGTAAACGTAGCGCAGCTGACAGACCGTACCAAGATCAATATGGAGAAGGGTAGGAAGGCAACAGATAAGTACGTCAACGACAAGATCGATGGGATCCAGACCGAGATACCCATACTCCTCAAAGAAGAGTTACGCAAGAGGCTGACCGAAGAACCTTTGACAAAACAAGGGGTTGACGAGGTTATAGCCTCGGTTCTGAGAAACTATGACTATAGCTTGGTTGAGCCCGGTGAAGCAGTAGGGATACTTGCGGCTCAGTCTATTGGTGAGCCCGGTACACAGATGACGCTAAGGACCTTCCACTACGCTGGAGTCGCTGAGCTAAACGTAACTCTGGGACTCCCAAGGCTTATCGAGATCGTTGATGCTCGTAAGAGCCCATCAACGCCGGTAATGGACATCTACCTAGACTCCAAACACAGCAAATCAGAGAGGAAGGCACGTGAGGTAGCCGTGAAGCTAACCTACACGACAATCGACGATGTAATAGACAGCGTCAACGTAGACCTCAGAGATGAAGCAGTAAAAATCAAACTTGACCCCGAGCGGATGGAGACACTTGGTGTAAAACCCGAGGATATCAAGACCGTGTTCCCCTATGGGGTTGAGATGTCTGAAGACTTGGAGTTAGTCGTATCCTTAGAGGAGGATAAGAGCCATGACCCAGACCCAATCATCAAGAATATCACCGAGACCCGCATAAAGGGAATCGAGGAGATCAACAGGGTTCTCACCACCATCGAGGACGGTGAATGGCTAATCAGGACAGACGGAAGCAACCTTGAGGGGGTTCTAAGAATCGATGGAATCGACCCCAGTAGAACCACCACCAACAATGTACACGAGATAGCAAACATCTTCGGTATCGAGGCTGCTCGTAACGCGTTAATCAAGGAGGCGCACGCTGTGCTAACCGAGCAGGGACTAGACGTTGATATCAGGCACGTAATGCTGGTATCAGACATTATGACCAAGACCGGCGAGGTACAGCAGATTGGTCGTCACGGTATCAGCGGCGAGAAATCAAGCGTACTGGCTAGGGCAGCTTTCGAGTTGACTATACAGCACCTTGTGGAAGCTGCGATCAAGGGTGAGATCGATCCACTTAAAGGGGTCATCGAAAACATAATCGTCGGACAGTCAATGCCACTGGGAACAGGAAGCGTTGAGCTGTTCATGACACAAAGAGGAAGAAGCGATGAGTAGCAGAGATCAACAGCTGAGACTCGCTCTCTCCACCGGTAGGGTCCAACTGGGCTCCAAACAGGCGGTAAGAGAGCTCAGAAGAGGACGGGCAAGAATGGCTATACTTAGTAGTAATTGCCCAAATGAGATGAAAGAATCCATAGAGAACTATGGAAAACTTGGAAATATACCAATATGGAATCATGACAAGGATAGCGTGGACCTTGGTATGCTATGTGGAAAACCTTATCCCGTATCAGCCATTGTCATTAACGACCCCGGGGATTCGAGGATTCTTGACATCGTGAAGGAAGAAGAATAGGATGCTAGAAAACGTAAAAATAACAGAGACTGAGATGAAGTTCATCCAGCTCTTACAGAACATGACAGGAGCCACAATAGTGGACTGCATCGTAGACGAAGAAAATGATACACTAATTTTCACAGTCAAGAAAGGAGAAGTCGGCTTAGCAGTTGGCAAGGGCGGAGAAAAGATCAAACGATTCCGCAACATGACCAACAAGCAAGTCGAGATATATGAGTATATGCCGGAGCCTGAAAAGTTCATCAAGAATGCATTGAAGCCAGCCAAGGTCAAGGATATCCGCCTCGTTGACCGGATGGGGAACAAGAAGATTGCCATGGTTAACGTGGAGCCTAAGGACAAGGGTATAGCTATAGGCAAGAATGGAGCCAACATCAAGAAGATCAGGTTCCTTGCTGAGAGATATTTTCAGCTCGACACAGTTGTAATTAACTAGACGTTTACTGTCTACATTTTTTAACCCATTTTTTGAATTAGCTCATTCACAATGTTAACTATTGCATCCGGGTTGTTTGTACTGAAATAGATTCTTCTCCCCTTTTTCGGGGTAACCCGTACACCGTGTCTGTAGTTTTGTATGAATCCGGTGCTCCAGTCCCAGCCAAAACGGATGCCTAGCCCACCGTAATAGTACCAAGATGGTCTATGTGTCTCAATATAGTCAATGTTATCCAGTCTAACATTACGGGTGATAACACCGAATCCAACTGTAAGCCTATCCAAAGAGACAGAGATTCGCAAAGTCCGGAAATTACCGTACATAAAAAAGAGCAACAAGAATACGAAAACCATAATCACTTTAGGTCTACTTTGCGGGATTATTGTACTGAGATAGAGCATTAACCCGATTGCTCCGAATATCACTATATTGAATATTGGGTGCGCTGAGACTTCCTCAAAATAGTGATAATCGGTTCTATATTCTGACACGTGATCCAATTCATGGGCTCATTAAAATTGGTTACTGAGGGGTTAAGATAAAATTACTGATACGTATATTGTATTATGAATTCTGTTTGGCCTGATGGCAATCGATGTGCGGTTTGTTTTACCTTTGACTTGGACGCAGAGTGGGTCTTCATGGGAAACGACCCCAGCATCGCTGATAAACCACGCATCAAAAGTCAAGGCGAGTACGTATGGAACTCGGATATAGTGCCTCGGATACTTGATGTGCTGGATGAGCATAATCTGCCCGCCACCTTTTTCGTTGTGGCTATGAACGCTGTTAATCACCCGGATGTGGTTGGCGAGATAGTGGATCGCGGCTATGAGGTGGCTACTCATGGCTGGAAACATGAGGCTATTGATCACCTTTCTTATGAGGATGAGAAGGAGCTGCGTCTCAGGATGCTTAAGGCGATCGAGGATGCGACCGGTTACAAGCCTGTGGGGAACAGGGTGGCTGGCGGTGAGATTGGGGTCAATACCCATGATATTCTAAAGGAGCTTGGTTATCTGTATGATAGCAGTTTCAGGGGCTCTGATATGCCGTATAAGCTGGATAATGGTTTGGTGATTGTGCCGAGTTATTATGAGATAGATGATTTCCACCTGTTCGCGGATTACCCCAAGACAGGGTACAAGGCTAGGATGCTGAGCCCAGAGACTGGGTATGAGATCTGGAGCACCGCGTTTGATGGATATTACAGGTATGGTTTGTGCTGGACTAGTATGTTCCATCCCCAGATTATTGGGAAGCCGGGGAACATTATGTTGCTGGAGCGGCTTATTGGGTACATGCGGAAGTTCCCTGATGTCTGGTATGCTAATGCTCGTATGATTGCTGAGCACTGGGCATAAAAACATCATTTTGTCCCAATTTTATGGGATAACTTTATATGAAACTAAACAAAAACATAAACATTACTTTCAATGAACGTTGACAGTAAGAGGGGGAGAGAATGCATCAATACCAAATCGGGTTAACCTCATCATACATCGCATTAACCCTTGGCGGATTCTACTTCATGTATGCCCTCAAATACTACATCTCAAGCCTACTAGCCCTAGGGCTATTCTCCATTGACCCCGAAAAGCTTCAATCCAAGCCATTCCACAGAATTCTCTCACTCCAAAACCAAGATGAGATCACTATAGGAGATGAGCCTTGGGTCTCGATTCATCTACCCTTCTTCAATGAGTTGAATGTTGCGCGACGTATTCTGGAGGCGTGTATGGATATCAACTATACCAACTATGAGGTGCTGGTTGCCGATGATTCACGGGATACCACTATCGAGATTCTTCGTGAAAGAGGTTGGAGACACGGGAATCCTATCATTAAATTTGTCCATAGAAAAGACCGATCAGGGTACAAGGGTGGAGCACTTCAGCAAGCCATGAAGTATATCCATCCATTAACCCAGTTTATAGTGGTTTTTGACGCTGATTTTGTGCCACCTGCAAAAATCATACGCCAGTTTATTCACCAGTTCAGGCTCCACGAACAAGACAAGAAACCTGTTGCCGCTGTACAAGGCTACCAGCTTCACTACCTGAACCGCAACGAGAACTGGATCACCAAAGGAGTGCGAGCCGAGTTCAGTGGAAGCTACATGGTGGAACGATTAGCTGAGGAGATCATTGGGGCTATGAAGATGGTTAGTGGCAGTGTCTTCATGTTCAAGGCTAGTGTCTTGAGGGAGTTGGGATGGAACCATAGTATTACTGAGGACTGGGATCTGACCATCAGGCTTTACATTGAGGGCTTCAAGGTGGTCTACACTCCATTGATACAGGCGCCAGCCGAGATACCCACCACTGTTCGTAGGATCATCCGGCAACGGATGAGGTGGGCTGAGGGGCATACTTTTGCTGTACGCAAATATTTCCTATCTGCGATAAGGAGTGGCAAGCTTACTCTCGCTGAGAAACTGGAGTTTCTTTATTTCGCGCCCTATTATCTTCAATCGTTTATCTTCATAATTGGGAGCGTCGCTTGGATAATCGCCCAGTATTATAAACGTCATCCATCTTTCTGGACTCCAACTCTTGGCTGGAGTCTAGTATTCAGTAACTTTTTGGCTATTCCCATGATGGGGTTCACTGGGATATTCCTTGAGGGGGATTTGGCTGAGGATTTTAATGGAGTCTTTGGTTTTATCGCTCTCAGCTATTTCATTATGCCCTATCAGGCTTATGCGGCTTTGAAAGGATTATTTGAGTCTGAGGAGGGCTTCTGGTTTAGGACATTAAAGACGGGGCATATTACCGATTATTTCCTTGGTATAAAGCTTCGAGGCTTAATAGAGTGGATTAAAAAGCTAAGGAAGAGCCGGGAGCTGGAAGCCTTGGATACTATACGGGTTCCAGTAAAGCTCCCAATCAGGCGTCTACTGTTCTTTTCCATTGTTTTTCTTGTTATTTGGCCGGTTCTTGAGTTTGATTCCGGTGCTTCAACGGGTTCTAGTCTCGTGTATTTCCTTGGTTACATGTTAAGAGGTGTTGTGAATGGGTAGACATTACAGTGTATCGGGGGGTAACCTCTATATCTTCACTACTGGACAAGAAAGGCTTCTGGACTTAGGGGTATTTCCAAGTGAGTTGAATCTCTTTGAGGCTGAGTCTGCTTGGCGTGTATCGCCTTGGATAGCGGTGGTGGAGAATGTTCTTCAGAAGGCTGCCGAGATGGCTCAGATCATCTTGCAACTCAATGACTATGAGAGGATTAGTCTTCCAACAAATATATTGGAACACTATTTCCTCGATGGGGACGAGTACTCGTTGCTTGAGGTCATTCAGCAAGCGAGTGTTGAGGTATCACCGGTAATTAATTTGCAGGATGATGCTCCAAGCTAAAAAGAGGGTTAGTAGTTGCCGTATTTTATTACGGCTCTTCCCACAGCGTTGTAGCTAGCCCTTGGCATGTCCTGATAGACTGTGCAACCTGGTCCAAGCATGAAGCCTCCGCCCTCGCCTGCATCCTCTATCGCCTTCTTTACATCAGCCTCTACTTGCTCAATCTTACCTGAGCGCATGGCGTTATAGCTTCTATCGAGTCCACCGCAGATGGCGAACTTGTCGCCGTAGATCTCCTTGCCTTTGTTTAGCCAAGTATAGTCGTGGGTGTCCCAGTTGATCATGTCTACAGGGTATTGTTTGAACCACCCTGATTCCATGAGTCCTTGATCCTGTGCGTTGCCCTGTGGGGTGCTGCAGATGTGCATCATCTTGATCTCACAATCCACGGCTTCTAGCACCTTCTTGTCGTAGCCCAAGGCGTATTCCTCGAGTTGGGGGACTGTAAGATCTCGCCATATCCTGCCTCCACCGCCAATACCATAGAATATGCCTTGGATTCCGGTGTCGATGCATGCTTTGGCGAAGTCAATGGTGGTCTGGGTGATGATGTCCAGTCCGTGTTTGAGGCTGTCTGGGTCCTTCTTCATGTCCTCGATGACTCTTTCTGGGGTTCCTACACCGTTCATCGCCTGTATGATGGGGCTTGGGATGGTGTAGATCACGGGCATGGTTCTGAGGTCTCGGGCGAGTATCTCGTTGGTTCTAACGAACTCCCTTAGTTCCTTTTGGGGGTCCAGTACCCAGAGCTTTTTCCAGTCCTTTGTCTCTTTTACGACTGTTTCGATGGTCGGTGCTTCTTCCTCGTTGTCCCTGAAATCGAATCTGCTGCCCCACTGCATTGCCATGAACCTGTAGAAGGGTGTTACCTTGAGTAGGTCCATCTTATAGTCGAGTTCTCTGAGTAGTGCTATGTGGGCTCTTGCGGCTTCTTCTCCGCTTCTTTGGGCTAGTGCCCAGCTGTAGTGGTCTAGCCAGTTTACTGCGGGGAAGTGTCCCCAGATGCTCCACGGTACTCTGTCGGGTTGCTCGCGGCGGATTACCGCCATTACTCTTTCATATCTATCAGAATCCAAATTGTATCAATTAGACTGGTGCTACTTCTCTATTGAATTTGTCTATTCTTTGTTTCCTTTCTTCGTGTGTTAATCAGGAAGACTGTAATTATTATTACTGTGAGTATGATGGCTGCTGAGGAATGCTGGGTATATTCTCGTAGTATTCTGTCGATTAAGGGTTCTGAGGTGGCTGCTAGTTTTATGGGTGTGTCGCTGATGAGGCTTATCGTGTAGTTTTCTTGGTTGAATGTGATGGTTATTGGTTTTGTGAGGTTGTCTCGGTTGATCAGGTATGGTCCTCCGGGTTGTGGGTTGGGGATTAACGTGAATTGGCGGAGAAAGGTGAGGGTTATTATGGCTTTGCCTTCTTGGTTTATAGTGATGGTCTTTGTTTTGTTGTTTTGTTGGATCGTGATTTGTGTGTTTGCAGCTGGTTTATCATCAAGGGTTGCCTCTACTAGATAGACTCGTCGGATGCAGGTGTATCCTTCTTTAACGTTTTGGATGATCTCTATGTCTTCTGTGAAGTCGATGTTTCCTGTGATTGTGATGGGTGTTTCATTTCCCCATCCTGCTTCGAGTGTGAGGTTTCCCAGTGTTACCTTGTCACATTGTATCTGTTGGGGTGAGTACATGGTCAACTGGAGGTTTCCGATTTCGGTTTCAAAGAATTCGACATTTGCTGGAGTGTTTGGTTGACACCAGTCCATTATTAGATAATCTGTCTTGGTTCCATTGGTTTTCAGGTTCAATCCTAGTGTCCTATGTGTGGATATGCCCCTGTGTGTTGTGTTTGTTAGCTGTATGTTGAAGTCACCGTCCCAAGCTGATAGGTAATCGATCTCTGAGTCTTCAATGAATGCCCAGCTATAACCTGTGAGTCTTAGATAGTAGATGTGTGTGTTTTGAGCTTCGATGGCTGAGTCACCATCTATGTATACTGTGTCTAGTGTCGTGTTTATTGCTTCCAGTTTGCCATCAACGATTATGATCCTCGGCGGGTTAAGCAGAGTACAATTATTCATTTTGAAATCGAAGGCGGATTCTCCTGCCTTCACCAGTTGGCTCTGAGTGAATTGATCATGTTTTCCTGTTATTGTTTGATTTATCTGGACTCGGCTTCTCTCATAATAAAGAAGTGTGCTTTCTATGGTGGAGTCATTAAACTCTGCATCCATGCTTGATTGGGTCCCAAAGTTTCCAATATTTGTTTTATTTACGCTGCATTCTGCGTTTTCTGCCAATCTGATAAATCCGATGTTTGAGTTTTGGGCTCTGATCCTGCTGTTACCTGATAACCCTATACCTGTGCTGAAATACTTCCGGTTATTCACCTCATAGGTTGAGTAAAATTCGACATTGATCAGTTTGATTGAGGCGTTTTGTGATGCCTGAAGGCTATGAGGGCTCTCTAATACAATACTGCAGTTAATGGCTGTCAGTCTACTGTTTCCAGAAACAGTGTATTCTGCTTCCTCGATGTCAGCGAATGTTAACACCGTGTTATTCAGTGTAAGGCTGGAGTTACCTTCTAGGATCAAGCCTCCGTATACCATGTGACTGCCCCCTTCTATAGTGGTAGAGGCATTACCCTCCAGCTTTATTCCATCAATTATCCCAGTAACAACGGGTTCTGCGTATACTAATGGTGATAAACACAATAGCAAGACTGCGAAAAATATCGCTCCTTTATCCATCTATTTTACTTTCATAACAATACAAATATAAGTAATGACCCCCGGAAACACCACTTAAGGTAACCCCTATAAATGATGATCTACGTGATCCATCCATACTTTTAGGTGAAAAAGATGCAGTACAGAAAATTTGGTCAACTCGACTGGCAGGTCTCAGCCCTAGGATTCGGAGCCATGAGGCTCCCAATAATCGGGGGAGACAGCAGCAAGATCGAGGAACCCCACGCCATCAAGATGATCAGATACGCCATCGACCACGGCGTAAACTATGTAGACACAGCATACCCATACCATCAAGGACAGAGCGAGTTCCTAGTAGGCAAAGCCCTCCAAGACGGATACAGGGAGAAGGTTCGTTTAGCTACCAAGATGCCCAGCTGGCTCATTGAGCAATACGAGGACTTTGACAAGTACCTCAATGAGCAACTGGAGAAGCTAGATACCAGCCACATCGACTACTATCTACTCCACGGTCTCAACAAGGGCAGATGGCCAAAACTCAAGGAGTTAGGAGTATTTGAGTGGGCTGAGAAGGCAAAGGCTGATGGCAGGATCAAACACCTTGGCTTCAGCTTCCACGATGATTATGAGCTATTCGAGAAGATACTGGAAGATTCAGAGCACTTCACTTTCTGCCAGATCCAACTCAACTATATGGACACCGAGTACCAAGCAGGTGTCAAGGGCTTGAAACTTGCAGCCAGTAAGGGCTTGGCAGTGGTTATCATGGAGCCTATCAAGGGTGGAAAACTAGCTGTTACTCCGCCCAAGGATGTTCAAGCTGTCTGGGATAAGGCAGAGAAGAAGCGTAAACCTGCTGAATGGGCGCTTCAATGGGTCTGGAACCATCAAGAGGTCAGCGTGGTTCTCAGCGGCATGTCTGAAATGAGACATGTGGAGGAAAACGTCGAGTACGCTGGTCGAAGCGGACCCGGCAAATTAACAGACACTGAACTCAGTCTCATAAAAGAGGCAAAACAGGCGTACCTGAATCTTGGATTCGTCGGTTGCACTGCATGTAGATACTGTATGCCTTGCCCACAGGGAGTAGCCATACCGGAAATCCTTGGTCTCTACAATGAGTACTATATGAGCGGTCAGAATGCTGAGATCAAGGAGAAATACTGGGAAACGATCACCCCAAAGACCCATAGCACCAACTGTATTAGCTGTGGTGTCTGTGAAGAACAGTGTCCCCAAGAACTTCCCATCAGGAAATTCATGAGCGAAACGGCTAGAATGTTCCCCACGCCAGAGTAAATTAGGGGTTATTCCCCTTCCGGTTTTTTAAGCAGATCTCGTATCTCGCGTAGAGTAATTAGTATCTCGTCGTCAAGTCCGGGGCCTCTTGGTACTGGTTCCTCATACTTGTCGGGCTCGGTTGTTGTAACGTAGGGTGTCCTGAATTTACGTAGCTCGTTTAGTATGAAGTCCCTGACTTCCTCGTAGAACCTTATTCCTTCCAGTTTCTCTTCTGGTCCAGTCTGGTTGCTACCCGAATAACCTGCTGTCTCGATACTCACACTGCCCAATCCGAATAACCTGTCAAATACTCCAGCGTTACTGCTGATGTTTGTGATTGTCCGGAAGGGTACATGTTTGCGGGTTATGGTTAGTATGCCTTTCTTGACGTATATCTCGGGCATGGACTCTCCTGACTTGCTGATGACGCTGTACTCGATGCTGTTGATGTAGATGGGTGTCAATACCAGTGATGGGATCAACCATACGAGGTTACACACGATAGTCCAGTAGTTGAGTTTCCAGCCCCAAGTATTTACACTGCGCCATGCAGAAGCGAACTCTATTGGGTCGATTGCATGCAGTATGTAAATCAATCCTACTGTTGATATCATTACGCCTAGCCATAGGGTTACTGCGATTGCGATGTTCTTGAACCATAACTTGTGTATGTAGGCTCTGTCTGGTTTGAATATCCTGCCACTAACTACTTTCGCGATTGGTGGCTTGATTACTCTTGTCTCCACTTCTTTTTCCATTTCTTTTTACCTCCTTTTGTATCTTGGAATCTCTTTTGCCGCTAATTTGTTGAATATGGCTGTGCTCTGTCTTGTCATATGCAATTCTTTTTCATCTGGACGTAGCTCGATATTGTATTCACTGGATATTGTATCCAGTGTCTCCCTGCACTCAGCCTCCTTGGGGCACTCTGGACAAAGCTTACCAGCATAACTATCATGCCTGTACCACACTACGACGCCATCAGCCTCAGTGTATATTATAAACACCTGCGCATTAGCCTGATAATCAAACCCTATCAGTAGACCCTTGTAGTCTTGCAGGCTTTCCACGTCAAGCCTGTGGCTCTTCGCGTGTTCTTTTAGCGCCTTGGATATCTTGTCTCTTGCTCTGTTTAGTACTCTTGAAGTGTATGCTGGTGTCCAGTCGGGGTTTGTCTCTGCGATCTCGCTTGTGGTCTTTCCTTTATGGAATTCTTGCCATACGGTTGATTCGTGGTTTGAGAGCAGGCTCATTTTGATCCCTCTGAGATACACATGGTATATCTTTACAAATATTTGGTAAAGATTTACTAATAAAGGTTGTGGAAACCAAAACAATGCTACCCAAAGAAAATAATTAAGAAAATCGGGGAAGCCCTCATAGAGGCCTACATCACCTCCAAGAGGATCCTACTGCGGGGAGGATAACCTCGAGGCAGTGCATCTCCTTCCCCTTTTTTAAGACGCCTCCACTGCCTCGAGCTAGTCATCCATATATGAAAATATATTAAAGGGATTCAGGAGCAAAAATCAAGACATCAAGAATATAGAAAAAATAGGGTTTTGAAAAATAGAGTAATCCTCTGTTATGCGAGCTGACTGGGTCTCCTGCTATGGAGACTCTCATCCCATTTGAGGGGCTCACCTACACTCCAAAGGAATATGTGAGCAGTACTGGGTCCTACACGTTTGAACCTTGATCTCAGACGCTTCACAACATAATCATAATTATTACCCTTGTCCAATCCATCGAGCCATTTCCTGAAACTACCATATTCATCGGCTATCCGCTTGAACTCCTCAGCATTGTGAAGCGTTGCCATTATCTTCTGCTTGTTCCTGATGATACCAGCATCATTCTGGAGCCTCTCCTGCTCCTCCAATCCATAGGCAGCGACCTTGTCGATATCGAAGTCATCGAAGGCTGCCTTGAAGTTGGGCCACTTGTTAGCTATCATCACCCAGTTGAGACCACCTTGGAATATGCAGCGTGTCATGTTTTCGAAGTATTCCTTGTCTTTTGTTGGGCGTTTATTTGTGAAGACCCATTCTGGTATCTTTCTTTCTTCTGGCATGTTTATTCCGTGGTTTTCAGGGTTTTTGAAGCTTTTTAGGCTTGAAACACGGAGGTATGATTATGGAGCCGAGACAGGGACCCAAAGAGGTCGTAAAGGGAAAACATGGTGCTGTTAGCAGTAGTCATCCCATGGTCAGCAAGATAATGATTGATATATTGAAAGACGGTGGAAACGCAGTAGACGCAGCGGTTGCAGCTAGCCTTGCGGGGCCAGTTTATGAGCCTCATATGACCACCATCAGTGGAACAGTAAGCTTCCTCTACTGGGATTCAGGGACCGGTAATAGCTACTTTATGGACGCATCACCCATTTTACCAGCGGGATTGGCTCCCTTCTGTCCTCACCCATATGCCCCTACCTCTGCGGCTGCTATTCCCGGGTCTTCTGCTGGATTGAAGTCGATGCTCGAAAGGTTTGGATCAAAGTCTTGGAAAGAGCTAATCCAACCAGCGATTAAAGCCGCACGAGACGGTCACACAGTAACTAGCTGGGAATACGCGATTCTCTATGGAGGAACCGGAGGAAGATCCAATACATTGGAGGGTCGCACTTTCTTCCCAAGCGGAAGAAAACACTTCGCACCTGATGGGTTTCAGGTTCCAGCAGGAGGAGTCTGGAGGCGCCCAGATCTAGCAAAGACCCTTGAGGCATCAGCAGAGGAGGGTCCAGACTATTTCTTGAATGGTAAATGGGCTAAGAGACTGGTTGAAGAAGCAAATAGCCTCGGCTGGATGATCTCACTCAATGATGTGGCTGGATACGAGCCTATCTGGGTAGAACCCACCCACGCTAGATACAAAGAGAATGAGATAATCGGTATCCCTCCACCCCAACGCGGAGGATTCTACGCTGGTTTCCTCTTCGGGGTTCTGGACAACTTCGACATAGAGAGCCATTATACTGAGTCTGCCGAGACATTGGCGTTGATTGCTTGGATTCTTAGGCGAGCACATCTAGACAGGAACCTAATCCACGACCCAATCTACTATGAAACCCCAATTGACACACTCCTCAGCAAAAACTACCACGAGATAATCTCAGAGTTCTGGAAAAAAAGCCGCCCCAAGAAAGACCTGACACGATACCTAGAACTCACCCACAGCAAGTCTGCCCAAAGAGGCTCACTACCAGCAACAGGGTACATACCTCACGACAGCTGCGAACTCAGTATAGTGGATCAAGAGGGTAACTGGGTGCAGATGATGGAGACCGCTGGGGGCGGTATCCCTGGGGTTGTTGTTGATGGTGTTCCCGGTAGTAGCATTGGGTGGGAGCGATATGCCTTGGTTGAACCCGGTGGAAGGACACAGCACGCCATCGCAAACACACTAGTAGCGAGAGATGGTGAGCCATGGCTGGGTATAGGGTCTCCTGGTGATTGCATCTTCACTGTACCTGAGGTGCTCTTCAGCATTCTTGAATCTGGATGGGAGCCCTACAAGGCGATTGATGCTCCTCGGTTTTGGCCCTTGAGAGATGACTGGACCCTTGAGGTTGAGAACAGGATTGACCTCAGTGTTGTTAATGGGTTAAAGAAGATGGGTATCATGCCCAGACCCTTGGGCGAGTATCATTGGCCTATGGGAAGCATGCAGGTTGTATGGCGAGAAGAAGGATCATATCTGGGAGCCGCTGATCCCCGTCGCTTGGGCATCGCGTTAGCTTATTAGGACTTGGTTCGGTGAATGGCGAGTATATCGCTCAGTAAGCCATGAGCTGTACCCACGCCACCAGCTCCTCCACCAATAACCGTTACCTCAAGAAGCCCATCAGTCATCACGGTCAAGGCATTCAATGTCCCTGATACTCCAGCAAGGGGGTCTGATAGGTGGACTCTTTCCGGTGAGACCTTTGCCTTAACGATCCCTTCCTCAACGTATGCTTCTGCTATTAGCTTGATGCGTTCACCCTTGCTCTTTGCAGCCATGATGTCTTCTGGAGTGATACATGTTATTCCCTTACGTTCAACTTCTTCCACCTTGAGCTCGCCTCCCAGCAAAGCATTCCCCAGAATCATTATTTTGGCAACCGCATCCCATCCCTCTACATCTGCTGTTGGGTCTGCCTCGGCGTAACCAAGTTCTTGCGCTTCTTTCAAGACATCCTCGTATTTCTCGCCCTGCTCCATCTTTGTCAGGATATAGTTTGTGGTACCGTTGATGATTCCCTTGACTCCATAGAGCTTGTGTCCAGCCAAGTTCTCTGATGCGAAATTTATTGCTGGTGTACCGCTGAGAACAGTTGACTCAATCCTATACTGGACATGGTGTTGATCAGCGAGTGCCTTGAGCTCTTTGTATGCTAGAGCCGCTGGACCCTTATTGCTCGTGACAACGTGTTTTCCATTGCTCAATGCTGCTTTAACATGGCTGAGTGCCGGCTCACCCGTCTCAACGTTTGTAATAGTAACTTCTACTATGAGGTCTGCGCCTGTCTCGGTTATTGTCTCTAGGCTTGTCAGCCCTTTTTTTCCTCTTGGGTATGATTCCAGTGTTCCTGTTTCCCCGAAAGTCCTCAATAATAGCTCTAGGTCCAGTCCCTCTGGATCATATATGCTACCCTTGCTTCTTCCAGCAATGGCGACTATCTCTGCCTTCAGCCCATATTTCTCTTTGAGCATCGCTTTTTTATCTCTGATTGTCTCTGCGAATGCTTGGCCGACTACGCCGAAACCGATCAAGGCGATCTTGGTCATTGTATCTCTTTGGGATGGCTAGTTGTTATAATAAGTTTAGTTTCTGATTCTGGGTAGGTTGGTTTAATAATAAGAGGAGGGGTTGCCGCTTCGACCTAGGGGGCTCTCGCAAGCGATCAGCCCATACCTAGTATGGAAGAGGCTCTAGTCCTCTAAAAATACCTTTTCTGACTACTATTTAAGATTTATAGTTTATAATCTATATCCTGTTCTATATACTTTAAATAAATGAGTTTATATAGTTAATGTTTTTCCTTAAACATGTAAATACCTATGATATAGAATACTATTCTATATTTTATTACCTATAAATACAATCTGACTAATGTATGATCAATCCCTCTCGAAGGGTTTATTGGTATAAACGACGTGGCTCAAAACATGAAGATAGCCCTAGTCGAACCACCCAAAGACTTCTGGTTCGTAATGGGAAAATACATACCACCACCATTTGGGCTTCTATGCCTTGCCTCTTATCTGGAACAAGAAAAACCAGAATCTATTATTACTGTGGCTGATAGCCAAGCGGAGGGTCTCGACTGGGATGGATTAGAGAACCGGTTATCAGAGTTAGAACCAGACATTGTAGCCTCGAGTGGTATGGCGACAGCCAACGCATTCTATGGTCTCAGGGTATGCCAGATGGCCAAACAGATTAATCCAGACATCAAAACAGTTCTAGGAGGTCAACATTTTACTGCCCTAGCGGATGAGACCCTTTCCCAGTACCCTGAGGTGGATTTCATCGTCCGTGGGGAGGGAGAGGAGACCCTGACCCAGCTCGTGAACAGTGTGGATAAGGGTGTTGGGTTTGAGGATATTCTTGGGCTCAGCTATAGAGGAACAAGTATAGTCCACAACCCGGATCGCCCATTAAGATGCAATCTCGATGAATTCCCATCCCCTGCATATCATCTTGTTGAGGAGCACATGAAAGGCTATTACTTCTCCTTGATGGCTGAGGAAGATCTGCCTTTCGCTATTGTTGAGGGAAGCCGTGGATGCCGCCACAACTGCAGTTACTGTAGCCAGTGGGGGTTCTGGAGACAAAGTCATCGATTCAAATCTCCAGAGCTTGTGGTTGATGAGTTTGATAGGCTATACAGTGAGTATGGGAGCAGGTTCTTCTGGTTTACAGATGATAACTTTGGTCTAGGTGCACACACTGAGGATATTTGTGATGGCTTGATTAAGCGTGGGCTGGGAGACGAGATACAGTGGTTCTGTCAACTCCGGGTAGACGATATCGTAGCGCATCCCGGTATGATGGGTAAACTGAGGAAGGCAGGGGCTATCTGGGCATTGGTTGGCTTCGATAATCCAAGCATGGAGATTCTCAATAGCTATCGACGCACTGGATTGGAGAAGGATAACTCAAAACAAGCAGTGGATCTTCTCAGAGATAATCAGATCTTCAGCCAAGGCACCTTCATCGTAGGGCACCCCAGCGATAGCCATGAGTCTGTCGATGCTCTGCGTGAGTACGCTGATTTCTTGGACCCAGATATCGCGTCTTTCTTCGCCTTGACCCCATTCCCGGGCACAGAGATCTACACAGAGGCTAAGGAGAGGGGTTGGATCATGGATGATAATTGGGCTAACTATGATATGGTTCACGCCATAATGCCTACCATGCATCTGAGCAGAGAAAAGGTCCAGCAGGAACTCTTTGAGTGCTACAATAGCTTCTTTGGGTCTTGGCCGAGAAGATATCGTGGGATATTGAGTGAGAACATTGTTACGCGTCGTACCTATGGGTATCTTGCCAAGCAAAGTATCTTGGCAAACCTGAAAGACTTGTTCAAGTAGTTGATACTATGGAGCCACGGATCAAGCAATCCCAACTCGCAGTATACTTGCTTATCTTCGTGGCTGCCCCCACACTGACCTTCACCCTAGGAACATGGCTAGATCAAACCCTAGGATTCTCACCGTATCCCCCCTTTCCATCAAACATATTCCTCGGGACTGCTGTCATGATCATCGGCTTGAACCTGGGGATCAAATCCACCCGGCAGCTCTATCACGCTGGATTAGGGCTTCCTTGGGGCGAGGCGGCACACGAGGTTGAGACCCAGAGGCTCGTTGTGGATGGGATATACGCCTATTCTAGGAACCCTATGGTTCTCGGGTATAGTCTTCTCCCGGTGGCTATGGGGTTGATGTTTCGAAGCATAGGTATGATGCTATCATTAACCCCCGCTGTTCTCGTACTGAATTATATTATAGTCAAGACCCGTGAAGAACCGAGGCTCTTGGAGCGATTCGGTGATGAATACCTAGCTTACAAGGCGAAAACACCCTTCTTGTTTCCCCGTTGGGATAACTTGCTTCAGGGCTTTCTGGTATCCTATGTCAAGGATCACAGGGATCAATTAACCTATGCCCTATTGGCCGAGACTAGCCTGCTAGTAACCTCAATATTTGTTTCCCAAGACCTCCCCCAAGTTGATTTCCCTAGACACGAGACAGTTTCCAGTATATTATTCGGGGCTATCTGCATACTAGGCATCATAGCCGGAATAGCCCCCAAATGGTGCACCTTTGCCTCAAGGAGTGAGAGACGCGGTAGTGATGGGGTTGCTGGGCATCATCCTGATTGTGGGCATTTCCCGGGGCATACTGTGAAGTGGGGTGGTCGGGTTTTCTGCGCTGGCTGCAGTGGATTGGTTCTTGGGGCTGTTCTGTCTCTTATTGGATTGGTTTCTGGTGGTTATCCTTTGGATGTGGTGGTGGGTTTTTGGTTTGGTGTATTATTGGTTGGGCTTGGTTTGGTCCAGCATTTTATTGATCTAGGCTCTGGCTGGGTCCATTTTTGGCTTAATATCTGTTTTGTGGTAGGCGCGTGGTTCATGTTTGCTGCTATTCAGTTAATTAAC
>Ga0272441_10001474_pt1 | contig 50205 bp, 37 predicted proteins | sample SSMProp6N_FD_193582 | JGI IMG/M metagenome (GOLD analysis project Ga0272441, IMG submission 193582) | Marine sediment archaeal communities from Little Sippewissett salt marsh, Falmouth, MA, United States - SSM-Prop-6N | ecosystem: Environmental > Aquatic > Marine > Wetlands > Sediment ... | reverse complement strand
GGAGGTATAGAAGGATGGTGGGGGCTTTCGGTTGTCGACATTTCACAGGGAACATTCGTTGTGACCGGAGGGAAGGTGGATTCTCCGGATGACCCGGATTTCGATGGGGACATTATTCCCTTAACGCTGAGTAAAGCCCTGGATGAGTGTGCGCGGTTCCCTGTCCGGGAACTATTGGTCGAGGAGTCGGTGAGAAATCTCCCTGTCATCGCTGAGTGGAAAAAGGACCATACCGAGGCGACGGTAGCGTCCAGGAGAAAGACCGGAGACGATTTCTGGCGACTGGATGAACGCCTGAGGGAACATCTCAAGCTTGGAAGCGATATTCCATACCCGTTTCTCAGCCCTGAGCAGGAAGCGAGTCGCGAGGCTGCAATGAAAGTCCGCGCTGTTGCGGTCGCCCTTGAGTATATAGAGCAGACCAACCCCCGTGCGCTTTCCGGGCTGGACAGGATAACCTCCTACGATCCCGCCGGACACCTTGTAATAGATGCAACGACGATCCGTAATCTGGAAATACTCAGGACCATCCGGACAGGTGAACGTAAAGGTTCCCTTCTCTGGGCAATCGACAGAACCCTTACACCCGGTGGGAAGCGGCTTCTTGCCGAATTCCTCGCGTTCCCGATCCTCGATCCGGATAAAATTTTCGCGCGTCATGAGGCTGTCGCGGAGATTGTCGATGCCGGTCTTGCGAGGGAAGACCTCATTGACGTTATTAAAAATGTCAGGGATATCGCACGGGTATCAAGACGCCTGATCGCCGGTAACGCACGTCCGGCGGATGCGCTCGCGCTGGGATCATCACTCTCCAACCTCCCGGACGTTAAATCAGGACTTGGGCGATTTCAATCGAAGCTTCTGAACGACATTAACGGGCATATAGAGCTTCACGATAAACTTAGCGCTGAGCTTGAAAATGCAATTGATCCGGACGGATCGATTTCAGGCAAAGACGGTGGATACATCCGCAAGGATTACAACTCCGACCTGGATGAACTTCGAGAGCTCATGCATGGTGGTCGGAACAGAATTCTCGCGCTCCAGGCTTCCGAACGGGACAGGACCGGCATTAAAAACCTGAAGGTTGGGTTCAACCGGGTTTTCGGGTACTACCTCGAGGTCACTAAATCCAACATCGGAATGGTTCCGGAGCATTACATACGGAAGCAGACGCTGACAAACAGTGAGAGGTATATCACCGAGGAACTCAAGGAGCTTGAGAGTAAAGTTCTTGGTGCAGAGGAGCGTGCAAAGGCTCTCGAGGAGGAGTTATTCGCGCAAATTGTGGAGTCCGTACGATCGGAAGCATCGTCTCTTGCACGAACAGCGCGGTCCATTGCGATGCTTGACGTTCTGATCTCATTCGCACGGCTCGCGCTCGAACAGAACTGGGTAAGGCCGGAAATATCGGAAAGAATTGAAATCAATATTGAGAAATCGAGACATCCGGTCCTCGAACAAACGCTCGCGGACCCGTTCATCCCGAATGATGTCTCGCTAAATTCTGTTGAGAACCAGCTCAATATAATTACCGGGCCCAATATGGCGGGGAAATCGACCTACATGCGTCAGATTGCGCTTGTCGTCCTGTTGAATCAAATCGGATCGTTCATCCCGGCAGAATCCGCGACACTGGGAATCTTCGATCGTCTGTTCTCACGCGTGGGTGCCACCGATGACCTTGCGCTCGGGCAGTCGACTTTCATGGTCGAGATGCTCGAAACCGCCCATATCCTTCACTCCTGCACTCCACGGTCACTTGTTGTTCTCGATGAGATAGGTCGAGGAACAAGCACGTTCGACGGACTGTCGATCGCGTGGTCAGTCGCGGAATACCTTGCGAACAGGCCGGATGTCCGTCCGATAACCCTTTTCGCGACACATTACCACGAACTTACCCGCCTCGCTGACGATCTTCCACATGGGAAAAACTGGAGAATTACGTTACAGGAACGGGCTGGGGAGATTATTTTCCTGAGGCGTGTTGTTGAAGGTAAGGCGGGGCGGAGCTACGGAATAGAGGTCGCTAAACTTGCCGGCCTCCCTGCCCCAGTCATCGAGAGGGCGAACGAAATTCTCGCGATCCTCGAACAGCAGAAGCTGAAGGTCGATATCGAAACACGATCCAAACGCTCCACATCCGGGGACGACACCCTCTTCCTCCCCCTCCCCGGCCTCTGATCCCACCCAAACCGAAGACTTTCAATACTCGGCCTGAAGGCTTCTTATCTTAGGACTGATGGCCTCCCGGCCATCAGCGGATCGATGGACTCCGGCCATCGTCTTCCATTAACAACCCGATATTCCCCACATCCCATTTGTCGCATAAGGTCCAAGGATTTATAATTCGCAAATCCGTTTTGTAACCGGTGATCCCGATCGACAATCGTCCTGAAAATAAAATCCCACCCGGCAGATTTTCTAAGATCTGGATTGTATTCTTCCTCATGCCTTTGATCCTGATCGGACTTCTAAATTACATCGTCGACCCGTACGGAATTTACGGAACAGGGCTTTTTAAACCTCTTGAGTTAAATTCATACACCGAGAAGGCCATTCTGTTAAGGGAGTTCGATCCGAAACCTGAAGCGCTTATTATCGGAAGCTCCCGTGTCGGACAGGTTGACCCAATCGTTGTTGAGGAACTCACCGGATACCGATGCTTCAACTTCGGGGTTCCGTCTGTAACCGCCGGACTTATGAATTCGATCGTTCAGTACGCGGTCGAGGATTGCGACGCTCCGATCAGGCTCGTAATAGTCGGTGTTGACCCGGAAACTTTTGATGCAAAACTCGATATCCATCAGCAGGCAAAACTGTCACCTTTTTTCAACGAGTATTTCGACACATCCGATGCTTGGCAACGCGTCCTCACATTCGAGCAGACAATATCATCAATCGAGGTAATTGCACGGGAGCTGAAAAACAGTTCGGGAGAGATCCCCGACCTCTACCGTCCTGATGGATTCAGTATGTACACGCTCAAACAGGAAATGGTGGATGACGGGACGTTTGACCTTGATTCAGTCATTTCTGACAGGCTTGAAAACTACGCGAGCAAGTTCCAGGTAATAACTCCCTCAACGACTATCTCGGAAGAAGCAAAGACATCGTGGCTTGAATTTCTTGAATGGTGCTCCGAGCGTGACATCGACGTTTATTTCTTCATGCCGCCCGCACATCCGAGATACATCGAAATGCTTGGGGACATGGGGTCCATTGAGAGATTCCGCGAGATATCGACTTTCCTCGAAATGAGCGCCGAACGTTATAATTTAACATTCAGGGATTTCACGGACCTTGATTCGATCGATGGTGATCCCGGCATGTTCTGGGACGAGGTCCACATGCAGAAGCACAACCATGACCTCGTGCTCCGCGAGCTTCTTGGTGGGTACCCCGAAAATGAACAGGGGAAAAGTGAATAGGGCGTGTTGTTTCCGACCTACATATTCCTCTTTGTATTCGCCCCGATAACCTTCATCGGTTACTGGGTTATTAAGGGCGACAGGATGCGCCGCCTGTGGCTGACAATCGCCAGCTACATTTTCTACGGATACTGGGACTGGAAATTCACGAGCCTGCTTCTGATCTCATCCGCAATCAACTTTTACGCAGGCGGGCGGATAGGCAAATCGGAGGATCAGTCCACAAGGAAGTTCTGGCTGGTTGCGGGATTGGTCGGAAGCCTAGGACTACTCGCTTATTTCAAATATTTCCGGCTTGTACTGATTACACTCGACGCTATCTCAAATGCTGTCGGGGGTGGTGACATCGCGATATGGAATATCATCCTCCCCATAGGCATCAGCTTTTTCACATTCCAGGCGATGAGCTACACGATCGATATCTACAATCGGAAGGTCGAGCCAACGAACGATTTCATCGAGTTCGCATGCTATGTAGCGCTCTTCCCGCAGCTCATCGCGGGACCAATTGTCCGGTACAGGTGGATAAGTGAGACGCTTCGGAACCTGCCGAAAAAATTCACTCTCGAATACCTCGATCTGGCCCTGTTCTACTTTTCGATCGGACTCATAAAAAAAGTCCTTATCGCCGACAGGATCGCGAATTACATCAACCCAATGTTCGACAACTACCAGGCCCTTGTTCCGTCTGAAGCGTGGGCCGCGATCATCGGGTTCTCGCTCCAGTTATATTTCGATTTTGCGGGATATTCGCTCATGGCGATCGGGCTTGGGCACCTTCTCGGATTCAAATTCCCCCAGAATTTCAATTCACCCTACAAGGCTGTCTCGATAAGCGATTTCTGGCGGCGATGGCACATCACGCTGTCCACATGGCTTCGCGATTACCTTTACATCCCACTGGGTGGACGAAATAACCGCCTTGTTGCGCTAGCGGTTACGATGCTGCTCGGTGGACTCTGGCATGGGGCGTACTGGACCTTCGTCGCATGGGGCGCATACCATGCGATTCTCCTTGAACTGCACCATCACCTGCAAAATTTCAGATGGATCCCGCGAAACCGGATTTATGCACAGCTTTGGACATTCCTCGTCGCTACTATCGGCTGGGTGTTTTTCAGACCTCCCGATTTTACGTCGTCATGGGCTTTTCTTCAGAAGATGTTCGACATCCCCGGCCTGATCACTGAGTTTCACGTTAGCGGGAAACTTCTAATATTAATTTTTATCGCATTTATCTGGGCTTATTTCCTTCCGAACGCATGCGAGCTTGTAAGGGACCGGGGATTCAAACCCAACACTATATGTGCGGTTGTGCTCGCGCTTCTCACGGTGCTGTCGGTCATGTTCTTCTACAATCCCGCCCCGTTCCTCTATTTCCAGTTCTGAGAAATCCGGCTTTCTAACCATCGGCAATAAGGTATTGTAATTTCGGGAATTGCCGATATAAAACATGATGCCCGGTGATACCAGGAGAATACTGCATGCCCGCCTGACCGATCCCGCTTTTATCGTTATCGGTTCTCTTGTGCTTCTTTTCGCGGTTGTGATCGCGTTCGCTTTCAGATTTACAACTCTCATCGCATCCGCGCTGCCAGTCGCAGTGTTTGCATCATGCCTGGTCCTTTTGCTGGTTCCCCAGAAGAATTTCAGCCCGTACCTCCTTCTCGCCCTCGGTGCAAGCGTTCCCTTTGCACATTTCGCAGTAATCGTACTGATCGGTGAGGGTATCCAGTGGGCGCATGTTTTCGGTTTCCTGCTGATAACACATCTCGTTATCAGAATACTGCTCGGTAACCGCATCCCGCTCGCCCCCGCCACCCCATGGGTTTTCGCGCTTGTACTCGCAAGCCTTGTTTCATCCATAGCCTTTATCGGGCATGGTGGCGAGCAAACACTCGAGTTTTTCAAATCAGAAATCCAGCTCCTGTTCGGGGTTTTCCTGTTTCTCGCGGTAACCCATGTAAAACTGGACGAGCGTAGGATCCTGCTGGTGCTCAGGACGATGATAACGGTGAGTGTCGGCGTTGCACTTTTTGGGATCTACCAGCTTCCCGCAAGATTTCTCGGTCTGCCCGGCGGAGTACTGAGACTCACCAATCCATCCCTGTCCGGATCGACCCAGACCACCAACATACTCCACAATCTGACCAGGGCTTCGTCGATATTTTCCGAACCCTCATTCTTCGGACACTACATGGTCGGGATGATCGTAATAACTCTGATTGCGGCACTCCATCGCCCGAAACTCCTTGGGCCTCGTGCACTGATCTGGGCCGTTCTTATAATCCAGACCGCCGGGCTTATACTGAGTTTCTCAATGGGCTCATACTTCATGCTCGCTGCCCTCCTCCTTTTAATGCTCATTGTTGAAAGAGGCACCGTGAAGCATAAACTCGCCGCAATCATACTGTCAGTCATCGGTATTGGGGCACTTGCGCTGATAATGGTAGAGCTGATAAGCGGTTACCCGATGGCGGAGCAGCTTCAGGCACGGGTGATAGGGATAATCAAATACTTCCAGGGAGACATGGGCTACCTTGTCGAAGGTGAAAGCCTGTTCCAGCGGCTCGACACGTCCCGCGTCGGACTTCGTGTCTGGCTTGACCATCCGCTGACGGGAGTCGGTCTTGGCTCCTACACCCTTGTTTCCTATACCTACGGAGAGTGGAATCCGTTCGGATTCGCCGCGAACAGTGCGGTTAATTTACTCGCCGAGACCGGCATCCTTGGGTTCCTTTGTTTTGTCGCAATAGGCATTGCAAGCGTCGGCCCGCTGTACGGAATCTTCCGAAGGAAAATACGTAACGGTTTTGAGCCTGAAAACCATGAAGATCTTGCACTGATTGCCCGAATGATGTTCTACCTTGTCATTGCGGAACTTTCATATTTCTTCATAATGAGTATCCTGTTCTGGCCGGGGCCATGGTTCTATCTGGGGCTCGGGGGAGCTGTCGCGATCCTCGCCCGCAGACGGAAACGTGAATCAAGTCTCGCGAAAACAAGCGTATGAAATTTCTCTGGTTACTGACCTCCGTTCCCTACCCTCCCGATACCGGCGGCAAGCAGGATTCGTTCTACCTCCTGCGCGAATTCAGTCGTCTTGGCGATGATATCTACTGCGGGATCATTTACCACGGTGACGATCCTCCTGAAGTTCCCGCGGAATTTTCAGAACTTGTGAAAAAGGTTTATTTCCTCCGGGGAAATCCCGATAAGCTTCATTCGCAGCTATTCTCAAGTCTTGGAGATGACGTTCCGTTCAAGTTCAGAAAATACTGGTCGGATGAAGCCGTGTCGAGTCTCACGTCCATACTTGAAAGCGAGACAGATTTCGATGTTGTCTTAATAGACCATCTTCACCTGGCACCGCTTATACTCGACACACGCGCCAACCTGATCAAATCAGATGTACGGGTGCCTAAGACAGTGCTGAGGACACCCAATGTCGAATCGACCATCGTGCGGAAATATTCGGAACGCGTCGACAACGTACTCGTTAAAACGTTCGCGAAACGCGAAGCGCGTAAGATGAAAAAATATGAATCATCGGTCCTTGCCGAATTCGATCTTGTCGCGGCAATCAGCCCGGTCGACACGAACGTGCTTGAAAAGATGGCAGGGGGACGTGCACATGTTATTACCGTGACCGCGGGCGTGGACCTCGACTCCCTGACACCACCCGAATCTGAACCAATCGAAGGAGAAGTTGTATTCGTCGGTTCATTCGACTGGCACCCGAACGTCGAGGGAGCAATCTGGTTCGTCGATCACATCTGGCCGAAAGTTCTCGATAAAGCCCCGGGCGCGCATCTTTCGCTTGTTGGACGTAAACCTCCCGAACCCATGCAGCGTCTTGCATCCGATTCGGTTGAAATTACAGGCTCGGTCGAATCGATCGCTGAATATGTCGAAAGGGCTTCCTGCTCGATCGTCCCGCTGAACATAGGGTCGGGCATGCGTCTGAAAATCCTTGAGGCGTTCGCGCTCGGATGTGCGGTCGTATCAACATCCCTCGGCGCGGAGGGGATAGCATATACAAACGAGAAGGATATCCTGATCGCAGATAAACCGGCCGCATTCGCGGATGCGGTGGTCAAAGTCCTTCAGGATTCGGAACTCAGGGATATGCTTGGAAGAAACGGGCGTTTGCTCGCGGAGAAAAAATACGCATGGTCGGGTGTCGCTAAGGGATTCAGGGAGGAAATCGTCCGGCTTTTCTGATTTAATTGACGACTGATGTGGGAATCGATCCTCATATGGATTTTCTGGGTTTCGTTTATCCTCGGCGCGTATGTGTATTTCGGCTACCCCATTCTCCTTGCCATAATCGCAAAACTCAGTCGTCCGTCCGATAAGGGCTTTCAAAAATTCGACGAATGGCCGTACGTCGCGCTTCTCATCGCGTGTTACAACGAAGAGAAGGAGATAACCTCAAAGCTTGAAAATGCGGCAAAACTCGACTACCCGTCCGACAGGCTGATGATCGTACTTCTCAACGATGGTTCCGCCGACAGAACATCGGAACTCATCCGCGAACATATTTCTTCTCATCCCGACGCAAACATCGTGTTTCATGATTACTCCGAGAACGAGGGTAAATCTGCAACTATTTTAAAAGGTGTAACGTGGCTCAGGGAAAACCATCCTGAGTACGGGCTGATCGCCTTTACAGATGCGAACGCGAAGTGGGCACCCGACGCGTTAAGTAAAATAATCGCCCCATTCTCCGATCCGAAGATTGGCTCAGTAAGCGGGCTTTTAAGATACGTCGATCCGGATGGTCACGCTGCGGGCGAGATGGAGGGCCTTTACTGGAAATACGAGGCCTTCATCAAGAGAATGTCGAGCAGGATCGGACGGCTTCCGGGCGCGAACGGAAGCATATTCGCGATGCGGACCGAAGCGTACAAACCTCTCAGCAAAACCCGTGGCGATGATTTCGAGCTTCCGGTCCAGGCCCTGATCGATGGACACAGGTCAATTCTGATCGAAGATGCGAAATCCTTCGAATCGCCAAGCGATGATTTCACATCCGAGTACCGAAGAAAACTGAGAATAATCGGGCAGATGATCCCGTCGACGTTTATCCTTCTTGGTCGTTCAGTTGCGCGTGCAAGGTTCATGCTCGCGTTCCAGCTTCTTTCACATAAACTCCTCAGATATCTTGTACCAATCCTCCAGATTCTCCTGCTCCTGAGCTCCGCATTTCTTGTGGCTCAAAACTCTTTCTATATCGTAATTTTCATCCTTCAGATACTCTTCTACGTTCTCGCTATAACCGGGTTATTCATAGAACATTCGGGAAAGGAGCCGACGAAGATTTTTCGGGTTCCCCTGTATTTCACGATGGTAAACACCGCGAGCCTTATCGGTATCCTTATGCTAATCACCGGACGGAAGTTCCGCTGGGAACGTAATCGCTGACATGAACGCTGCCCCGGAAAATATCGAGCGATCCGGCCTCGGCGTCACGCACGGTACATGGCCAGCTGTGAAAAAAGATATATCCGGCCATCTCGAAGCGTTCAGTCCGCTTCACGTTATTACACTGACACCGGAGATGTGCATCCGCGCACGTAACGACGCCAAATTCAGAGAGATCATTGGACATGCCGGAATGGTCGTGCCCGATGGTGTGGGAGTCGTCTGGGGGCAGAGGAAACTGACAGGGATGGAGGTTGAAAAAATTCCGGGCATCGACCTCGCGACATGGTGCCTTGAGGAGACCAATCGCATCAGGGGGAAGGTTTATCTTCTCGGTGCAAAGCCGGATGTTGTCGAAAAAACCGCATCGGTACTCGCGTCGAAGTATCCCGATTTAGTTATCGCGGGATATCATGACGGTTATTTCGGTTCCGATGAAGAAAAACTGATTGTGCAGGCGATATCGGTCGCGAATCCTCACATTCTGCTTGTCGCGATGGGATATCCTGCCCAGGAGAGATTTATCTCGAATAACATCGACTCTATTAATTGTTCGGTTGCAATCGGGATCGGTGGAAGTTTCGATGTCTGGTCGGGATATGTTAAGAGAGCACCCGCATTTTTCAGAAAGACCGGATCGGAATGGCTGTACAGGATTTTCTCGCAGCCACGTGAGAGATTAAGAAGATTTCCCGAACTTGTTAAATTTGTGTTTATGGTCCTGAACCGCAAAGCGATTTTCTGATCAGGACTTTATCATGGTGGCTGGCCTTCGGCATCCGATTTCGGAACGATCCTGATGTACCGCTTCTCATTGATTAAAACACCCGAATAGACAGGGGCTGCACACTCCTCAATAAACTCAAGTACTTCACCTTCCCTGATATCCATACTGTAGACGCGGTTCATCCAGTCAATATCAGCCTTTGTATAGATCGCGTCCTCGTGAATCATAATCATCGCGCCGGATGCGGCAGTGCTGCTGAATAATTAAGTCACTTCTTCCGGATCCTCACGAAGTTTCTTAACAAGATCGTGGGCGAGGATCGTATCGCAGTCAAGAAAATATGTTGCGTACAGGCTTCGCATGTGGCCTTCGTCAGTACCCGAATAGATAATCAAATCACCCTCCCTGGCAAACGCCATAAGGCGATAAGCCTCGTAGTTGTAGGGGTTCCTCAACGGGTCGCTCTGCGGATAAAACTGGAAAGCGAAATTGTTTCCGAACAACAATATGATGAATAAAAACACCGGCCATGCTCTTCGCAGCCTGACACCTTCCGGCCAGTACCGGGACTCGATTGATGGCATCAGAAACATTATCAGTCCGGGATAGTAAAGAATCCTGTAGTTGCTCGATTCGGGTGCCCATACGAGTGAAAAAAGTACGACCGGGAGAAGTACTGCGAGACCCGTTATCTGAACAAGGTGTTTCTTTTCCGATTTCACTAGATATCCAACCGCGCATATGATTTCGATCAGTAGAAATGCCAGTATAAAAATCTGCACGATTCTGATGCCGAGTTTAATAAACCATACGGATGACCCGAATCCCTCCGCCCAGTTCCCGAAAAGACCATAAGAGTCGAACGCTCCCGCGATCTGAACCGACACAAGCCCCTCGAAATTTCTCTGGATCGCATCCATAAATCCCGAAATCCACCATCGACCCTCGTAGACATAAGAATGGTGAGAACTGAGAAAATCCATCGGGGACCTGTATCCCCCGAAAACGAATCCCAGCACGATGTATATTCCAAGCGCCGTAATAATGCTCACTGAAAGATACTGAAATGTCTGTTTAATCCTGACGCCGGATTCCTTGCGCTGCGTCAGAAGAAGATAAACGACGGGGATCAGCACTATCGCATTAATCTTACTGAAGAGTATGGCCAGACCCGACAGAATTCCGGCTATAACAAGTTTAGAACGGGAGTTTTCTCCGGATTTCCTTCCAAACACGAACACAATCGCGAGAAGGGCGAGAATCTGGGATGCGAGCGCGGTCGAGTTCTGATTCGGCGTTACTGAGAAGTACCATGTAGCCCTTGTGAAGGAAAAAAACAAAGCCCCTGTGATTGCAGACGCGGGTGTCAGCCTTCCAGCCCTCAGGACAACCATTACCCCCCATGCGGATATGACCCCCGCGAAAATCGACCAGGACAAAAGCAGTTCAAGTTCGCTGAAACCGCTACTGGTCGTTCCCATCAGGACATAAAGCACCTGAGGAAGAAACGGGAAAAGGGGATGATGGGGATGAATTATCCATCGCGTGGGATCATCTTGAATGGTGATCGAGTACATCAACCCGTCGACAAAATACCTGTGACAGGGAAAGCAGAAGAAAAGCACTGCGATTGCCGTGATCGATATGGTCATCGCGAAAATTGCTGACTTGCTTAATTTCTTCATGAAGCTGCTCCCCTGCGCAATAGGCTGTCGTGGGGAATTTCATATTCACGAATTTGCAGCATTAGGGAGACCACACAACCTTTATAATAACGCCACCTTTGTCATATTCGCAATATTCAAGGTCTTTATTGATATCCGGAGGTCATAAATGTCCCCGATACAACCACCGAAACACTAAACACTAATTACCCTGCCCTGTTGGCAATTAAACATTATTAGTGTATATTTCCCTCCGTCAGCCGCCCGGTTGGTCGGACGTTTTTGTGTGCGCCTGTCCGAACCGGAATGACTGTGTTCCGGTCTTAACTCCGGACCATAGAGCCATGCCACAGGAACCGATAATACATTTCCAGAGAGTAAGCCTTGTTTACCCGAATCTCGTCCGGGCACTTGACGGTATCGAGCTTGAGGTGAACAAGGGTGAGTTCTGCTTCCTGGTGGGGCCTACCGGCTGCGGCAAATCATCGCTGCTACGCTGTGTTTACCTTGCCGAACACCCGTCAAACGGACGATTAAGGGTACTTGGACGAGACATAACGCACATCCCACCGTCGCGTACTCCTCACCTTCGCAGAAAAATCGGTGTCGTTTTCCAGGATTTTCAGCTTCTCGAGCACAGGACTGTCGCGGAAAACGTGGCGTTCGCGCTGCAGGTCATAGGCGCCCCCGTGGATGATATCCGCAGGAAGGTCCCGCTCGCGCTCAGGATGGTCGGGCTTGAGGGCAAGACTGACATGCGTCCGGATGAACTAAGCGGCGGCGAACAGCAGAGGGTGGCGATTGCCAGGGCTATAATTAACACGCCACCGATTCTCGTGTGTGATGAACCGACAGGAAACCTTGACCCGGACACATCCCGCGAGATAGTCAGGCTGCTGACATTGATCAATCAACGCGGTACAACGGTACTGATGGCCACACACGATGCCCAGATTGTGAACACTTTCAGGCGTCGCGTGGTCTACATCGAGGACGGAAAAGTACTTTGGGACCGCGACCAGGGAGAATATTCTGCCGACGATGAGAAACTTCGGCTTCTTTCTTAAAGAGACAATTACCGGAATCCGACGGCATTCCGGTGGAAGCCTGGTGACATTCATCCAGGTGTTCATCAGCCTGTTCTTCCTCGGGCTATGTCTTCTGTTTATCATCAACACGAACCATTTCGTCGACAGCTTCCTCAACAACCTCGAAATGGGCGCGTTCCTCGAAGAAGGGCTGTCCAGCGACCAGGCTGTCGAACTGATGGATATCATCGAAAACCTCCCCGGTGTACGTGAGGTAACCTACGTCTCGAAGGAAGAGGCCTTCTCGATGATGCAGCAGTACACGACGGTCGATATCTCGGACCTCGTCAGGGAAAATCCCCTGCCCGCAAGCCTTGAGATCACGGTCACAAGCCCTCGCGCCGCGAATGAACTCAAGGAATCGATCGCGCTTTTAGAGGGAGTAACCGATGTCCGCTACGGTGAATCACAGCTCCAGACACTTCTGCCGATGTTCTACGGTCTTGAGATTATCAGTTTCTTCTGGGCGGTATTTACGGCGGGAGCAACGTTGTTTACGATCACAAACACGATCAAGCTTGCAATTCTTTCAAGGAAGCGTGAAATCAAAATCATGCAGCTTGTCGGGGCTACCAGCTGGTTCATACGTCTCCCGTTCCTTATTGAAGGCCTTATCTACGGAGTTATAGGTGCCGCGCTCGCGCTGGGTCTTGTTGGAATTACTTACGACCTTGTTCTGAAATTCATGGAATCGCGGAACATATTTAATCCCTGGCTCGTAAACCTTGACGTAATGATCGGGAACCTTGCGGTGATGCTGTTCGTTCTGGGCGGTGTAATAGGGATACTCGCGAGCCTTATCGCGGTGGACAAGCACATGGAAGACGACGTTTACACACCTCCATTCCTAAAGGAAGGGGTCGGGACATGAAAAACAGGCTGTTAATTCAGGCGACTAAATACATTCTGCTGGGACTTGTTCCCCTTCTTCTTTTCACACTACCGGTAACTATTCTCGCTCAGGAAGCGGATGTACCATCCGCTGACAGCGAGGAGGTCGACCCGGAAGAAGCTCTTGAGGTAATCGAAGACCAGCGTGCAGTACTTCAGCGTGACCTGAACGAAATGCAGCATGCTGAAAATCTTGCCCTGAACGAACTGGAACAGATCGACCAGGAACTCAGCAGGATAAGCACCCGGCTGGAGGACACGACGAACAATCTCCAGCGTAAGCAAAACCAGATAGATAATCTCAGGGCTTCAAATTCGAGGGCGATAAACGACCTTGAAACCGCGCAGGATCTTTTCGAAGCGCGGCTTGTCGAATGGTACAAGTCGGGTACTCCATCGATGCTTGGAAGCCTCATCAACGCCGGCGACCTGTCAGACCTTTTCCACGTCATGCTGTACATGGAAGCGATCATCGAAAGTGACCAGGAAACCATCGACTTCATACGGGAACAGCAGGGAATCATCTACGAGCAGACATCGCAGCTCGAGCATGAGATTGCCGAATGCGAGCAACTTGTGACGGAAATGCGTGAGAGCGAGGAGCATTACCAGCAGCTTCGCGAAACCCGGTATTCAAGGGTTACCGAAATCGCGAGCGACGTTGCCCTGGTGGAAGCGTCAATGCAGGAACTCGAGGCGGCAAGTTACGAATTCACAATGCTACTTCGCGCCTCTCGTTACAACGCCGCGGGAGAACTCGGGACCTTCATACGCCCGATCGACGGAAACATCAACTCCCCCTTCGGTTACCGTCGCCATCCAATTTTCGGGGACATGCGCATGCATACGGGTGTCGACATTCCCGCACCGTATGGAACGCTGATACATGCAGCCCAATCTGGGCTTGTGGTTTTCTCCGGCTGGAAACGCGGCTACGGCAATACGGTCATACTCGATCATGGCGGAGGACTTGCAACCCTGTACGCCCACTGCTCATCGCTGACCGTAAGTGTCGGTGAAACGGTCGACCGGAGCCAGGTTATTGCCCGTATCGGCTCGACCGGATACTCGACCGGAAACCACCTTCACTTCGAAGTTCGTGTGAACGGTGAACCCGTCGATCCCGAAGAATACATCTAGCGTAACCAGAAGCTGGTTAATAACATAATTTCGAACAGGAAGTTTTAAGTAATGAAAGATGAAAAACGTGCCAGAAGAGTTTTTAACATCACATTAGTGATCACACTGCTGCTTGCGTTTCTTTTCGGTTTTCAGTCCGCCGGACTGATAAGAATGCTTTCCGAGCAGGAAAAGCTCCCCGACTGGGTTGGTAAGATCGCAAACAGCCTGTCATACGACGCGCATGCAAGCGCACCCGAGGTCACCGACCGTGACCTTCACACATTCTACGAGGTCCTCGCCTACATTTCTCAGACTTACCTCTACAGGGATGATCTCGACCTGCAGGAGGTCATTCACGGGGCCTCATCCGGAGCGGTAACAGCTCTCGGAGACCGGTATTCACGGTTCGTTCCGCCCCCCGATCAGCAGGTCCTGACGGAAGAGATTCACGGGGAATACGCCGGTGTCGGTATCAGCATAATCGACCGTCCGGGCGTCCTGCCCCATTTCCTTCTTGACTGCGAAGCGGAAGCCGGTATCGATCCGGAGGATTCGATATTTCTTCGCGAGAACCGCGGGGTCGTGGTGGTCCAGGTATTCGCGAACGGTCCCGCAGCGGATGTCGGACTCGAGGCCGATGACGTGATCGCGTGTGTGGATGGAGAACCTCTCAGGGGTGGCACCGCCAATGACGCTGTCGCGGTTATCAAGGGGCCCGAGGAGACTAACGTAACAATTACCGTCTGGCGTCCGGCTCTCCAGGAAGAATTTACATTCGATGTAACGCGTCGGCTGATCGAAGTACCGACGGTCGGTGTCGCGGAGATGCTCGACGACCGTATCGGCTATATCCGGCTGGATTCCTTCAACAATCTCAGCCCGAGGGATGTCGCAATCTCGATTAACAACCTGATGATGGAAGGAATGGAAGGACTGATCTTCGACCTTAGGAACAACACCGGTGGTCCGATGGAAGCGGCCGCGCAGATATCCGATCTTTTCATCCCGGACGGAACGATGGTGTATTTCGAGGACAGCCAGGGCCGTCGCGAAACTTTCACGAGCCAGGATGGCGGCGATGCGATGGACCTCCCCCTGATAATACTGACGAACGGTAACACCGCGAGTGCATCGGAGATTGTCGCTGGAGCAATCAGGGATACCGACACAGGACTTCTTGTCGGGGAAACGACATTCGGCAAGGGAGTTGTACAGGGCGTTTACACCCTGTCGGACGGTTCGGGTCTTGTTCTTACTACCGGGCGATACCTTACTCCCGATCAACATGAGATCACTCATGATGGAATCGAGCCCGATATTCTTTCCGATCTCGATCCCGACAGGCTTCGCGAGATTGATCCAAACATCGACGAATTCCTGATCAGGATGGATGAGATTAATCTTGAGTTCGCGGAACTCCGGGAGCAGATGTATATCTATCTGAACGAGCATGACTTCCAGCGGGACGACGCGTTCGATCTCATGAACGAATGGCTCGAGGAAGGTACAAGACCTGAAGAGCTTGATTAAACGCGTACATAGCGTAACTATTGAAAAAAAGGAACACACCGGGTTCTCACCAGTGTGCGAGGAAAAGGACTTTAACTATGGCTGAATTTGAACAGAGATGTGCCATTTTTGTAGATACACAGAACATGTTTTACTCCGCCAAGCACCTGTTCGGCGGGAAGATCAACTACGATCACCTTCTTGAAGCTACGAGCAGACGCCGGAAAATCGTGAGAGCAATAGCCTACGCGGTAAAAACTCCGGAGATAGACCAGGAGAAATTTATCAGGCTTCTCTACGACCTTGGTTTCGAGATCAGGATGAAGGACCTGAAGGTCCGCGCGGACGGCACGGCCAAGGGTGACTGGGATATGGGGCTTGCCATCGATGCAATAAGCATTGTCGACAAGGTGGACTGCATCGTAATCGTTTCAGGCGATGGAGATTATGTGCCTCTTGTCGAGCACCTGAAGGCTCGTGGCTGCAGAGTCGAAGTATATTCATTCAAGGCGAACACCGCACAGGAACTTGTTGCAGCAGCGACAGAATATTACCTGATGGACGAGTCGTTTATTTTCAGAACCGGGCGCGATCGAAAAAACTGACAGTCGATTTCCGTCACAACTGTGAATCCAACAGCACTGAAAGCCACACTGATTCTCCTTGCATGCCTGCTTGTTGCATCCGGGGCATCCCGCGCACAGGACTCCCATGTGCCCGACAGGTATAACCTGACCGGCGATGATGTCTCGATCAACGTCGATGAAAATGGCGCAAGGCATCTCGTGGCCGAAGGAAATGTGCTTCTCGTTTACACGATCGGCGAGGAAACATGGACCCTCAGCGCGGAAACAATCGAGTTTGTTGAAGAACTGGACGATGACGGACATCCTGTGTCGCAGGTGGCTTATGCCGAAAGCATGATCAATCTCACCGGACCTGACGTCACGATCACCGCCCCGGGGCGCATGGAGGTCGATGTTCTTCAAAGGTCGGTGCACTCTAACTCCGAAGATATCCACATGGTCTTTCCTGACGGCGAGCTCACTACCGACAGCCTGGAGATCATCGAGGAAACCCGGACTGACGATTACGGAAATGAGATGCTTGCAGCGGTTATTAATACCGCGGTAAGAACGGAGGCCACGTACCATCTTGCAGGAACGGAAATATTCTCGACCAGCATCGATGAAGAAACAGACGAGAATATATTCGGTTCACTCAGGTTCGATTTCCGGTCGATCTCGATCGATACGGAACGGACTGTCCTAGTTTTTATTGACAATAAACCCTACAAGCTTGACTGTCCCGATCCTGCCGTCGTCACAACAACCCGTAACAGGCTTGTGATGCCGTCGTGCACCATTTCTTTCGATCCCCGCTCACTTGTGGCAAATTATGGTATTGACCTCTATGTCGGTGATGAGACGGTTGTATCCGCGGGCGCACTTATTCTGAGCTATCCGAACGAAACGGCCATGGAGATCAAGTTCATGGGATGCAGCCCCGAAGACGGAAATCCTGCCGTTACCGACGAGAAGGTCACAATAAGCAACCCTGCCGGGACGTTCACCGCATCCATGATCACGGTCACGGTCCAGGAAGACGGATCGCACAGGGTCGAGGCTGTCGGCGGGGCATGTTTTGAACTTCCAATCAACCATTACATCGAGAGTACCGAGCCAGATGAAAGCGTTCCCGAATAAAATGCGAGATAAACACCCGTTGAAACTAAAACGACTAATTGCGCTGCTGCCGCTAACAGTGCTGGTGCTGCTGGCGCTTCCATCGCCCGCACATGCTTTTGTTCCGATACTCGATGGTGTGCGCGGTATGCATATTTCTTTCAACTTTCCGGGACCGACCGGGACGATAACGATTTTCGCTGCCGCATTATTTGAAATCCTGATCTTTTCGCAGGTTACGAGCCTCAGCTTCAAGGAAGCGGGCGCTACCGTTTTCCTGGCAAATATAATTTCCGCACTGATAACAATGATCCTCGGGTTCAGCTTTTTCTACGCCTGGCTTATGCCGCTCCCGATAATTGCACTCATTGCAGTCCTTTGGATGCTTAGAAAGGACAAAATGCCACGATGGGCTGCGATCCTCATTATCACCGCGACACTGTTCGGTTATTTCAGCTCGGTCATTCTTTTCTTCACAACCCTCCCGGTCACGAAGCTGATTTTCACCTCCAACATGGTGCTGCCGCTTCTTTTGGGTTTCGGACTGAGTACGGGCATCGAACTTGTTGCCGTCCGCAGGAAAATTAAAAAACCGCGGACCTATGAGGGCGTAGCTGTCGCAAATGTCGCATCACTTGTTGTTTTTATTATCATGATCCTCCTTTTCGGAGCCAACCCGTACACAAACAACCCATGGAAATATTTCGGGATCGTTGTTCCCGGTTTCCAGAGGATAGTTGAAGAAAATGGCGATCCGGAGGAAGCCATCGAGATCTGTACACAGCTCAGATCCCCAACACCATACCTAGTCGGGATTTCCGATAATCCGCTGCCTCCCGAACCATACGTTCCGCATCTTGAAACGGGACTCGTCGAATATTCCTACACCGAGTTCTCCTCTCTTCCCTATGCCGAAGTCGGCCTTGCGGTACTCGACGATGTGCTCAGCATGCCGATTCTGGATAGTGAATCGAGAGCCGATACCGAATGGCTCAGGAACTACATCGAACTGCTGGGAGTCGCTAGTGAAGCCGTGCGTGAAGATGACCAGTCGGCACTGGTCGATGCATTCACGCAATGGACCGAATGGCTCGAGGATAATCCCGATCCGCTTCTCGAAATTATCCCGGATGAAAGTTATCACAATCCCGACGTTACGGTATCAAGGATGCTGGATGTTTCCGGATCGGAACTGATTCATCCGATGGAAATCCGTACACTTGTCATTGCCCCCGAATCCATTGATACTGGTAGCGAGTCCGAAAATGATGTCGAACCGCAACCGGACAATTAGCCTGCTGGTGCTCTCGGGGCTACTCCTTCTAATCCCGATGCCCGCGCGTGCTTCATCGCCGATCCTCTGGGGTCTTCTGACCTCCAGCTCACCTACCTACCTGGCCGTAGAAACTTATGGAATCGCGATACTTGCAATTTTTATTATTGAAGCTCTCGTAATTAAGCTCACGATGGATGTCGAATGGAAACGGGCCTTTATCGTTTCGATCGCCCTTAACACGTTCTCTGCGGTATTCGGGGCCCTCATAGGGCTTGTTGCTTTTTCATCCGCATTTTCGATGTTCATGGCTTTCATGATCACGCCACTCGTCGCGGTATGGCTTATCCGGCCGCTTGTTTTTCCACGATGGTACCTCGTAACCGCGATCGCGTGCGTTATTATCGGCGCTTTTATCTCCGCATGGCCGGAGCGGATATCCTCGCCGCAGCCACAATGGTTTCTTTTACTTATTGCTGAATCTTCGCTTGTGTTCGGATTCGGCACACTCCTTCTTATAGAAGCGGTTGCGGCGAGAATCGTCATGTTCAGGAAGACTTTCTGGAAAACCCTGTTCTTCATGAACCTTGCGACATTTCTTACCACGCTCATCGTATTTCCCTTCCTCGCTCCAAATATCTATGCTTCTTTCAACCTGAGGGACAACATAAGGGACTATGTCGCTGCGGGTGAGACGGAGAAAGCAATCGAGCTCCTGCATCTCAAGCGGGCCAACCCGGCTTATATTCTGGGTGTAAGCTACGACAACTCAACCATCGATGATTACCGTGCAACTCTCGAGCTTATTTTCCTCGAACGCTATATCGATGCATGGCCGGAAGAATCTCTCAGGATCGCTCGAGACACACTGACTATAGACACCCTTGCACGGGAATCACGTGTCAGGTTCGAATGGTTCGAGCAGTATTACGTCTTCCAGACACGCACGCAGGTTGCAGTCGAAAACGGTGACCAGTCTGCGCTTAACGAAATTTACTTCGAGTGGGTTTCCTGGGCTGAAGAAAATTCATATCCCGACTCCACTGTTTACACGCGGGAATCTGATAAATGGAACACCGATCCGGCCTACGTCACGGGTAAGATAATTTCACAGTCCGGATCGGACCTTTCGATACCTTCCCTTGAATGAGCGCGAGAATTAGAACCGGTTCAAGTGAATGCAATAAACATCATTCAGGACAAATGATATTAGACTATTTAACACCGATTGCGTAGAATATCCTCCTGTTATCAGGATAAACCTCTAAAGTGTCTGAGATACGCGGAAATACGGAATCAGGACCGAAAGCACCCATTACGTTCCAGGTATCGGAAAAGGAATCAATATTCGCCCAGATCACCGGCCTGTGGCGATATCGCGAGATGATCTGGAACCTGGTAGTCCGTGACCTGAAGGTCAAGTACAAGGGATCCGCACTGGGTTTCCTGTGGTCATTTCTGAATCCGCTGATCCTGATGACCCTCTACTGGATCATCTTCACCAAGCTTGCCCCGGACATGAAACGTGATATCCCGACTATCTCCGGAAACGAAGTTAATTACGGAATTTTCCTGATATCGAGCATGTGGCCGTGGATGGCTTTCCAGGGGGCCGTCGCGAAATCTGCTCCCATCTTCATTCTGAATGACAGCCTGATTAAGAAAGTCTATTTCCCGCGAGAGGTGCTCCCGGTAGCTACTGTCATGTCGGAATTTGTCAATTTCCTTTTCGGCATCGGCATCTTCCTCGTGATACTGATCTTCACCGGATATCAGCCCACGATCTCATTCCTGCTCTTCCCGGTGATGCTCTACGTCCTTGTCGCCTTCACGCTCGGATGCTCGCTTCTTGTAAGCGTTATGGACGTCTTCTACCGTGACACCGAGCAGATTCTCAACAGTTTCCTGACCATTCTCTTCTTCGCCACACCGATTATCTATTCGGTCACACTCGTTCGCGAGAAACTCCTTGGAACCTATGCAGAGTTAAGCGAATTTCTCATCTGGCGAAACCAGGTACTCTCGCACGTATATTTCGCTAATCCCCTTGCATGGATTATCCCGTACACGCGCTACACACTTCTCGGCGGCCTGCAGCTTATCAAGGCTCACGTGATAATAATCATGGTGGTCGCGAGTACACTGTTCCTGCTTTTCGCTTACTGGCGTTTCAAGGCTATCGAGCATCGCATCGTCGAAGAAGTCTGATCAACCTCACCCCCACCATCACCCAGGGGCCGACCTTATTTCCCTTATTGTGAGAATTATCAACTCCCTGCTATCATATCACTGCTATGTCAGACGCAATGGCACGACTACTTGCCGCCGGGCTTACTGTTCTTGGTATGCTGATTGTCGCCTACATTACCCATCGCCTGACACTCGCGCGTGAAAGGTCAAGAACGGGTGATATAGGAGGTTCGGGCGAATCAGACGAATCAGGCAAAGTCGAGGATTTTATTAAAAATGTCCATTCACCCATAATCCGGCTGACCCATGAAGTTGCCGCCCTGATTGAAGACACATGGCAGAACAACTGGAATCCCGATATGGGCCTCGAATGGAAGAAGGTCAAGGATGAAAAATTCAGGGCTTTGATGATCAAGACAGGAAGGATTTCGGAAATCCTGCAGTCTGTTCTAGACCTGATAACACCATACCTTGCAGCACTTCCTGATTCCCTTTCCGAAAAATTGTCGACCGAGCTGGCGGGTATAGTGACCGACCTGAAAGTCCTCGAGACAATGCAGAAGGAAAAATCCGAGCATCCGTCGAATACATTCAACAGAATGAAAAATCTCCTTCCTTTACTCGAAGAGGTCAGGAAGCAATTCAAACCCGAAAGTTACAGAAAACTAATCGATTCATGCAGGAAAATCTGAAGTTCGCTAAGCCTGCCTGAATTTATATCTACTCCATACCTGAATGGATATTAAATAAGCCCGTGATCAGTCACGGGCCTATTTATATTCCCAAAAACGAGGGGGAGGAAAATGCGATTATGCTTCAAGGTCGATTATCTGTCCCGGTTCAGCTTCGTCACGCTTGGAGTTCGCTATGCTTACCGGGCTTAACGCTCGTGGAGGTGGCGGTGGGCTTTTTTCACTGTCTTTGGTGATCTCTGCCCGGTCCGATTCCTTAGCCTTCTCTTTCTCCTTGTCCTTTTCGTCCTCATTCTGTTCGTTGAACTCGAAAACCTGCTGGAAATTCCGTCCGCCTCCGTCCGGATTTCCTTCCTGCTTCTTTACACGGCGAAGGTTTTCGAGTCTCTGTGTGAGCAGGGACTGCCTGCCATCATGAATCTCGTTAACTCCCATAGTACACCTCCGCTCACCTGTCTTCCTTCAAACCGCTTTACCGAAAATGCATAAACCTCGGGATTACAAACTCCATTATTGGGAGAAATCCCAGCCGACACCTATTGATTATATCGACCGATATTACCTGATACTTTAGTTTAAATCCGGCATCTTATTCGCATATGCTGCCGGGTGAGTGACAGACATCCGGCTTGCGTGCAGCCAGCACATCATCGAGACGCCTTACCACGGTGTAATGAGGAGCGTCATGAAGCCAGTCCGGATCGGATTTGGCCAGTTCAACAATCTCGCGAAGCACCTCGACGAAATGATCGAGAGTTTCCATTGATTCCGTCTCGGTTGGTTCGATCATCAGCGCTTCCTTGACAATCAGCGGGAAGTATACCGTCGGTGGATGAACCCGGTAGTCAAGCAGCGACTTGGCAATATCAAGCGTGTGAATCCCGGTCTCCTTCGAAAGTTGATCTCCGCTGGCCACGAACTCATGCATGCAGGTCCTGTTGTAAGGAACCTCGAGGAATTTTGATATTTTGGCCCTGAGGTAGTTCGCGTTCAGCACGGCCATCTCGCTCATACGTCTCAGGCCGACAGCTCCAAGCATACGAAGGTACGTATAGGCCCTTACCAGTACGAGGAAATTACCGTAGAACATTTTCATGCGTCCGATCGAGTCCGGGCTTTCTACCCAGTCAAGGAGTCCGTCCTCGCGTCTTGCGATTCGCGGATTCGGTAGGAATGGTTCGAGATGCTTCTTAACGCCAACGGGACCCGATCCCGGACCTCCCCCGCCATGCGGTGTCGAGAACGTCTTGTGAAGGTTAAGGTGGACTACATCAAACCCCATATCGCCGGGACGCGCTATCTCCGAGATCGCGTTCGCATTCGCGCCATCGTAGTAAAGCTGCCCGCCAGCCTCATGAATCAATTTCGAGATCTTTAGTACATCCTCCTCGAACAGGCCCAGCGTGTTGGGATTTGTCATCATGATCCCGGCTGTACTGTCGGAAATTTTTTCCTTCAGTGCATCAAGATCGACAAGTCCGCGCTCGTTTGACTTGATCTCAACTGTTTTAAATCCGGCCATTACCGCGGACGCGGGATTCGTACCGTGCGCGCTGTCGGGAATAAACATCTCTTTTCGGTCGGACTGACCGATCGATTCGAGGTATTTCTTTATAATCAGCAGACCGGTGAATTCCCCGTGCGCACCCGCCGATGGCTGCATTGTAAAAGCATCCATGCCAAGAACACGACCGAACCAGTGTTCAAGGTCCAGGATCAACTGCAGCGCTCCCTGGCATTCCTCGACCTCCTGGTACGGATGAAGCTCGGAAAAGCCCGGAAGACTCGAAGTCACATTGTTGATCTTCGGGTTATATTTCATCGTGCAGCTGCCAAGTGGATAGAATCCGATATCAACCCCGAAGTTTCGCTTCGAAAGGCCTGTGTAATGTCTCACGAGATCGATTTCGGCAATCTCCGGAAGATTCGCGGGGCTACCTCTCAGAAATCCATCGAATTCTCCAGTATCGAGTTCCACTTCCGGTTCGACCGACACGCATTTACGGCCTTCTACCGATTTATCGAAAATTGTCGGAAATTCGGGATGAAGGCATCTGCATTCCGCTTTTTTCTGTGCACTTTCTGTAGTCATATCTGAATCCTTTTTCCATTAACCAATATTCGAAAGTACCTCGACGAGGGAATCAACCTCATCAGAAGTGTTCTCGTCGCTCAGCCCGAGAAGCATGTCGGTGGCAGGTCCGCCCCATCTCTCAAGAGGAAGTCCTCCGATAATTCCCTCTTCCTTGAGAAGGTCGTTTACCTCGAATGCCGGGACGGGGCACCTTATGGCGAATTCGTTGAAATTCGGGATCCCGGGATGTAACAGATCGAATTTCGTTTTCTCCGAAATCCCCTTCTTCGCGTACTGGGTTAGACCCATTATTTTCCTGGCAACGTTCGGAAGACCGATCTTGCCGTAGTACGCGAGATATACCGTCGCCGCGACCGCGCAGAGGGCCTGGTTCGAGCAGATGTTCGACGTGGCACGTTCGCGCCTGATGTGCTGTTCACGCGCCTGGAGTGTCAGAACGTATCCCGGACGCCCCTCGACGTCCACAGTACGGCCGCTGAGCCTTCCCGGAATCTTGCGGATGAAATCACCCCTGACTGAGAATATTCCAAGGTACGGTCCGCCGAATGATGATGGAAGTCCAAGCGGCTGCCCCTCGGCAACCGCGATATCGAAACCGACATCGCCGGGAGGTTTTATCGCGGCGCATGCGATTACATTCGTAACCGCAACGGAAACCGTCTTGTTTTCCCTGACCTTTGCGAGAACTTCGGGAAGTCCCGAATCCGTTAGGTCCTCAAGCACCCCGTACCTGTTGGGATACTGGATGAAAACACCGGCCACATCGCCATCGATCTTTGCGAGCAGGTCAACGGTATCGGTACGGCCATTTTCGAGAAGCGGGATATCAACCCACTCCATGCCAAGTCCGTAATTGTAGGTTTTCATAACCTCCCTGACTTCAGGATGCAGTCCTTCGGATACAAGGACTTTCATGCGCTTTCCCCTGAAGTTGTCACGCACGACGACAAGTGCATCCGCTGCCGCGGTTCCCGCATCGTACGAGGAGGCATTCGCCACGTCCATCCCGAGCAGGCCGGACACCATCGTCTGGTACTCGTAGATCGACTGCAGCAGACCCTGGCTTATCTCCGCCTGGTACGGCGTATAGGATGTGATGAACTCCGCCCGACCCATGATCTCGGAGACAACCGCGGGACGATACATACGCATCGGACCGCCTCCGAGGAAACTCGTCTCTCCCGTCAGTGGCAAATTCTGTTCGCTCAGGGAGTAGATATCGGCAAGCACCTGCTGCTCGGAACCGGGTTCCGGGAGATCATCAAGGTCGCGAATTCTTATCTCCTCGGGAATACTCCTGAACAGGTCATCGATACTCCCGACGCCTATCTCTTTGAGCATCTCGCTGATGTCGCGTTCGGTATGTGGAATAAAAGGCATACATACACCTCGATCAAAAGGCAATTAGGTATTGAGTCCGCAGTAATTTCTTGAGGTAAATGAGATAGAAAAACTCACAATGTACCACGGGCTTTAATACAAGACGGGTATTGTAGCACCAACGACAATAAGGTGCATCATCCAATTATCCATTTACATTTGACGGGGCATTAAATGTGGTGTTATTGTACGTTCCCCCGGATATTCCGGTGCACATATAACCACGAAAGACAGAGGTGAATATCGTGCAAGTTGGTAACATAAACAGACCGGATGACAAAATAGTGTCCTACGACGAGGTAATGGACCAGTTCGAAGTCCTTACCGATGAATTCTACGCGCTTTTCGTATTTCACAAGGATCGCGACATGAACAGGCTGCTTGAGAAGGTCGGCCTGACAGTGAACGATGACGGCAGATGGAAGTACAAGCGTCCGATTTTCAGGGAGGAAGTCGAATCCGTCCTCACCGCATGGTGGAAGGAGCGGATAATCGACCAGGAGAAGATGATGGAGCTCCTTGACGGTCTTGCGAGCGGAAAAGTGACACGATTTAAAATTCAGACCGAGTTAAAAAAGATCCGAAGAGATAAACTCCAGTAACGAAAAAAAATCGGAATCAGGTATCCCCATCGACCGCACACGCGGTCGTTTTTTTTTCAGGCAGTATGATTTTTTTAAAAAATTCGTATTACATATTGGCAGACATTGTTTCTATGCAGTATATTTAATTTTGCAGGGCAATGTACTGGGTAAAGGCAAATGGTAGTCAGGCCGTGGCATTGTGCCTCTTTATCTCCCTTTTGATTTTCGGAGAGATCCTGTGTGGTATATCCTCACCACTTGCTTCATCCTATGCGCAGTATGAACCGTGGTCGCAGTTCGTAACGGCCGAAGAGTCAAAACTTGCCGCAAACCTTGTCAGCGATCCCACTACACAGACATGGCCATGGCTTCAGTATGCGCATGATTGTATGCAGGATGGCGATTTCCCGCTCTGGAACTTCCGCATATTCTCCGGCACTCCATTCATAGGAAATCGCCTGACCGGCCTGTTGAACCCTCTGGTGCTGATTCCCGTGTACTTCCTGAACAGCCTCGCGGCCCTCACGGTGATTTACTTCACCCATTATCTCCTTGCAGGAATTTTCTTTTACCTTTTCCTCAGGGAAATGAAGCTTTCACACACTGCAGGGCTTATCGGATCGGCATGTTTCCTCCTGCAGGGAACATATATCCCGTGTGGAGGAATTCCTTCCACCGATCATGCATATTTCCCTATGTGCCTTTACTTCCTCGAACGCCTACTAGCCCGGAAAGACAGGACCGGGTATTTGGGATTTGTCATATCCCTCTATCTCCTGAGTGTTACCGGTTACCCCCAGTGCGTTGTATACAGCATTTACATTTTCATCGCATGGGTCCTCTTCACAAGATGGGATTCAGCGGCGAACAATCTTAAGAGGCTGTTCGGACTTGGCCTGATTTTTCTTCTTGTTTTCATGCTCGGCGCGGCTCAGCATCTTCCCACAGCGGAATTCTATCAGCAGTCTCTCAGAAGCAATCCCGAATTTCAGTCCGATCTTAATTCGCGAAGCAGGTTTGAAGAATACGACTCACCTGCCAGCCTTGCGGTCCTTTATTTCCCAAAGCTGTTCGGTGACTGCACCGACGGCCTTACAACCGGACTTCCCACCCAGGTAGTCGCTGCGCTGAATCATGGTTACGCCGGTATTCTCCCCGCTATTGGGGTGTTATTTCTCCCCCTGGTCTGGAGTAACAGGCGCGCAAGGTTCTTCGGGATTGTATTCCTGCTCGGCTGTGCCTTTATCGCATGCGATGGTCTACTCATACTGGCTTCGAAAATCCTGCCCGGGCTCCGAATAAGCAGAGTAAAGCCTCACTTCATGGCGATCACAGCGATGGTAATCGCCTCATGTTTCGTGCTTGATTATGTTATTGAAAATATCCGGACAAACGCGACCTTAAAAAAACGAACCGGAAAGCTACACTTTTTCCTGCTCGCTTCGGTAATTGGTATTGGTTCGCTGGTGCTGACTGCCTTCCTGTTCCCCGGGATATTCCTCTACCACGATCAGATGCGGATCATGCACATCTTCTGCGGCCTCACAGTCGCAACGATAGGTCTTTCTCTGGTCGTTCTTTATTCCTCGGGCAGATTAGGCTCAGGCCTTCTTACGGCTGGGATCCTGGCAGTAACACTGTGCAATCTTGTTCCATACAACTGCCATTTCAACACGAACGTACCGAGGTACAGGCCGATCTTCAGCACCCCGGGTATTCAGCTTCTCCAGGACAGGTACCACTCCGATGGTCCATACCGGATATTCCGTGATGGTTCCCGCATCATGCCAAGTAACTCGCTTATGCTGTTCGGCCTGGACGAAGCGGGCGGATATGATTCGATGGTGATGAACCGGTACGGAAGTTACTTCAGGCGGATAGATCCGGCAATGGCAGAGAACGAGCGGACGCTCAAAATGCCATATGGATACGAGGCTTACAGCGAGACATTCTGGGATTACCTCGGCATCAAATATATTGTTGCCACGGAACCGATGCCCCGCCTTCCCGACAAATGGCCCCTGGTTTACGATGATGAAATGTTCATCTACCGAAATGAAGGCTGGCAGCCGAGGTTTTTCATTGTGGGCAACGTTATTGCCGCCGATACATTCGAGCACAGCTGCGAGCTTGTGAGAAGCATCGACACCAGTTCTCACGCGGTTATTACTCCGGGATACGGGAACATGGCCTCAATCGGTCGATTGCTGGCGAGAGATTCGGACATCGGTCCCGAATGGAACATTGAGATTAACGAGTATCATGCCGACATGGTTACAGTGACCGTCGAGACAGATGCCGATTCTCTTCTTGTGTTCAGCGACAGCTACTATCCGGGTTGGCGTGCATTTGTGGATGGTGAGGAAACCGAAATACTAAGGACCAACTGCCTCTGCAAGGGCATAATGATAGCTGAAGGCAGTCATGAGGTGAAATTCAGTTACAGGCCCATGTCCTGGTTCATTGGCCTGGCAGTTACAGGTACGGGTATAGTCATGATTTTCCCGTTATTGCTGTATTTGAAGAAATGGCGAATCATCAATAACGGATAAACCGGTTCAGCCACAATCATCCGGCATGCATGAATGAGGGCATCAGCCGGAATTCTCTTTTTTATAACAGCGGAGGGTCGAATCAGTATTGATAAACGGTGATTAGTCCTGTACCATAACATGGTTGCCCACAGTTCCCTTGTGAAGGGTACAATAATATGCAGAATGTTCTATCTCTAATCAGAGGTTTCCTCGCGGAGATGGGTGGTAACCTTGCACCGGAAGCCACCTGCGAAGAGGAGATGTACCACATACCCCCCGCTGAACCACGTATGGTACCGGGGTCATTTTTCGAGATTCCCAAAAAACGCAGTCGTCCGATGGCACTGCAGCTTTTCCAGTCTGGCAAGAGCCGGACGTTCATGGTTGGAAAGATAGTTTCCGAGAACGATGTCCGCCCTGTCCATTATGCAAGCGTGGCAAGCGTTGTGCTTAGTCGCGACCAGGGATCGTTTAAACCTTACACTCGTCCCCTGATGGCGCACGTCATTCTCCTGGATCTTAACGGACTCGATGAAGGCGATGTAGTCGAACGCTACAGCGAAGGCATCGAGATCGTGAACACGAATCCCGGAGACTCGGGATACAAGGCTCACAGGCTTGCGGCCATCACTTCCGCCGCGCGAATACAGCGGGAAATGATGGAGGAGGGCCTGATCGCCATAGGCCAGGAGCGCGAACCCGGAGTTGTGGTTGTAGTTAACGGCAGCCTCCAGGGAATTGAAGGAGCCGACAGCATGCCGGGCCTTGTTGGACTTGTTCCGGCAGACGCTGAAGCTCTCGGAAACAGCAGCCTTGTTCTCGACTGCCCGTTCGGAGCGCGAAGCGCGCTTGACGAAGTCGGGCACCCTCCGGCCTTCTACATGAGACTGCGCGAAGCCAGGGGAAACAATCCCGATTTCGGTCTTGTTCGCGTCGAGCTCGGGCTGAACCCGGACGGCGTTAAGCCGGATGAAGTATGGGCATCGGATGTCGCCAACCTTCTGCTTGCGGAACGATTTCCAGTAGCGCGCGACTTCACCGGATGGGACAAGTCAATTTACGCTCTCAATCACACAGACAAGTACATAGATACACTCATTCCTGCACCAAGTGTGGTCACTACGTATTTTGGAAGGAGCACCGCCTAGCCATGATAACCGAGGAAAATGGCAAATATCTAAATCTGCTGGACAGCGTACTCGGACGAACCGTTTCGACGCCGACGTACCCCAGCACAACCAGTGAGTTCTTTTTCTGGATCAGCAAAGAGGCCAAAACCGTAGAGCTTGCAAACCTTGTGGCTGCGGTAGCCCCCGATGGTACGGTCACGTTCGGAACCATCATCGCGATGCAGTCGGTCATGGACATGGAGAATTTCCACACCGATTACATCAGCCATGACTTCGGTTCCCCGGAGGTCCAGCCTCCGACCGATATCAGCGAGGTCATCATCTGCAAGGTCGAGATTATCATCAGCACAACCGACAAGGTCCGTCCGGTTGAACGCTCGGATGTCTATTTCGCAAGTACAAACGGAATTGAATATGCCCTTGGAATGGACCAGTACAAGGGCGACGACAAGGGTATTCCGGTCGGCGTGTTCGAGAACGGCGATGGCGAGATGACACCGCTCCTGATCGATGAGCGATTCCTGCTCGGTCCGGAAGGCGCCCACCTTAACGTCTCGGGTATTTCCGGTCTCGCCACCAAGACATCGGTAATCGAGTTCATTCTGAAATCGATCTTCGAATACTGCATGCAGCAGCGTGGACGTAAAATCGCCTGCGTGGTCTTCAACGTCAAGGGTAAGGACCTTCTCTACTTCGACAAACCGAACCCTTACCTCTGGGAGGACACCGCGCTTGCGATCAAGTCACGGCAGATGTACGACCTGATCGGCATCGACCCGGAACCGTTCCACGACGTCCGCATCTTCGCGCCGTTCGACAGGCGTAATCCCGCCAGGGTCAAGTCCATCCGTAAGGACGGTAAGGTAGAGCCATTCGTCTGGAACATTGCCGAAATCCAGGACGATATCGAGCAGCTCTTCGACCGCTCGAGCTGGGACGACTCGATCGAAGCGGTCTGGGTCGATATCCAGGCGGTTCTCGAAAAGCAGGATATCACCGACTACGACAGCCTTATGCAGTGGCTTGCAGAAGAGCGTCGCGCCACCTACGACCCGCGTCACACCAACTGGCACGGCCATCCCAAACATATATTCTACAAGTGCGTCAAGAACCTTTCATCGCTTAAGGGTTTCTACGACGGGCTCGTGGCAGTCGACGGCACGAAACCGATCGATATACCTCTCGAAGAGATCAAGAACGGCTCGATCTTCGTCGTCGACCTCCAGCAGCTCAACGAGCGAGGTCAGAGGCTTGTTTTCAACAAGGTTCTGAAGAAGCTCCAGAGACTTCTCGAAGAGAAGCGCACCGGTTCCGAGTTCGACAACATCATCGTCTTCGTCGACGAGTTGAACAAATTCGCGCCGAGGATTCGCGAGGGCGGCAAGGAGCATATCCGCGCCGACCTCATCGACATCGCCGCTCGTGGTCGATCTCTCGGCCTTACGCTGTTCGGTGTCGAGCAGTTCGCATCCGAGGTCGACAAGCAGATCGTCGACAACTCCGCTACCATCATGTACGGTCGTACCGGATACGCCGAGTTGAAGGACGAGATCTACGGCTGGCTGACCCCCGAGATGAAAGCGCGTCTAGGTACGGTTCCACGAGGAACAATCCTGATGAAACACGCGAAATTCACACAGGCCCTGTTCTTCAAGTTCCCGCTTCCGGCATGTATCCCGGGCGACCTTTACATCCCGGCGCCGGACGAGGACATCACGCGTTTCGCCGACGAGGAAGACCTCAGTGCCCAGACTGCTTTCTCACAGTCAGAGGGTCGCGAGTTCGACTTCTGATCGGATAACCAAACCAATACGGAAATTCAGAAGCCATCCGGATATGGATGGCTTTTTTAATTTCTATTTTTCCGGTAACGGAATTTTATACTTCGCGTACCAGGAGTTGCCGGAGATTTATACTATTCGACAATATCTACGTTTCCTGTGAGCATTTCACGGAGACCCAGGACATCGACTGCACCCATACCTTCACGTACATGCTGTACGACGTTAACTTCATCAATAATTGTCTGCCTGCAGAGTGTCGAAGCCATCTCGACCTGGTCCCTCGGTACACATATCACACCGTCGCTGTCACCCAGAATCAGGTCCCCCGTCCTGATTGTCACACCGTTTATTGAAACCGGGCGACCAATCTCTCCATGAACGTCCTGGACAGGATGGATAGGGCATCCGCTCCTGGCAAAAATGCTGAACTCCTTTGCCATCTTCATCCTGATCTCATCAACATCTCTGCAGAATCCATCGACAACCGCTCCGACAAAACCAACCTCCCACCCCATCAGTGACTGCAGGTAACCCCAGAGGGCCGATTTCGCGGGTTCGGCCCCTTCCTGTCCCGTTACCACCATTACCCATCTTCCGGTTGCCGCAATATCCAGCATGTACTGGAGCGCAAGGTAGGTAGCGAGATTATTATCGCCGGGGCATGCTACCGTAAGCGCCCATCCTGCCATTATCCCTTCACCTGCAAGGTGACTGATGTCCGGTCCCAGGAATCCCGATCCCTCGAGCGCATTTCCCCACGCGGAAGTGGGTATACTTGATGCTTCTTCTACAAAATAGGTTTCCAGAAGTGGTGGAAGCTTATGAATGGTTATCGACATATCATCCTCCGAAACAGAATCGCTATTCTACCATGCGGAATCCCGTATAACTAACTATCTATATGACAATCCGTATATAGGATATTTTCCAGCGTCTTTGCTATAATTCTTGCCCCTTTCAAGGAGGACTGAAAGATGGCTGATTTAGACCCAATCTTCAAACCCAAGTCCATCGCGGTAATCGGTGCTTCCGATACCCCTCACACTCTGAACCACTACATGTTAATGAACCTCTTTGAAGCCAGCTTCAAGGGGCCCATATACCCCGTAAATCCAAAGCACAAGTTCGTACACGGTATCAGGGCATATCCGACAGTCGAGGATATACCAGATACTGTAGACCTTGCCGTTGTCCTCGTACCCAAAAAAGCGATCCCCGCCGTAATCGATCAGTGCGGACGCAAGGGTGTTAATGGTCTTGTCATCGTAACCGCCGGATTCAAGGAAACGGGACATGATGGCGCAGAGGAGGAACGAGCCCTTCTGGAACAGGTCAGAAAGTACGGAATGAAAATGATCGGACCTAACTGTTTCGGTGTCATGAACACCGATAAGGAGGTCCAGATGAACGCAACATTCACTGCGTACAAACCCACGCCGGGCAACGTCGGTTTCATAAGCCAGTCGGGAGGCCTTGGCGAGATCCTTATCGATCGAGCCGAAAGAGAAGGCCTCGGAATGGCCCAGTTCGCCTCGGTTGGCAACAAAGCTGATATCGATGGTAACGACATTCTCGAGTACTGGGAGGATGACGATCGTGTAAAGGGTATTCTTCTGTACCTGGAGAACATAGGTTCCCCCCGGAGATTCAGCCAGCTTGCCAAGAAGATCAGTCGGAAAAAACCGATTATCACCCTGAAAGCAGGGATCACCAAACGTGGCGCCGCGGCCGCAAGCAGTCATACAGGCGCACTCGCCGACCAGGAAACCGCCAACCGTGCAATTTTCGAACAGTACGGCGTCATCAGCGTGTCATCGGTCGAGCAGCTCTTCCAGACCTGCAGCATTCTCGTCAACCAGCCCCGGATTAAGGGACGAAACGTCTGCGTGATAACAAACGCCGGCGGTCCCGCGATCCTTCAGACCGACGCGCTCATCAGTGTCGGAATGAACATGGTCGACCTGACCGAGAAGAACAAGGCGAAACTTCGCAAGGTTCTCAGACCCGAATGCAGTCTGAAGAATCCGATTGACCTTATTGCCAGCGGCGGCGCGAAGGAATATCGCGCAGCGCTCGAGGTGGCGTTCGCACAGGACGACATCCACTCGGTCGTCGTCATGTTCATACCGGTCGTAATGATCGACGCGATGGAAGTCGCCGAAGTGATCGCGGAATTCTCCGATCGCCAGGAGAAACCGATGCAGGTCGTATGGCTGGCATCCGGTAAAATTCACGGTGAGGAGGCCGAGAAATTCCTCCTGCAGAAAAAGATTCCGCTCTACGAGATGCCTCTCGATGCGGCACGTGCGCTCAGGCATGCGGTCAGTTACTGGGAGTGGCGTCAGAAGCCCCCCGGCAAGGAGAAAACTTTCAAGGTCGACACCAACAGGGCACGTGAAATCATCGCCTGCGCCCGTGAGGATAACCGGCTGTCCCTTAACGACATGGAAGCGATGGAGCTTCTGTCCGCTTACAAGGTGCCGACTTTAAAGACAATAAAAGTGGACACACGTGACGAAGCGCTCGAAGCCGCCCAGAAGGTAGGGTATCCCGTAGTTCTCAAGGCGACACGTGACGGGCTGCTTCACAAGACCGACGTCGGTGGTGTCGAACTCGACATCCCCGACCCGATCAAACTGATGGAGGCATACAGCCGAATCGATACGAGTCTTAAAAAACGCAAGCTGCGTGACGGGGCATCGTTCCTTGTACAGCCTCTTATTCAGACCGAAAGCGGATGCGTGGAGTGCGTAATCGGCCTGCAGAACATTAAGAAATACGGCCCGATGATCATGTTCGGTCTCGGTGGAATTTTCATCGAAATCCTGAAGGCTGTCGGATTCAGGATGGTCCCCATGACAGACGAGGATGCCCGTGAGCTGATTACGACATCACCGGGATGGCCCATTCTGAAAGGCGCCCGTGGACGAGAAGGTGTGGATGTCGACGCAATCGTCGACACGATACTCAGGATAGGTCAGCTCGCATGGGAGAATCCCGAGATTTCGAGTATCGACCTCAACCCGCTCTGCGTATTCCCCGACGGCACAATTAATGTTGCACTCGACCAGGTCATTATCCTGTCAACTCCAGAGGAGGTTGACAGGAAGGCCATGGAACAGGCGATATCGGTACCGTGTCCGAAGTGCGGTAAATCCCATACAGGCAAATGTGCGCCACCGAAGAAAAAGGCAGCTAAAAAGGCCAAACCGGCATCGGCGAAAAAATCCGGTAAGAAGGCTGCAAAAAGCACGAAAAAAGCTCCTGCCAGGAAAGCAACTTCAAAAAAATCATCAGGCAGGAAAAAATCACGCAATAAGTAAATTCGGAATCTTTTTCGGTTCTTTCATGTTGAGATATTGCAAAGCCGCGGGTATTCCGCGGTTTTTTCTTCATCCATGTTAACCAGATGTTAGATTAATAACTTCCACGGCCGCCGACGACCGCTCCCGGTGTTAACAGAAGAATCCTTAAGTCCTCCCAGAGCGTCCACTGTTCGATATAGAGAAGGTCAAGTTTCACGCGCTCCTCGTAGCCGACATCGCTTCTCCCGCTGACCTGCCACAGTCCCGTCATCCCCGGTGTGACCGAGAACAGCGCATCCGCGAACGCGCCATACTTCTCGACCTCCTTCTCGACAATCGGTCTCGGCCCGACGAGACTCATCTCGCCCCTGAGCACATTGAATAACTGCGGAAGCTCGTCGAGCGAATATTTCCTGAGGAACTTCCCGGCCTTCGTGACCCTCGGGTCCTCCCGGAGTTTGAATCCCTCAAGAAACTGCTTCATCAGCTCCGGGTCGTTGTTGAGGATTTCATCCGCGTTCTGAACCATCGTGCGGAATTTATACTGCGGGAAAAGTTTTCTGCCCTTCCCCAGACGCATATGCGCGAACAGAACGGGACCGGGACTGCTCATCCTTACCATCAGCGCGCACACACCGAGCACCGGAAGAAGGAAAATTGTAATAAACCCTCCGACGATAATATCGAACACCCTTTTCACAAGCTGTGGATAGTAACGTCCGAGGTTGTTACCCATCTCGACCATCGGGATGCCCTCGACACCCTCGACCGAAAGCCGTCCCGCGACAACCTCCATCAGGTCAGGGACCAGCTTCAGGGCGACCTCGTTGGTTCGGCATGTCTGCGCGAGACGGTAGAGCGACTCGCGCGGGATGTCCGACCTCGTGACGATCACCTCGTCAACATGGCCTGTCTCGATCCATTCCGCTCCCTTCGCAGGTGTGAGAATTTCAATTCCCTCGGGAAGATCGCCCGCTCCATCGCCGTTTATCATCGCGATCGGATTCTTGCCCCTCCACGGCTCCATCCTGTAGAGCCTGAACAGGTTATGCGCGACCTCGCAGTTCCCCCAGACAAGAAGTCGCCTTATTCCCACTCCGCCCGCGAACATACGCCTGCGGATGAGCCTCAGCATCCCTCTTTCGAACCAGAACAGTACGAACGCGGTTACCCATGCCGTGATAAACACAAGGCGCGAAAACTCGAAGTTCCTGAAGAAGAATGTGATCGCCATCGCGAAAACCATCGATGTCGAAACAGCGGTCAGAAGACCGCCCACCTCGCCGGGGAAACTTCCCCACGGTCTGCGAGAGTAAAGTCCGCCAAGGCTGAAGATCAGAATGTTAAGAAAGGTCCAGATAATCGCGAGCTTTATGTATGGCTGGATCGGAAGCCATGTCGTGTACGGGTCGGTCCAGATGCTTATAAGCTCTGCAATTTTGAACGCGAGAATAAACGCGGCGAAACCTGTCACCAGGTCGAAGACAAGGAGGGCGAGTAAATGCAGTCTTTGAAAACCCTTGAAACTCACAATAGAAGAATCTCCCCGCCGTTATGGAGGAGGTTAAGGATGTTAATGTTCATTTAGATGCGAAAAATCCGGTAAAAGATCGATAACACCCGCATGGAGTGTTATCGACAGCATCTGCTTAATTATATCGGTAATTCTGCGATTACGCTTAATTAGTTACCAAAGATCCGGCTATTCGGTTTCTTCTTCGTACGGCTCGTTCTCTCCCTTGGCCCTCGCGGTGATCAGATCGACCATGTCGATGAGGTCATGCGACACGAAGGTATCCATCATGAATGCTTCGGGACTCTCGACACTTACGTACCCCCTGTTCATTCCAAGTTCCGTGAACTGCCTGAAGTCATCGTACTCTTCCATGAACTCATCGAAGTCCATTCGATCGTAATCACCGGTTTCCGGGTCGTTCATAATGTCGGTTATCCAGCCGTCGACTATGCTCTCGAAAATCGTCTTTATTTTTCCAAGGTTGAGAGCTATCTCTGTCGTTGCGACGGGGCCCTCGTCACGCGTTTCGGTCCACATCTCCAGAGCTGTATCGACAGCCTGGTAACTTCCGATCAGAAGGTAATCATCAAGGGCTATCGCGATTGATGGTGCGTAGACATCGAATATCTTAGTCGCGAAATAAACATCCTCCTCGTAATCATCGAGCTGCTCGACAAACGCGTCCAGGTCGAACATTAATGCATCATGCCCCTTGTACTCCCCACGATCGAGAATTATCTCCTCGGGACTCATCATGAACATCGTATTCAGGAGCCTCTGAAGAGTATCGAGCCCCTTTCCGGGGTCGGCAGACCCAAGTCCGAGTAATGGATATGCTGGTGGGTTTTCGAGAAGGTTATATGGTATCTCGTCTACAGGTTCGTAATAATCGAATACCATCTCCCTGTCCACTCGATATGCGGGATCGAATCCCGGATTAGCTATCAGGAACAGCACGAACTCGTCACCGAGCCAGTCGAGGTCGGTCTCCACGTTACTGATCCCGAGCATCCCGAGCATCATGTCCATTCCCATAGAGCCGGAATAATAATCGTCTTCCTCGGCCATCTCGTCCATCAACTGATGGGCCTTGTTATACGCAAGGCTGACGATTTTACCGGGATTTCCGATGAAATAATGTCCAAGGTAATACTCCTCGGGGAAATATAGGGGAAGTTCAACCTCGGCCGGACCGGCATCCGCAAGGACCGCAAGCGGCGAATATTCCCTTACATTGAACGGGGCAGGGCCTCCCATATCCTCAAGGTAATCAATCAGCTTGTTGAAGTGGAACAGGTAGTGCGACTGGGCGTGTATATACTTATCATCGGCCTCAGCCATTATGTCCTCAAGCTCCACGAACTCAGCGAACCGGTCCCTGAATTCGGCCATGTCGCTGTCTTCATAACCGGTCATCTCGTAGTTCGTCTCAAGTGCTTCATCGATCCAGCCGCCCATGTCCACGAGATAGTGATACTCGGGTGCAGGTTCCATTCCTTCGGTTGAATATTGCCCCGAAGTCCCGTTCTTTGGAGTACAGCCAATACACACCGTAAATAAAATAACTATGATTGTCGTCAACCAGGCGTGTCGTCCTGCCATTGTTCTCTCCTCCCAGTCTACCCGGCTGAAGTGGAATCCTGCATCGCTCCAGATAAATGCCCGGGTGAGTGTGTTTTTAAGTTAAATAAACGCAGCCCTGCAGTATATCCCAGGGATTTGGGAATTATACCGCAGGACTGCATGAAAATGTCTATGTTTGTGAATATTTAGAAAGCGGAATCATCTGGCGCCGAGGGTGATCCACCCATCATTGCCTGCTGGTTTGCCGCCTGACCAAACTCATTGCCAATCTGCTCCCACATCTCACTCGGAATTTCATCAAACAGAACGTCCATTTCTTCCATGAGTGCGATGCTTCCTGCTGATGTCAGAATATCCATCGTGAACGAAACCGGATCGGTTACATTGATGGTCATCCTGCTCATGCCCGGATCGTAATCGAGATCACGGGTTTCCTCGTGGATCTTCTCCATCAGTTCCATAAGTGTCGGGTAGTCCGCCATCTGTTCAGCCGCAATCGGATTACTCGGGTCCATGTTTGTTACAAGATGATCCCAGTTTATCTGGGCTTCCATCGATGCCGTACGTCCGGTACCGCGACTACCGGGACTGAAAGCTTCAATCACTGTTCCCATTGATGGTTCGGTTGTAATCAACAGGTATCCCGGTACAGCGACCATCATTCCCGGGGGAAGATCGGCCATTTTCTCAAGCTGTTCCGGTGGCATCATCTGGGCGAACTGCGAATTCTCGATATCCATCGGCGGAATCCTCAGAGCCGTATATCCCTCGAATTCCGTGTCCTCTGTGCTCATACCCATCATCTGGAACACCATACTGTTAAGAACCGATTTGAACAGCTCGATCCCTTCCTCTGGTTCATCGCTGGCAATAGCTAAACAGAACTGGAACGGGGAGTTCCCATAGTCCAGTTCATCCGATTCGGTATAGTCCTCATTTAAAAGTGAGAAAATAACCAGTTCATCGCCCATCCAGCCATAAAGTGAATCGCGATCCATGATCCCATACATATTAAGTACAAAATCAAGGTTCATCGTCATACCGTATTCATCTGCCTGTCCGCCCATTTCCTCCTGGAGCGCTTCATCGGCCGCGGTAATAAGATTTTCAATAATTTCACCGGGTCTGGCCATGAAGAAATGTCCCGAGTATATATCCTCAGAGAATCGCGCGGGCAGCACGATTTCCGCGGGTCCGGCTTCGGCCATCGCCGTTAACCTGGGAGCATCCTCGGCTTCGAAGGTGTACTCGCCATGCGCGTTTATCATGTCACCTTCGATCGAGGTCTCAAGCCCGCTCTGCGAAAGCCCAAGCTCCTGTGCAAGGCTGATGGGTTCATCGGGCATGGCCCCGCTACCCATCTCCTGCTTCATTCCCTCGATCAGCGACGGGCCCTGCTCGTCAATATCTGCAAGAAAGCCCTCAAGGTCGACAAGTTTCGATACCTGTTCCTCGTCAACTTCCACCGGTGGCTTTGCATCGTGTTCTTCCGCCTGTGGCGTTTCTTCTCCGGTGTCGCCAGCCGGTGTTTCCACGTTGTCATCTCCTGAAGGTGTCTCGACTGCTGGCCCTTCGGGACCGGGTGTGTCCTGGTCTTTCGGAGTGCATGCGATTCCGGCAAGAATCAGGATCATCAAAGCCAGTAAAATTACTGGTAATTTACTCCCTTTGAAATTCATCTCGTCCTCCATAGTATTAAAGGCCACGAGTATCTTGTGGCCTTGAATTGATTACGATCGTAGTATTGTAAACAGACTGCGCATGTATTCAACGGATATGGGCAGGTTTTAGAATCCGCCCATTCCACCCATGCCGCCCATACCGCCCATTGACTGTTCCTCGAAGAACGTACCAAGCTCCTCGCCGATCGCTTCCCAGCGTTCCTCGGGCATCTCCGTAATCATCTCGGCGATGATGTCGAAGAACTTAACGCTCTCCTTGCTTGTCAGCAGATCGGTCGAGATCGTGTTGCCATCTGTAATTTCGACCGAGAGACGACTTCGCCCAAGCTCGTTGAGATCCGCCGTCCGTGTGTACAGGTCGAGCATTAGCTCCTGGGTCAGGGGAAGGTCGACATCTGGCATATTCCCGAAAAGCGCGGATGGGGTCATGTTCTCCATGCTGTCGACTACAAGGTCCCAGTGAATCTCCATTTCCATTGCAGCCATTCTTCCGGTTGTGGTTTCCTCGTCCTCCATTGTATCGAGCACGACCTGAAGTGACGGTTCATCCGCCATCATGAAATAGTCACCCATAACGACAGCATAGCTGTCCGGCAGGTCCGCGAGTGCGGCAAGGTCTTCCTCGGTGAACATAGAGGCCATCATTGAATTGGCAAAATCCGGTGGTGGAATTCTGAGGGCATCGTGCCCCTCAAATTCCGCACGCTCGGCACTGAATCCTATCATTCCGAACACCGAACCGCCGAACATTGACTCGAAAAGATCGAGCCCGGCTTCAGGTGTTTCACTCGATATCGCGAGGATTGAGTACCAGGGAGTATTTTCCGCTGACATTTCGCTTGACGGATCGTAGTCGGGATTTGACAGGTTGAAAATGTAGAATTCATCACCCATCCAGCCGTAGAGCGATTCCCGGTCCTGGATTCCGTACATTCCAAGAAGGAAGTCAAGGGTTATGGTCATTCCACCCGTATCACCCATCTCTTCCTCTAACACCTCATCGAGGCTGTCAAGCCCCCATTCGATGTAGTCTCCGACATTTGCAAAGAACATATGTCCTACCCATCTGCTTTCTGGAAACAGGGCTGGCAGTTTGACTTCCGCCGCACCGATATCCGCTACCTCGGCAAGTGGTGGTTCTTCAAGTGTAAGTCCTACCCTGTAAGCGCCGTGGGCCTTGACCATGCTGTCGTTGGCCTCTGCCGAGGATTCCACCTGCTCGAAACCAAGCTCCTCGGCCATCATCTGCTTCAGCTCTTCGTCGGGAATATCCGCTTCCGAGCCCATTTCCTCACCCGCGACGCCCATCATCATTTTCTGGACGTCCATCAGGTATTCATACTCTTCGGCAGGAGCGAATGGGCTGGTATCGGCCATCGGATCGGTGTAACCCGGTGTACCGACTTTCTCCCTGCCCGTGCATCCCGCAAGGGTCCACAATGCGATCAAAATAAGAAATGCGAAAAGGATCGCAGCAATTCTGTCTGTCCTGAACATTTTCTCCTCCGCGAATCAGATGTTGCTGAATACTATATCTCGACTGTCTTTTGCTGTTATTGTTGCGGCCTGTGCCCCTTTTTCTGACAGGAAAAATAAATTGTACGGGCTTAATGAGTTTCATGCAACTTAAATATGAATTAATGCGGTTAAAGAGGACTTTTAATACGGCCTTTGAGCTCTTGGATCTGCAAAAAAAAACCCGGATAACCGGGTTAATTGTCCGTATTGGTAAAAAACTTGATTACTTCCCTGTCACCATCGCCTTCATCATAAGTGGTGATGGCCACCTCATGAACATATCCTTACCAACGTATTTCGGTGACGTAAGCTCATCATTTATCCTGAGAAGCTGGTTGTATTTCGATACCCTGTCGGTTCTCGCAGGCGCCCCGGTCTTGATCTGCCCTGCACCGGTCGCGACCGTGAAGTCCGCGATAAACGAGTCCTCGGTTTCACCCGACCTGTGACTGATCACGCAGTTCATGTTGTGCTGTGTGGCAAGTTGCATTGTTTCAAGAGTCTCCGTAACGGTCCCAATCTGGTTAAGCTTGATCAGGATCGCGTTCGTCGCGTGCATATCTACTCCCTGCTGAAGCCTTTCGATATTCGTCACAAACAGATCGTCACCAACAAGCTGAATCTTCTCGCCAAGAACCTTTGTATGGTATACCCATCCATCCCAGTCGTCCTCGTGAAGCCCGTCCTCGATTGAAATAATCGGATGCTTGCCGACCCATCGCGCGTATCGGTCGGTGACCTCCTCGGAAGTCATGGGTTCCTCTTTCGGCTCAAGTTTATAACGACCGCTCATCTCGTCGTAAAACTCACTCGCAGCTGCATCTATAGCAAGATAAACATCCGATCCCGCGGTCAGGCCGGCGTTGTGAATCGCCCTCTCAATAAGGGCGAACGCTTCCTCGTTACTCTCAAGGTTCGGTGCGAATCCACCCTCGTCACCCACTCCACCAAGCAGGTGATCGGCCCTGAGTACGTTCTTGAGCGAATTATATACTTCGGCCCCCCACCTGATCGCCTCCGCCATGTTCTCCGCACCGACCGGAAGGATCATGAATTCCTGTACCTGGACATTATTGTTTGCGTGCTTTCCACCATTCAGGATGTTCATCATCGGCACGGGAAGGATGTCCGCCTTAATCCCGCCAAGGTACCTGTATAGCGGAACATCGAATGCGAGAGCCGACGCACGGGCCGCGGCCATGCTCACACCGAGGATCGCGTTGGCCCCAAGGTTCTTCTTCAGCGGTGTTCCATCAAGCTCCCGAAGCAGGTTGTCCAGGCCGGACTGGTCGGATGCCTCGTAACCGAGCACCTCGGGTCGTATGATCTGATTTACATTCTCGACCGCCTTCAGCACTCCCTTGCCGAAAAATCGCTTCTCGTCCCCGTCACGAAGTTCCAGGGCTTCGTGGGTACCTGTCGATGCGCCCGATGGCACGATCGCACGGCCGACGAACATCTCCTCTACAGTAACCTCGACTTCTATCGTTGGCGTACCACGACTGTCAAGAATTTCTCTGGCGTGCACATTTGTTATTGAAGTTCTGTCCATAATGCTGTAATACCTTTACTTCCTTCATGATTTATCCACAACCGAAGTAGGGTAACACAAGTCGATCATGTCAACAATTGAAAGTGCTCCCTTTATTATCAATAATATCCGGTTATTTTATCGGTAGTATTCCGTAATTGTTTCACCCGGCAAACGATTTCATGAAGACCTGAAATCACCCGCGGGTTCCATGTCGAGCCAGTTCGGGCCTGCCTTGCAGTTTACTACAAGTGGAATATGCAGCTTAATAATATCCGCCATTGTCTTACCGACCATCCCGACAACCTCCTCCAGCCTGTTTTCCGGTACACTCAGGACCAGTTCGTCATGTACCTGCAGAAGGATTTTCCTCCCAAGACCTTCCCCGGTCATCATGTCTCGAAGCTTAACCATCGCGAGTTTGATTATATCCGCTGCGGTTCCCTGGAGCGGCATGTTAATAGCCGCACGCTCCGCGGCCGATCGCTGCATCTGGTTCGGGCTGTCGAGATCGCGGTAGTATTTCCTGCGTCCGAGAATCGTCTTCACGTATCCATACTTCCTTCCAAACTCCACGTTGTGGTCCATGTAATCCCTGACTTTGGGGTAACGCTCGAAAAATTTCGATATGAAATCCCTGCATTCCGCACGTGACTTCTTAAGAGCCTTCGAAAGACCGTCCGGACCCATGCCATATATAATCCCGAAGTTGATCACCTTCGCGCTGCGACGCATATCCGATGTAACCCCGTCAGGATCGACTCCGAACATCTCCATCGCTGTCCTGCTGTGGATGTCCTCGTCATTGTTGAACGCCTTCACGAGCACCGGGTCCTCGGAGAAATGAGCGAGAAGCCTTAACTCGATCTGTGAATAATCTGCCGACACCAGAACTTCATCGTCTTTGTTAGCCTCGAAAGCTTTCCTTATTCCCCTTCCCTGTTCCGTTCTGATCGGGATATTCTGAAGGTTAGGATTGGAGCTCGATAACCTCCCGGTTGACGTCACCGTCTGGTTATAGCTTGTGTGAATTCGCCCGTCATCCGGATCTATCAACTCGATCAGGCTCTTCGTGTAGGTGCCATGAAGTTTCGCGAGTGAACGGTACTCAAGTACCATACCGGGCAATTCATGTTCTTCGCCAAGTTTTTCCAGGACTGCTGCATCGGTACTTCGCTTCTTTATCTGGGGATAATTAAGCCGATCGAAAAACAGCTCAGACAACTGCTTCGGGCTGTTAAGGTTAATTTCCTCCCCGATCTCCTGGAAAATAACATTTGAAACATCCGCCATCTTCTGTTCAAGTTCTTCAGAGAGTTCCCCAAGGACTTCCGGATTGACCCTGATCCCGACAGCCTCCATCTCGGCAAGCATGACTTCGAGAGGGATTTCAACATCGCCGTAGAGGTCGCAAAGCGCATCATTTTCCAGCCTGGATTTGTATAGATCCGCAAGCCTCTGGGTGAAAATCGCGTCTGCACAAGCGTACGGGTAGACCTTGTCGATCGAAACGTCGGCCATCGACAACTGGTTCTTCCCCTTCTTACCTATCAGCTCCTCGATGTTCGTCATCTGGTGCTCGAATTCCCTCAGCACCATCTCCTTAAGGCCGTGACGGTTATCGCTGTCGATAAGGTAATCGGCGATCATCGGATCATCCGTCAACCCGTTGAGCTCGATCCCATGGTTCATGCAGACAAGCCACTCAAATTTCCCGTTCTGACAGATTTTCTGAATTTCAGGATCTTCCCAGACCGGTTTGAAATGTTTCAGTGCAGCTTTCAATGGAATCTGTTTCTTGTTCTGATCCGTGATCGATGGCCTGTGACCGACCGGAATGTAATATCCGGTTTTTCCATCAATCGACACGGCAATCCCGACCATCTCCGAAGTCCGAGCATCAAGGCTCGAGGTTTCAAAATCAAGCGCGAACCGTTTCGCCGCGATGATTTTCTTTATCAGGCCCTTCAACTCGGGTTCATCATCTATAAGAACAGAGTTGAAATCATCAGTGCTGCTCTCGCATGGTTCGGGCTCCCGATAGTCAAGTCCGAGACGGTCCGAGAGCATCCTGAACCCAAGCCGGCTGAACATCTTTGACGCCTTGTCGCGGTCGATATGCCCAAAGTCGTACCTGTATTCCTTCGCAGACTGCTCGTCCAGTTCCAGCGGGAGGTCCACCTTGATGGTTGCAAGCTCTCTCGAAAATTTCGCGATCTCCTCCGCCGGTTCGAGTTTCTTCCTGAATTTCTCTTCTATCTCTTCAAGGTGTTCGTAGATATCGTCTATCGTCGGGAATTTTGCCAGGAGCTTCCGGGCTGTCTTGTCTCCAACGCCTCTTACTCCCGGGATATTGTCGCTCGGATCACCAACCAGCCCCTTGTAGTCAACGAGATACTCCGGTTCGGCAATACCATACTTTTCCCTGACCTTCGCGGGATTCAGAATCCTTCGTTCCGTTACACCCCTGACCGTCTGGTAGATCGTCACATTGTCGGTTGCAAGCTGCCCGAGGTCGCTGTCTCCCGTGACGATCTTTACATCCCATCCCTTTACTTCCGCCTTGCGTGCAAGAGTACCAATAACATCATCCGCCTCGAAACCATCAAGCTCCATCCAGTCCATGCCAAGGGCGTCCACAACTTCCCTCGACATCTGAAGCTGCTGCTTAAGCTCGTCCGGAGCTTCATCCCTGTGAGCCTTATATTCCTCGTACATTTCATGCCGGAAAGTCGGCCCGTGGGCGTCGAACGCAACGATCAGATAATCAGGTTTTATGTCCTCGACCGCCCGGACAAGCATCGTGGTCAGGCCGAAAAGTGCACCTGTGGGAGTTCCGTCCGCTGCATTCATCTCGCCCATCGAATGGTATGCACGGAAAAGAAGAGAATAACCATCGATAAGCAGGATGACCTGTTTTTCGTTCGAATCAGATTTTCTGGAAGGCATGAAACAGATAATACAGCCTGCCTGCGACATATTCCAGCCGTGGAAAAGACCGACGACCGGGAGGGGAACCGGTCGTCGCGAAAGGAGAGAGCAGAAGGAGAAAACCGTATTCAAATTTCAGGTTACTTTAAACCTGTCCAAGTCTGTTCATTTCACTCAGTCCGTGAAAACCTGGACCCAGTAAAAACCCGGGGCGTATGGATCGCCCGCGCCGGTCGGAACTATTCCGAAACCAACGTGACCGAAATCATCGTTCATTATGTTCGCCCTGTGACCGGATGAATTCATCCACGCGGTCTCCACATCCTGCGGGGTGTCCTGTCCGACCGCGATGTTCTCTCCGGCCGCGGAGTAATCAACCCCGTAATATTCCATGCGCTGCCAGGGTGTCCAGCCATCGAGGTTGATATGACTGAAATAAACCTGGTCCGCCATATCCTGCGCATGCGCTTGCGCGACAGTGTTAAGTTCGGCATCTACCGACAGCGGTGGCAGTCCCTCGGTTGCCCGGTCATTGTTAAGAAGCGTAAGCATCTGTCCCCTGAAGTCGGGATACTGGTGAAAGACGACAACCCTGAAGAAATTTGAGGTTACCGCATTCTGCGCATTGGGTGAGTAGGCATCTACTTTCAATGTATAGATTCCTGGACCGGCAGATGGATTACTCAGTATAACCTGCCAGATTCCCTCGACCGGATCGAGCCATACATCACCGCCACCGAGAGGCGAGGTGTCAACGCATACACCGGATACATCAAACTGGAGGTCTTTCACCATGCACCGAAGCCATGCAGAACCTCCACCCGGGTAAAGATCGCCCGCCTGTGAGAAATCGGACACTATACTCGGGTCTCCCGGTGCCGACGGGTATCCCGCTGTAACGATCAATCTGAAACCGGACGGCCCGCTTCCCGGATTAACCTTTGCGCTGAACCTCTCTGTAAAAGTGTATCCGGGAGCGAAAGCATGTTCCGCCATAACATCACCGAACACCCTGTAGGGAGCCGGTGACTGGTAACCGGGTGCCGCGAAAAGGTTCGTGTACCCTTCCGGATTAAGGAACTTTATGTAAACGGAATCCTTGACCTGCACGATACCCCGCACGTCGTAACCCCAGAGAGACGTATCGTTTTTTATTGTGACATCGAAATCGAACGTGCCATACTCTGAACTGCTCGATACGAGTTCGGCCGTAATGCAGTCATCGCAGAATGGGGGCGTGAGGAACATGGAAACCTTGTAGTGTTTCGCGGCAAGTTCCTCGACCCTTGACAGGAGTACTAGATCCTCGTTGTCGGGATCCCATACGAAATCGAGGGCACCCCAAATCTCTACAGCCCCATTTCCCGAATCATAGTCGAGTGGAGAAATACCTGGTTGGTCTTCTCCCGTTTCGATTCCGGTAAGGTCCGCAATGTCCGGATTAACCGGATTGCTGTCACGCGAACATGCAGCGAATGTCAGAAGAACTACTATTAATATGGAAAAGAATCTAAGCATGATTTTAATTTCGTAACGATCTGGAACGTTCCGCATACATGGCGAAAAACATGCCATAATAGCTTTCTATAGCAAGAAATATCATTTATTCCAGAGAAAACACTATATTTTTAGTTATATTCATGTCATTAGCGCTAATTCCGGTTAAAGAAAAACAACCAGGTTAAAAAAAATTTTATGCTGAGAGGAATTCAAAGGGAAGAAGGATAGCTGTCAGAATGACCCGAACGCGGCAATATGGCGCATCACGCAGAAAAATTAAATCCCTGATTATGTCACTCAGGCAGGTATAGGGGATTGGTGGTCAAACCTTAAGGTAAAGGAAAAACGACAGAAACCATGCGTCTCCTGAATGAATCTCATTTAATAAAACATGTGCCGTAATGGTCTTTAAAAAATTAGCGCCCGATTATTAACCCGTCTACATTCATCTAAGATTCAGGATTTCACCACTTGAACGTTGACACACGGTTTTATCTCCGGTATAGTGTCCCAATCGTACCTGCCATGTGCGGGTTACGTAATTTGTGTAATCAATTTAAAACACTTCAAATGAAGTTTCAGAGGCAGACTTAACATCATGACGCAGCCAATTCGCATGAGAACAGTCTGGATGAGCGTAGTAATCTTAACTGTGCTCGTCCTTGGAGTATCACAGTTGCTGGCACGACCGGCGACAAGGATCATCCCCCAGAACGTCGATGCTGTGAATGCAATCGACGAAAGGATGATAATGGTCGTCTCAAACGAGTCACCATTTCAGCCAAACAGTCTTTGCGCTTCCTGCCACAGGGAGTTTTACGGTCAGTGGACCAGCTCCATGCATTACCAGGCATGGCGCGAGCCTATTTTCCAGGCAGTCTACACAGACTACCAGCGATACCTTAACAATGATGAAATGCTCATCATGGAAGAAGAGGTAGCACTCGAGGAAATGGGCCTTTCGGGACGCGAACTTCGACGCTATCGCTGGCGCGAAGCACATAATTCCGAGGAGAACGCTGAGGAGCTTGAGGTTCCCGTGTTCAGAATCGAGGATATCGAGGGTGAGATCTCGGTCCAGATTCATGGCGACGGGCTCATGGCCGATGGAATTCGCGAAGGCAAGGTCTTCGTGAACTGCATGCGATGCCACGCACCCGGTGCTGACTTCACGCTGGACGAAAACCTCTATCTCGAGAACAACATCGACGGTATCTTCTGCGATTACTGTCACGTGATCGTGGACTACACCGAGACAGAGGGTTACGTACTCTACTGGGGTCACATCAAACAGGGTCCGAGGATGTTCGCGACCACCTCGTCGCATGCTATCGAGTTCAGCAGGATCTCAACCGAGAGCATGATCTGTCGAGGCTGTCACCAGTATGAGAATCCGTGGGGGCTGAATGTCTACAACACCTACGACGAATGGTTCGACAGCGAGTACTCGAGTCCCGTCAATACGATTCACTGCCAGGAATGCCATATGGCTCCCTACCCCGGACGATCGAGTCTCAGGGGCGACTGGAGACCTGATGTCCGCTCACACCGACTTGGTGGTGGCCATGACTATGAGTTTATGCTCGAGTCGGCGACTGTCGAATTCACGACGGACCAGCAGGGTGATGAGCTATATATTGACGTAGATGTAGCGAATGCCAGAGCCGGACATAACTACCCGACTTCCAACGGTATGCGCCAGCTTATCCTTATGGTCAGGCTCAAGGGTTCATCCGGCGAAACTCTCTGGGAAGGAAAGAGAGTTTATGAGCGAGTTCTTGGAGATATCAATGGTGTTCCAACAGTCAACGTATGGGATGCTGCACAAGTGCTCAGCGACACAACTCTTCTTCCGGGTGAGATCAGGACAGAAAGTTTTGTATGCGAGATGCCTGACACGGATGACAGCCTTTACGTTACCGCCCAGTTGTTCTTCAGACTTACACCTGAAGACCTCGAGATGGGCACACCGTACACACCCAATCCGATCAGGATCGACTTTGCAACCGAGTTCATCCAGTAAATTCTCCTGCGGAAATATACGAAAATTCACCCCCTCCGGTCAGGAGGGGGTTTTTTATTCCAGCGTTTTTAAACAAAGCCAGGGATTATATTATACCGGCGTATATAAGGCCCGAGATTATATTGATCGTCAGCACCAGGATCGTGATTCTGCCGGTTATCCTGTGTATGAGCTTTATCTTCTCTGTACTACCCTTCTTTGCGGCCTTCAATCCAAAGACGATTGAATCAAGTACGAAAATTACCTCTATCAGGCCCATCCATGAGTGAAGGCTCGAGAGGTGAGAGTAACCCATATACCCAACCATGTAAAACGCATAACCTGCCCCGGCGAGTATCAGCGCAACACCGATATAGCCAAGCCAGAGATGAACCTGAAGCCAGTTATCAAGTTTTTTTCGTATCATGGCTGTAACTATCGACAATATCAGCATAAACGTCCCGAGGCCCATAACCCACGCATGGGTTATCCATAAACTGCTGCCGACAGCTTCACCTGAAGACGCGTCATTGTCGCTGACAGCGCCTGTATCCGGTATTTCACCGGCTTCAGTACTTCCATGCAGGCTATCGGGTTGATTTAAACTGAGGACGTCTTCAGGGCCGGCATTGCTTTCGTCAGACGCACAACCTGTGGATACTGCTGTCGCAATGAAAAATACAAGGAATATGCTGAGGAGTCCGGAAACTGGTTTGATCGATCTCATAGAAACCTCGTTAGTCTGCCCGCTTTTTTGTTACATGTCTTAATGCCACGGGTAATTCAGGATACAATATATTCTGATTCGATGCAGTCCCCTGAGAGGGGCAAAGTGGAACGAATATTGGTAATTGAAGTGTCGGTGGGTTGATTTTTCCGCGTTTTTCAAGTATATTCCGATGCTGCGTTTGAATGCATCAGGCGCATTTTTTGTGCGATAATAAGTATACGGTCCGCGCTAGCTCAATGGTAGAGCAAACGGCTGTTAACCGTTAGGTTCTTGGTTCGAGTCCGAGGCGCGGAGCCACTGAAAACGACATACCCTTCTGTGGATTCCACGAAGGGTTTTTTTCTTGCAGACGGCTGTTAATTCGCCGCGGCGAATTCCTGGTTCGAGTTAAGTGTTTGGAGCTAGTGATAACAAAAATACCTTTACAAGAGTAAAATAATCGAAGTTTTTTTCTTGCAGACGGCTGTTAATTCGCCGCGGCGAATTCCTGGTTCGAGTTAAGTGTTTGAAGCTAGTGATAACAAAAATACCTTTACAAGAATAAAATAATCGAAGGGTTTTTTTCTTGCAAACCGGCTGTTAATTCGCCGCGGCGAATTCCTGGTTCGAGTTAAATGTTTGGAGCTAGTGATAACAAAAATACCTTTACAAGAGTAAAATAATCGAAGGGTTTTTTTCTTGCAGACGGCTGTTAATTCGC
>Ga0272441_10001473_pt1 | contig 50207 bp, 55 predicted proteins | sample SSMProp6N_FD_193582 | JGI IMG/M metagenome (GOLD analysis project Ga0272441, IMG submission 193582) | Marine sediment archaeal communities from Little Sippewissett salt marsh, Falmouth, MA, United States - SSM-Prop-6N | ecosystem: Environmental > Aquatic > Marine > Wetlands > Sediment ... | reverse complement strand
TGGACAACTTTCTAACTGCACCCTGCTTCTCCGGGCGATGCTCATCAAACGCTAACAGGAACTGAAGTACAAAGAGATCGAAAGTAATGTATCTGGTACCCCCTAGTGGACAGCTTTCTAACTGCCCCTTGATTGGCAGGTCGATATCGCTCAAGTGCTAATGGGGAGGGGAATACGGGGGAGTTCGATAGTGTCTTGTTTGGTACCCCCTGGTGGACAGCTTTCTAACTGCCCCTTGAGTGGTCAGTCGCTATCGCTCAAGTGCTTATGGGAAGGGCACTACGAGAGAGTTCGAGAGTGTCTTGTCTGGTACTCCTTCCTGGACGACTTTGGAACTCCACTTGATCCAGAGACGAGTCTTGAGATTGCTGAGCTACTCTGCGAATGCTAGCTAGGAACATAACGGAAGTTGGAATGTGCTAAAGTAGCTGAGGCGTGGCATGCGATACCGACCCATACGGCGTATGTGGTGAGGAGACATCCACATGTCGTGGGCGGCCGAACTCAAGGTAGGAGTGCCAGATGAGTGAAGAGCAAGATTCCAAGGACACGATGCTCTACTCGGCGGTTGATCCCCCCGAATCCGTTGTGGAACCCAACTACTCAATCCTTGCTGCGTGGTTTGATGCATGGCCGGAGGCACGGCCGGCCCTCCTGGATTTCTGGGCGCGGGGGGGATACATGCAACGCCTTCTATGGCGCGCGCAGACGAGAAAGCCGGCTGTGTCGGTGAGCGTGCGGTATCTTGATGAGGCCGAATGGGTATTGCGGCGCTTGGCGCTCCTTGGGGTTGACGTGGACATTCTCTGGTGTGGCGATGTGACTCCCCCTTCTCTCGTGATAGCTCCGCAGGAAACGAGCTATGAGGGGGTTGGCGGCTGGGGATACACAGCTTGTGGGGGCAGCCAGTTCAATGATCGGCGAGGAGGCCTTGAGTGGTGTCCTACGCTGGCTTGGGCCGAGTTGCTGCCTGATACCATCACGGACTGGTTGAGTACTGATGCTGCCGAGTTCTTCAACGCGGGGAGCCTCTTTGTTGCGCCAAGCGGATCCGTTGGCATTCCCCGTCGGGTATCGGGACCACCGATCGAGAATCCACACTTCACTGAGACGACGCAGATTCGAGCACTTCGCAAGCAGATACAGCTTCTCTCTGCAGTTAAGCTCCCAGTCCTCGACGGCATGGGCCTCCCCGACATCCACAAGTTCTGTGTGGACCACTCGGAGGAGCTACGGCGGTACCGCAAGTCCGTTGCGAAGCTGCTGGTGCAAGAGGGGAAGGAGCAGGCCCTCCAGGATGTGCAACGGGAGATCGAGGACTCAGTCTCAGAGCTCACGTCGTCAGGAAAGCGCAAGGGAATGCGGAGATTGCTGGCAGCAGCGGGAGGAGTCCTTGCGACAGCCAATCTGGTGATCGCTGTCAACGCAGGGATGGATTATGCAGAGCTTGCGCTAACGGTTGCTGGTGGCGGCGTGGCCGCTGCGAAGTGGTGGCAAGGCAGACTTAGCCTGGGTCGGGAGAGGCGCCGGAATCCTTACTGGTTGCTCTGGAAGCTTGCTGGGAGAAGGACCCGCAGTATCGAATTCAGAGCGGATACGATTCTTGATTCCTCCACTTCATCAGCCAGGAAGGCGCCCCCTTCCACTCCGAGGCATTGGCTAGCCCCGCCATCTCCTGGATGGCATCAGCCGCTGCTCTACATCGGCGATGATCAGCAAACGGCAGACTAGATCCAACGCGAAGGAGGCTCATGGGACAGTCTGACTTGCACCCGCTTGCGGAGTTCTACAAGACACTCGATCAATGGTCGAAGAGCATCTCAGGAAGTATTGTTCGCATCACGGAAGCTTTCGATGGGCCAAGGAAGGCAATCGCCGAGTTCGTCGAGCGAAACGCCGAGTTGTTCGATGTGCTTCGATCATTGGATGTTGCCTTCCCGCTGCTCGTGGAGGACATGCTGTCCCCGCTCGTCCAGCATGGTTGGTATCCTGATCTGGAGCTTCCGTTCTCCCTTCTGGCTGATCTCGTCGACGAGTTCAAGAAGGATCCATCTGCGGGGGAGAACGCCTACGTTCGGTACCTTAGCCGAGAGCTTGATGCTATCGAGAGCAGACTGAGAGATGCTGCCCCTGAGAGGACAAGGGTGTTCGCAGATGCATTCAACTCGCATAGATCTGGTCTGTTCTATGCATCTATCCCGGTGCTCCTTGCTCAGGCAGAGGGGATCGTATGGGAGAAGCTCAACATCCTTCTGTACTCCTCAAAGCGCGAGGCACTGCGGCGAAGAGCATCGGAACTCGGGGAGAATGGGAGAGGGCTATCAGAGGTCCTGATGTGGCCTCTGATCGAACCCACGAGCCTCAATCGCTGCAAGCGTGAACGGGCCACCGATTTCGCTGGGATGAACCGTCACCTCGTCCTTCATGGTGAAGACATCACCTACGGTTGCGAGCGAAACAGCTTGAGAGCAGTCAGCCATCTGCTCTTCGTGTCTGATGTTCTCAAGAGCGTCCCCGACTCCAATGCGGTGTAGCCCTGAGAGAGCGCAAGGATGCATGTCTCGTGAATCTCCAGGCTATTGACACGGAAAGACTGAGTCACGGCACGTGTGCTCATTGGCAGACGGGAATCCTGGACTCATATATGAGTCTGTACCCCCTGGTGGACAGCTTTCTAACTGCGCCTTGATCGGTAGGTCGATGTTGCTCAAGTGCTTATCCGAAGGGCAATACGAGAGAGTTCGATAGTGTCTTGTCTGGTACCCCCTGGTGGACAGCTTTCTAACTGCACCCTGATTGGCAGACCGATGCCGCTCAAGCGCTGTCGGAAGGGCAATACGAGAGAGTTCGAAAGCGACGTGTCTGGTACGCCAAACCGGATTCGAACTTCCTGCGATAGCTCGCGTCCTGTTTCGCTTGATCCACCTCCGGAAGCATGCGGGGGCAAGTGTTGCGATCACACATCTCGCGGCTCCCGGCGGCCGGTGAAGTGTGGCAATGCAAGTGCTGACCCTGTTGGAGAGATCTTCACATCTCTGCCTCAACTTCGCTCACAGTTGTTCACCGTCGCCTCTTACGGTTGGGTCAGACCTTTGTGGAGAAACAGGAGGAGACATCATGCAAAGATTCAAGCGAACCATTCCCCTTCTTGCGTTGCTCGTGTTGGTGGCCTCGTTCACCGGAGCGGCCCAAACGGATCGGATCATGGCTGTCGCACCGGACGAGGATGGCGTCAATCTGAGGCTGCTGCTGTTCATCAATGAGCTGGGGTTGGATCAACAGCAAATGGAGACGATTGCCGGTCTGTTCCAGGGCGTGCTGGATGAACAGGACCAACTGAGGGCGGCGGTGGAGGCCTACAACCAGGCATTCGAGGATGAGATGCTGGCGTTCATCGGTACGTCGGAGGAGTTGGAGGCGGCGATCGATGCGCATCGCGCCGGGATGGATGGATTCACCGATGCCTATCAATTCTCGCTCAACGAGATGATCGACACGCTTGGTGAAACGCTTACGTACGCCCAGGGTCAGCTCTTCTTCTCGGTGATGCCACAGCTTGCCCCGGAGAGGTTCCTCTCATCGCTCCGACAAGAAGATCAGCCGCCAGAGATGAGAGTGCGGATGCTACAGATGCTGAGTTCGCGAACACCCGCAACCGGTCCGATGCAACGCCGGGTCCATCCCGGGATTCTCGAAGACATGGTCGAGGTCCTCGAACTCAAGCTCGAGACCATCGGCTAGAACGCAACCACCGCATCAACTTGCCGTCGCGCGAAGTGCCGTCCGTCTCCCGAACGGGAGGCGGCGGCGCTTTGCCACAGACGGCGATCCGTCGCTGTCATCTACGCGTTCGCTACGAGCGCATTGTGCGCCGTCGACTCGCCCTCATCTTCCATCCCGTGCGAGCGTACGGCCGCAGGAGATCGCGCTGACAATCGTTGACAACCCCCTTGCGCGCCCGTTCCCGTGCATCACCGGGAGCCAACACGGCAGACAATACCAGCGCCGCAATGACAGCAAGCGCCATCCATATCCACGCCATCTCGACCTCCTCGTTGCAGCTTCTTGCAGTGCCCGATCGGTCTACTCGTAGGTGCTCCATCAACGGACGGACGGTTCACCTGCCTCCGCTGGCGCCTACTCGTAGAACGTCGATGTGTTTCCCCAAGCGGTTTCCCTTTGGCTTGCGCTTCGTGCTATCGTGGATGGTAGAAATGGCCGCTGGCCAGGGAAGGCAGCAAGGCAAAGGACACACAACGAGACGCCGGCGGCAACTCGGAATCCAGGACTCGATTCTGTCCGGTGGTTCTTGTGTGCAGGTCGGCTGCCCTTGCAGCCGATCTAGGGTCGGCTGGTTTCACGGCCGACACATACCTCCAGCGTCTGCCGACTTCTGATCCGGCGGCAGAGGAGGTGTGCATGTTCCGAACACTCAGATCGAGAGGTGGAATCGATCTCATCCCACCGACGACAGTCTCCCGTGCCGGGTGGTTCGTCCTGATCCTGTGTGGCATCGCGCTGTTTGGCGCTTCCGCATCGGCGCAGATCCCAATCACCCTTCCGTTGCTCGGTGTGGAATCCGAGGCGGAAATCCGCGGTGGCGCACCGCTATCCATGGACGATCTGGACGGCGTCATCGGTCCCGAATGGGCCGACAGCTCCGTTCAGACGATGCGCCTGGGTCGGTATAACGCAACGATCTATCAGAAGCGAGACGGAACGTACTTGTATCTGGCGATGGTGATCGACACCAACCGCAGTTTTCCCCGAGGGTTCGAGGCGTTCCTCATCTTCGACAACGGAGACGGACGCGATTACGGCCGCGGGGATGACATGCTGCTCGTTCAGGAGAACGACGGGGAAGTCGAGGATGCCGACTACTACTACATGGACCTCTACGACTATCGCCTCGATCGGCGCACCGGAGGACGGAACAACGCCTACGGAGCGGGACGCTACGACGAAACCACCAGACAGCATGTGTTCGAGTTCATGAAGGAACTGGAATCGGGGGATCCGCGCGATGAGCAACTGTGCACGGGCTGCAATGTCCTCGTCATCTACGGATGGGCGAGCTACTAGCCTCATCAGGAGGTGAATCTATGCACCGAAATCGAAGATGGATCGTGGTGTTGTCGCTTCTGTGGATGGTTCTGATCGGAGTAAGCTGCCTAGTGGCGGCGGACGAGGGCGTACACCGCACGTGGATTACCATCGGCGACTCCAGCTACGTGCCGCCGGGCCGATGCGATTCCTGCTGGGATCGAATGGTCGCGCTGGAGCTAACGCAGCACTATGAGCGTGTGACAACGATTGGGTCCTCGGATTGCGTGGATTGGAGCGCGTTTCAGATGCGGGTGCTGCCCGCTGTCGCTCAGGCCCTCACTGCCCAAGCCGATCGGTTCGCGGCGATGATCGACACGATCTTCGAGATGCGAACTGTGATGGAACAGGCAGGAACGCTTGCTCTGTGGGAGCAGACGGCAGCTGATGTCGCCGGGTGGCCGATCTTCCCGCCCGAGCTCCCGTGGCCGTGGCCGTGGCCGAACTGCATCTTCTTCAGCTACGCTCTGACAGCTGGCGGGATCGCCGATGCCGCGGCAAGCGAGATCCTCAGCCATGGCTCCTTGCCCGGATGGATCGAAAACGATCCTGAGACGCTCGCCGGTGTGATCGCCGGGGCGATCCTCGATGCGGCCGATCTTGTCAGCGCTTCCGCATCACGAAATGCGATGGAGCGGATCGCCACGAACGTCGTTCCGGAGATGCTTCCAAGGCTCGCCTCCAGCGCGGATCTGCTTGCTTCCTCGCAGCAAATGCTCGATCAGTGGGGGCAGGAGAGCCGTTCGCCCGGGGTGGCGACGGCGATGACTCCGTTTGATGATGCCGTGGACGATCCCAGCAGATACGAGATCACGCGCGATTGGTACGACTACGCGATGCTGGCGCTTGCCGCCATTGCCGCGGGGGCCTCTGTCGCCGGGATGTGCATGTAGGCAAGTTCGCCCTGAGAGAAAGTCTGCTGGGGGAACATGCGGGGGGACGTCCTCCTTGACCGAACGAGGCGTCCCTCGTCGGTTTTGATGCGAGGAACCCTCCTCATGGAGCGGACCCTCGCATGCACCCGCAACACCGCCTTGGATACAGGCGCACATCCCTCCTACACTCTGTCCCCCGAAAGGTTCGCACTCCAAGCCAAGGAGGCCCAGCGTGGCAACCCTACAACAACAGAAGATCGCGCAGATCGCAGACATCCTCCGGCAAACGCACATCGATTGCTGGCTGGTCTGGGTCCGCGAAACCTCGCAGATGATGGATCCCGTCCTCCCGCTGATCTACGGCGGCGATCTTGTCTGGCCGTCAGCGCTTCTGTACACAAGCTCGGGAGAGAAGCTGGCGATTGTCGGCAACTTCGACGCCGGAGGGGTCCCCGAAGGCCTGTTTGACCGGGTGGTTCCGTATACGGAAGGGATCTCCGAGCCGCTTGTCGCCGAACTGGCAACGATCGATCCCGCTTCGATCGCCGTCGATGAAAGCGTGGATGATGTCGCCGCCGACGGATTGACGGCGGGGATGAAGACGCTGCTGTTACGCTCCCTGGACGGAACCCCGTATGCAGCCCGCCTGGTGAGCGCGGCTCCCATCATTGGACGCCTCCGCGGCCGCAAGACGGTCGAGGAGCTCTCTCGGATCGAGCAAGCCGTGCAGATCACCGAGCAGATCTTCACCGAACTCCGCGGGTTTCTCGCCGTCGGACAGACCGAACACTCGATCCACCGGTTCGTCCACGAGCGCATGAAGGCCCACAACGTCGGAGATGCCTGGCAGGCCGATCACAACCCGGCCGTGGACGCCGGTCCCGACAAGGCGTTCGGCCATCTCGGTCCCACCGAGGCAGCAACCCGGGAAGGGCATCTCCTGCACCTCGATTTCGGCGTCCGCTTCGAGGGGTACTGTTCCGATCTGCAGCGGATGTTCTTCTTCGGCTCGCCCGATCGGATTCCCGAACAGGTGATGAAGGCTTTCGACACGGTCCGCGAAGCGGTCGCCGCCGCCGCCGAAGCCGTTCGACCCGGGATCCGCGGTCATCAAGTCGACGACGTCGCGCGCCGCATCGTGTCCGATCGAGGCTATCAGCCGTTTCAGCACGCGCTCGGCCACCAGGTCGGACGTGCTGCGCACGATGGAGGGACCCTCCTCGGCCCGCTTTGGGAACGATACGGCGATGCTCCCAACGGCATTCTCGAGGAAGGAAACGTCTTCACGCTGGAGCTGTACGTCACCACGGAGGACTACGGCCAGGTAAGCCTGGAGGAAGACATCGTCGTCACCGGGGACGGATGTCGCTTCCTCAGCCACCCCCAGCAGGAGCTGTTGTGCGTCCCTCCGTTGTAAAATAGGCAAAGCCGCAGTCAGTGAGGATCGCTTGGCAGGATCGTTCCGGTCTCGGAAGGCCAACACTCGCCGACGGGCAGGAAGGGGAAGAAATCATGGATGCACAGCAACATCGATCAGACCCGAAGATGTCACTGAGCCGCGACGGACAGCGCCCGCAAGCGGCTCCCGAAAACGATGACACGTTCGAGTTGTACGATCTGCGTGTCGACGTGGTCGCCGATGGTTCGGGCAGACCGATGGTCTGCGATCACCCGGTCGGCTCGTATTTCGAACTGCGTGGGGAGAACCTGATCCTTCCGCCGGGGCAGACGTTTCCGATCTATCCCCTGGCGGCGATCCTCCCGCTTCTCCCGGCCAAGCAACGGGTCACCGATCGGAATGACTGGATGACCACGGATACCGACATCGCTTGTCCGGACCCTCACTGCGGCGGATTGTTCCGCATCCGGCGGATCGGCAAGCGAACGTTCCATCACGGTGATGTCACCGTCGTTCCGCTTGGCGGACCGGAGGGAAACCCGTGAGCACCGAGAAGATCCCCGTTCCTGGCGCCGAGTTGACCGACACGTATGCCGTCCCCCGGATCATTAACGGAACCTGGCAGCTATCGGAAGGCCACAGCCGCCTTCCGATCGCGGATTCTCTCGACCTGTTCGAGAAGCTGATCGACGCCGGCCTGACCGCCTTCGATTGCGCCGACATCTACACCGGTGTTGAGGCGCTGCTCGGGAAGTGCCTCTGCGCCGCTCGCGGCCGGCCCGGACGGGGACGTGTGCCAATTCATATCCACACAAAGTGCGTTCCCGATCTGCAGAGCCTTCCTACCCTTACGCCGGAAGACATCACGTCGATCGTCCATCGATCCCGAATCCGGCTGGGAGTCGCGCAGCTGGATCTGGTCCAGCTTCACTGGTGGGACTTCGATATCCCCGGCATCGTCGAGGCAGGCCTTACCCTCAGCCGCTTGCGGCAGCAGGGGGTCATCCGCAACATCGGCGTCACGAACTTCGATGCACCCCACCTACAGTTGCTGCTGGATGCAGGTGTCCCCGTCGTGTCCAACCAGGTGCAGTTCTCACTGCTCGATCGTCGCCCCGAGAATGCGATGCTCTCGTTATGTGATCGCCACGGGATTTCTCTCTTGTGCTACGGCACGGTCGCCGGTGGATTCCTGTCGGACCGCTACCTCGATCAGCCGGATCCGCTGATCCCCTTAGAGAACCGATCCTTGGTGAAGTACCGCCTCATCATCGACGAGTTTGGCGGATGGGCACGTTTCCAGAAGCTGCTGCGGACACTCCGAACCATCGCCGACAAACACCACGCCTCGATCGCCACCGTTGCCACAAGGTATATCCTGCAGAAGCCTTCCGTCGCCGCCGCAATCGTTGGTACGCGACGCCCAGACCACATCCCCGACACCGTGCGCGTGTTCTCGTTCGCCCTTGATGAGGAGGATTTGACCCGGATCGAATCCGTGTCAGCGAACGCTGGCCTGAAAGGCCCGATCTACGGACTCGAGCGCACGCCGGACAGTCGCCACGCCTCGATCATGCACACCAACCTGTGCCAAGGCGCAACCGATCCGGATGAGACACGATCCTAGGTGAGAACGCGGACTTCAGCGACCGCTATCCCATGTAGATTCCGCCGTTGGCGTTGATCGTCTCACCGGTGATGTACCCTGCCTCCTCCGAGCTGAGGAAGCCGATGACCGCAGCGATCTCACTCGGTTCGGCCACCCGGTGCACGGGAATCGAGGCACGGATCGCGTCTCCCTTGGCGGCAAGCGAAGCGGCGTTCATGTCCGTGTTGGTGTACCCCGGAGATATCGCATTCACAGTGATCGCCGGGGCCAACTCCAGCGCGAGCGACTTGGTCAACCCGATCAAGCCCGCCTTTCCCGCCGCGTAGTGGGCGCCGTGTCCCGATCCGGTCATCGCTCGCAAGGAGCAGACATGGATGATCCGTCCGTACGGCTGCTTCATCAGGAACGGCAGTGCCGCCATCGAAACATACGCCGCCGATGAGAGATTCACGCGGACGACAAAGTCCCAATCCTCGGCCGTCATCTCGGAGAAGGAACGATGTTGGGATACCCCTGCGTTGTTGACCACCACACGGATCCCGCCAAACCGATCGGCGGTCTGCTCCACCAGCCGTCTCGCCTGATCGGGATCGCTCACGTCGGCGCGAACCGGAAACGCCTGGCCGCCCTCGGAGACGATCTGCTTGACAGCGGCGGTTGCAGCGGCTTCATCCGCCACGTAGTTGATGCACACTCCGTACCCTCGCGCCGCAAGAAGCCGCGCTGTTGCAGCGCCGATCCCTCGCGCACTTCCCGTGACAATCGCCCCACAAGTCTTCTCGTTCATGGCGCCGATTATACCGGGATTTGCGGAGGGCGCGGGAGCGGATCTCGACTCGAGCCGACGTCCAATCGCACTACAGGTGCGCAAGCGCGTGCCGCGCAACATCAACGCGGTCTTCATCCTCCAACCAGCGAGCCAGCTCGCTGCGGACCAGATCCGGGCAGTGCCTTCCCAGTTGCCACATCGCTGACGCCGTCGCCCGCCACACGAACCGCCGCGGGTCGATCGCCAGACGGCGAAGGATGATGAGCGCCTTCTTGGCAATCGGCGCAGCGCTCGAACCGGAAAACGACATCGCAACGTTCCACAACACCTGTGCGTCCGAGGAAGTGGACCACTTGATGAGGTATTCGAAGGTGATGTCCCGGTGATGTGCAAGCAGTCCGTTGCTGATCGTTCCCGGCCCCACACGCCGTCGCAACGCGGCATCCCGATCCTCGAGCAACGGTTCGATCAGCCGGACGAGCGGCTCGCCCCAGTCGATGCATGACACACACGCCGCCGAACTCGTCGCCGCAAGCACCGCCGCGCGTCCGAACGTCGACTTGCCGTCCACCCACTTCCGCAGCTCTTCGAGCATCGGGAAGAAGTCCTGCTGGAGGATCTTACCCGCCGCCATCGCCGCCGCTTCCCGCACATGACGATCATCATCGCAGGCAAGCGCACGCAGAGCGCATACCGCTCCTTCGCAATCTTGCGGGTACGAGGATGGAAGCAACATGCACGCAAGCACACGCGCTTTCGCCGACTTGCGTCCCGCCAGGGCCTTCGCCTCGGTCACGACACGATGGTCGTTCTTCCGGCGGAGGATCTGCTGCGCCGCCGATCGAATCTCGCTCCCGCTCGCTTCGCTCAACCTCACGAGCAGCGCATCGAAGTCACCAAGCTCCACTGCTTCCTCGATTGCGTGGTGCATACCCCCTCCGGGGACATTGTGACGCGAACGCCTACTCGTCGTCAACCCTGTTGTGGTTGCCACACCTGTTCTCATCGCCTACCATCTTCCGCCGAGCCCAACTCTCGCTCTGCAGGCAAGCGGGCATTCCAATGATCGACACAAGGAGGCACCGGGTGGATCAGCCGAGGAGAACGCCGTTTAAGCCATATCGCATTAAGGTCATCGAACCGATTACATGCCTCACTCGCCGTGAACGCGAGCAACGGATCCGCGAAGCAGGCTACAACCTGTTCCAGCTTCAGGCACAAGATGTGTATGTTGATCTGCTCACCGATTCCGGAACCGGAGCCATGAGCCAAGAGCAGTGGGCGGCGATGATGCGAGGCGACGAGTCGTACGCCGGTAGCCGCAGCTTCCAGCGGTTCCTCGACGCCGCCACCGACATCTTCGGTTTCCGCCATGTTCTCCCCACACACCAGGGCCGTGCCGCGGAGAACGTGTTGTTCTCCGCGATTCTGAAGCCGGGGGATGTTGTGCCCAACAACATGCATTTCGACACCACCCGGGCCAACGTTCTCGCCAACGGAGCGGAACCGCTCAACCTCGTCATCGACGAAGCCAGCGATCCCACCCTCGACCTTCCGTTCAAGGGCAACATGGATCCGTCCAAGCTTCGCCAGCTCATCGCCGACATCGGGACCGAACGCATCCCGATGGTGATGATGACGATCACCAACAACAGCGGTGGTGGGCAACCGGTGTCACTTGCCAACCTCCGCGAGATCTCGGAAATCGCTCACGAACACGGACTCCCACTGTTTCTCGATGCATGCCGCTACGCCGAGAATGCCTACTTCATCCGCGAGCGCGAGGACGGCTGTGACCAGCATTCGCCGATCGACATCGCCCGTGAGATCTTCGCCCTTGCCGACGGGATGACGATGAGCGCCAAGAAGGACGGCTTGACGAACATCGGCGGAATCGTCGCCATGAACGATGATGTATGGTTCGAGAAGGCCCGCGAGCGCCTGATTCTGATGGAGGGCTTCCCCACCTACGGCGGGCTTGCCGGACGAGATCTGGACGCGCTCGCCGTCGGATTGTACGAAGCGCTCGATCCCGCCTACCTCGAAGATCGCATCGGTCAGGTCCGTTACCTCGGCGAGGCGCTCCGCGACGCCGGGATCCCCGTGTTGCTTCCGATCGGGGGGCATGCCGTCTACATCGACGCCCACGCCGCGCTTCCTCACATTCCTCAGCGGGAGTTCCCCGGACAATCACTGTCCGTGGAACTGTATCTCGAAGCGGGCATCCGCACGGTGGAGATCGGCAGCGTCATGTTTGCCCACACCGACGAGCAAGGACGAGAAGTCTACGCTCCGCTGGAGCTGGTTCGTCTCGCCATCCCCCGGCGCATGTACACGCGTGAGCACTTCGACTGCATCGTTGATGCAGCCGCCGCAGTCATCGCCCGCGCGGACACACTGAGCGGGTACCGGATCGTCAGCGGGAGCGGGCCTCTCCGCCACTTCATCGCCACCTTCGAGCCGCTCACCGGCGGCTAAGACAGCGGATGCTATCGATTCGAGCAGCGGAAGCGGTTGCCCTGGCCACCGCGCTCTCTTGGTCGGCGACGTACGTGCTGTTCTCGATCGCCGTTCACCGCTACGGCGCGTCGGCGCTCAACCGGATGAGGCTGCTTGTCGCCCTCGGGCTGCTGTTCATCACCCACGCTGCTATTTATGGAACGCCGCTGCCACGTGCGGGCCTCGCCACATGGGGATGGCTGGCGGCATCCGGCGTCGTTGGATTCACCGTCTCGGATACGCTTCTCTTCTCCGCGCTGCGGCGGTTGGGAGCGCATCGAACATCGTTGGTGATGGCGCTTGTACCGGTGTTCAGCGCCGCCATCGCATGGATCAGCCTCGGGGAGAAGCTATCGGCGTGGCAGGCGGTTGCCGTAGGCGCCGTCATCCTCGGCATCGTGATCGTTCTCGGCCAGCGATCACCCGCCGCGTCCACAGAGAAAGCGAATCCCGAGGCGGGTGGGCGAACCCGTAGCATAAGGATCGGACTCCTGTTCGCAATCGCTGCCGCGGCGGCCCAGGCAAGCCGCTACGTGCTATCGAAGCAGGGGTTATCCAGCGGGACTCCCCCGATCTCGGCAAACGTCATCCAGATCTTATGTGCCGCCGGCGCCGCATGGCTGATCGCAGCGATCCGGCCTCGCAGCGCCTGGCCTCAGCACGCCGTCGATGATCGCAAGGCAACCCGCGCGATGCTCGGGGGAGCGTTCTTCGGTCCGTTTCTCGGCGTAACCCTGTCACTCATCGCACTGCGTTCGGCGCCGGTCGGTATCGCATCGACGTTGATGGCCCTGGTCCCCGTGTTTCTGCTTCCGTTTGCCGGTTCACCCGGCCGCAGGCGTCCGAGCGTTCCGGCCATCGCAGGCACGGCACTTGCTGTTGGAGGCGCGGCGATGCTGTTCCTGCTCTAGCAAGCGGAAGCGGACATCCACGGCGGAACCGCTCCACGGAGTGCCACCGGAGGATCGGCCGTCAGATCGAGGATCGCGGACGCCGGTTTCCGCTCCCGCGATTCCGCTCTCCCGACGGCATCCTCGACCACCAGGTCCACCTCGGGAAACTGCTCGATCATCTCGTCAATTCCGATAAGCGGCGGTTCGCCGGATCGATTGACACTGCTGCCAAATAAGGGAACTCCCACCTCGGCCATCGCCCGTGAGAAGAACGGATGATCCGGCACGCGAACGCCGACCTTCCCATCCTTCACCGAACATGGGGGGGCGACATCGGCAACAAGGAGCAGGGTGTACGCCCCCGGCAGCAGCCGCTCGATCCAGCGGCGCTCGCGGGAATCAAGCCGTGCGAACGGCTCGATCCGGTCAATCGCAGCCAGATGGAGCGCGAACGGCTGCTCGGCGGCCCGATGTTTCAGCCGTCGAGCCTTGGCAACCGCTCGATCGTCCCACGCGTTCCCACCGATCCCATAGACGGTGTCGGTGGGGAAGACGATGACGCCTCCTGCAGCGAGAGCATCCCGGATCGCGTCGGTGATCTTGGGATCGTCGGAGCGTATCAGTTGAGGGATCATGCGCAGATGAATCGGATGATGTCTCCATCCTGCACGACGTAGTCGTGGCCGGCTCGATGAATCTTCCCGTGATCTCGCAACACCTTCTCCCCTCCGGCCCCGGCCGCCTCCAATTCCTGAAGCGACATCACCTCGGCGAGGACAAACTTCGACTCGAAGTCCCCGTGAATCCTCGCACCCGCTTGTGGGGCCGCCGTGCCGTTCGAGACCGTCCACGCTCGGACCTCCGGGCCTTCGAACGTGTAGAACGTACACAGATCGAGCATCTCGTATCCAGCGCGCGCCAATCGGCCAAGCCCCGTTCCGTCCAAACCGAACTCTCGCAGGTAGGCAAGCCGTTCCTCGCGGTCTTCGGTCAGCTCGCACACCTCCATCTCGATCTGTGCTCGGACCGAGATCGACCGGGCTTCACGCGCTGCTGCGAATGTGTGCACCTTCGATTCCTCGCCGTGTCCGTCTCCCACGTTGGCCACATACAACACCGGCTTCGCCGTCAACGGCGCCACGTCCCGGAGCAGATCGCTGATGATCTCCGGAAGCCGAAGCTGCCGCAACGCACGCCCCTCAGCAACAGCCTCCACAACCGACTGCCACGCCTCGAAACGCCGCACAAGACCACGATCGCCGCCCGCGCGCACCTCACGCTTGAGTCGGTCGAGCACCCGTGTGCATGTCTCGAGATCCTTGAGAAGCAACTCGGTTTCCACAACGCCGATGTCTCTCTCCGCATCCAACGCCCCGGCGACATGAGCGACGTTGGGATCGTCGAAACAACGGATGACATGAAGGATGGCGTCTACGTTGCGAATCTCGGCAAGGAACTGGTTGCCCATCCCTTCGCCATGACTCGCACCCTCGACAAGCCCCGCGACATCGATCAGTTGAATCTGGGTGGGAACGCGCCGCTTCTCCGGAAACAGCCCCGCCAACCGGTCGAGGCGCTCGTCGGGGACATCGACCCAGGCCATGTTCGCTTCAAGCGTACAGAACGGATACGGCTCGGCGCGCGCCTCGGCGCCGCTCCCCAGGAGAGCGTTGAATACCGTGGACTTGCCGGCGTTCGGCAGCCCCACCAATCCACAGCGGAAGCCCATATCAACTCCTCGGATCCACTATACGATCCATGTGAAGGTCCGGCAAACGAACTCTCACCGGATGTGACAGGTTCGATTCCGTAGGCTAGACTTCGCCGCGGTACAGATCAAGGTCGGAATTACGATCAAGGTTCACAGATCAACAGGGGGACTCTATGCAACCGGTACGATTGCCCGATCTGGGAGAGACGGACAAGGTCATCATCGTCGAGTGGTTCAAGTCGGAGGGAGACACGGTCCGATCAGGTGAGGACCTCGTGGAAGTGGAGACGGCGAAGACGACGTTCATCGTCGAGTCTCCCGCGGACGGACGGTTGGTTCGCATCCACCTCCAGGAAGGGGAGGCCGCCAAGCAGAATGACATCCTGGCCGAAGTGGAATAACCAAACACGTCCCGCCGTCCACATCCCGTTGGGACGCATCGGATACGACGAAAGCCTCACCGTGCAGATGGCGGTCCATCGACGCTGCCTTGAGGACGATTGGGCCGATACACTTCTGACCCTGGAGCACGATCCGGTCATCACACTGGGACGAAGCTCCTCCATGGATCACATCCTGGCGTCGCAACAGGAACTCGACGGCCTCGGAATCGTCACACGGCCCGCCGATCGCGGAGGGAGCGTCACCTATCACGGTCCGGGGCAGCTGGTCCTATACGCGATCGCCGACCTGCGGCGTCACGGAAAAGACATCCGGCGCTTTGTTACCGCTCTTGAGCAGGCGATGCTCGCCGTGTTGGCGCCGCTGGGGATCGATGCGGCACGCAACCCCCAACGGCCCGGTCTTTGGGTCGGAAACCGAAAGATCGCTTCCATCGGCGTTGCCGTTCGCCACTGGATCACCCGCCACGGGCTGGCGCTGAACGTCGCCGTCAATCCCGAGCATTTCCGCACGATTCATCCCTGCGGACTCAGGATCGAGACGGTGTCGATCGGGGATTTCGTCGACAAGGCCCCGTCAATGGAGGCGCTTGCATCTCAGCTGGTTGAACGGATGGCGGTTGAGCTTGCATGGACCGTTTCCCACCGAACCCCGGCGCAACTCAAGGAGGCGCTTGAATGACCAAGCGACCGAGCTGGCTCAGGATTCACTCCCCCTCTCCGGAGCAGGCCGACAACATGGCCGCCATGCGCTCGCTACTCAAGCAGCACCGGCTGACAACCGTGTGCCAGGGAGCGCTGTGCCCGAACGCATGCGAGTGTTGGGGACGCAAGACAGCAACGTTCATGATCCTCGGCAACACGTGCACCCGGGCGTGCCGATTCTGTGCCGTTCCCACCGGCAATCCGCAGGGCCGCCTTGATGAAAGCGAGCCCGAGCGGCTGGCGGCGGCGGTCGCCGATCTCGACCTTTCGTATGTCGTCATCACGTCGGTGGATCGCGACGACCTCCACGACGGAGGTGCGGCACATTTCGCCAATGTCATCCGCGCCATCCACGATCTCCGGCCTACCATCACCATCGAGGTTCTCATTCCCGATTTCGCCGGTCTTACGGCGTCTCTTGGCACCATTCTCCAGGCCGAACCCGACGTGATCGGCCACAACATCGAGACGGTGCGACGCCTCAGCGGCTCGCTCCGCGACCCGCGAGCCGACTATGACCAGTCACTCTCCGTTCTGCACTGGCTTCACCAGCAGTCTCCACGCCTTCCTCTGAAGAGTTCATTGATGCTCGGATTGGGTGAAACCACCCACGAGATCGTCGCGTGTTTGCGGGATCTGTTCGCCGTGGGGGTCCGAGCGGTCACACTGGGGCAGTACATGCCGCCCAACGACGACGCCGCCGCTCTTGTCCGATATATCCCCCCGGAGGAGTTCGACCGGTTCGCCGAAGCAGCCCATGAGATCGGATTCGTTCACGTCGTCTCCGGTCCGCTGGTCCGCAGTTCGTATCACGCCGATGACATCAAACCGCTCCTCACTGATGACATCGGCTCCTCTCACGCCGACTCCGTCAGCTCCTCTCACACCGACGACATCAAACCGCTCCTCACTGATTCCGTCGGTTCCCAAGACCGATGAGAACCCTCATCGATCTGCAGCCCGGCGATCCCGCCTTCGGATTGGCACTGGATGAGGCGCTGTTGGCGATGTCCGACGAGCGTTCAACCGTACGGCTGTGGCGAAACAAGTTGTCGGTTATCATCGGGCGCTCCCAACACCTGCACGATGAGGTCGATTGGGATCGCTGCAAGGAAACGGGGATTCCGGTCTACCGCCGATGCAGCGGAGGAGGAACAGTCCTTCACTATCCCGGAAACCTCAACATCACGCTCATCGTCAACGGTTTGTGGAGGGAAAAAACCGTCGACGAAGTCGATGCAGCCTGCGGATGTGCCGTGGCAAACGCCGTGGCAAGCCTCGGCATAACGTGCCGTCGCGTCCGTAACGCCCTTCTCGATTCGGAAGGATCGCGCAAGCTCTCGGGATCGGCGCAGGCCGTCCGCGGCGAACGGCGGCTGTACCATGCAACGCTTCTCCTCGCTGCCCCCCCTGTTCCGATGTCGTCCGTCCTGAGAGCGATGCATCCGGGATATGCCCCGTCAGGGCTCCCTTCCCAACCACGCAACGTCGTATCGATGGACGAGCTGCTCGCCGCGCAAGGTACCGTTCCGCCACAGCTGCGTTCGAGCCTCGAAACCGAACCGGTGCTCGGACGGCTTGTCCGCGAACTTGTCACGGGTTTCCGGGCGCTGCTGGAGCCAGAGCGGAACATCAAGGCAACAACCACGGCAGCACCTTCCCCTGCACTGGATGCCTCCGTGAGATTGGGGACAATCACTCCGGAGGAACGGACATGGGCACGACATCTGGAGCAGAGCAAGTATTCGACGGCCGCGTGGACCCACCGACACTAGATGATGTCCATGTCCTGACCGCGCAACTCGGACGGCCTCCGCGCGGACTGCTCGGCATCGCCCATCGTTGCCCATACGGTTTCCCGCAAGTGGTTGCCGTATACCCGATCGTCGACGGAAAGCCGTTCCCGACCACGTATTGGCTCAGCTGTCCGTTCCTGTCACGTCACATCGGACGCATGGAGGCCGAGGGGATGATCGGCGTCCTTGAAGATCGCCTGCGCCAGCGGCCCGACCTTCGTCGTTCTCTGGAACGGTCGCATCGAGCGGCGATTGCCGTTCGTCGCCAACTCTTGTCCGAGGATGATCTGAAGCGGCTGGAGCGGGACCAGAGACTCGACGCCGTGCTGGCGCGCGGAATCGGCGGCATCGGCGATTGGGGACGTCTGAAGTGCTTACACCTCCACGCCGCCTATGCGCTTGCCCAATCCGATCCAATCGGCGATCTCGTGTTGGCCCGCCTTGAACCAACGGGAACAGCCTGCCCGAAAGAAAAAGTGATCTGCTCCGCCATCAAGCGGAGCAGATCAGCCGACAATCGTTAATCAATCTACCCTTCCTACGGATCTGCGTGCACGATCGGTGCTTGATTCAGGTTGGTGACGTGGACGATGAGTGTGTCCGATCCAGTGAGTCCACACGGATCGACTACAGTGAGTGAGATGCACACGTCTTCACCTTCGCAGATACTCGTTGCCGGGGCATAGAACACCGGCCTTGCAGCCGTCGGATCGTCAAACGATCCGCTTGTCGCGGTCCAGGTATACCGGACCGAATCTCCGTCCGAATCGCTGACGCTGGGGCTCAGGCACAGCGACCCGCACTCTTGCACGGTGACAGGCAATCCAAGATCGACGGTCGGCGCATGATTCACGTTGTTCACGTGAATGATTGCGGTGTCCGAAGCCATCGCCCCGCACACGTCGGTCACTGTTAACGTCACGGTGATCTTCTCGCCTTCGCACCGATCGGTGAGCCGTGCCGTGAAACACGTCGAAAGAGATCCCGGATCCGAAAGGTCGCCGTTCCCGCATTCGACGGACCACCGGAACTGCAGCGGATCGCCGTCGGAATCGATCGCTTCTCCGACCAACATCACGGCCTCGCCTTCGTTGACGACTTGATCGTCACCGGCATTGACGATCGGCGTGTGATTGACGTTATCCACATGGACAACGACCGAATCCTGCGCCGTCGCGCCGCACGCATCGGTCGCCGTGAGTGTCACCACAACGTCCTCGCCGTCGCAATGGGAGGTCAAACCCGCCGTGAAACATGTTTCGAGGGAGTTCGGAGTGTGAATCATTCCCTCTCCGCACTCCACGCTCCACGCAACGCGAACAATGTCGTCATCCTCGTCATAGACATCTCCGAGGAGGATCACGCTTCCGCCTTCTTCAACGCGGATATCGCCGCCGGCATCCACACGCGGTGTGTGATTGACGTTGTTGATGTGAAGGACGAACGAGTCGCTTCCGGTTGCGCCGCAGCTGTCGGTCGCGCTCAGGCTGATAACAACATCCTCGCCCTCGCACAGCGAGGTCATCGGCGCACAGTACATCGGATCCAGCGCTCGTGGGTCATCGAACGATCCCTTTTCTGTGCTCCACAGAATGTCGACGACATTGCAGTCTCCGTCGCTGACGGTCCCGTGCAGCTGGATGCAAGCTCCTTCATCGACGGACTTCTCACCACAAGAAGAGGGGGGGGGCATCGGGGCCGGCTGGGGGCATCCGCCCGACTCCGGAACACAGGGCATCGGTGCCGTTTGGCCGCACGGGTCTGCGGGAAGCGGGCACACAGGAACCGACGGGCAGTCCGGCATACAGGCGGCGCACGCCGGACAGGGACCGGAGACGATTTCGCCTTCGAACATCAGATCTCCGGCATCGCCGCTAAGGCGGTTGCGCCCGGGACCGCCGAGAAGGGTATCGCAACCGGCGCCGCCGTCGAGCCAATCGTCGCCCTCTTCACCCTCGAGCGAGTCGTGCCCGGCCTGACCACAGACGGTGTCGTCTCCCGTCCCTCCGAACAGGAGATCATCGCCGGCCTCACCGAACAACAGATCGTCGCCGCCGCATCCCTCCATCACGTCGGCGCCGTCTCCTCCGATGAGGATGTCGTTCCCACCGAGTCCGATGATCATGTCATCGCCGCCGAGCCCGTAGATCAGATCGTTACCCGGTGTTCCGATCAGCGTCTCGTTCTCCTCGGTTCCAACGATCATCTCGGTGATCCCGTAACACTGGAACTGCGCGGGAATCCCTGTCGATGCCGGAAGCTGCGCTGTCTGCGAGCCCAACACCTCGAACAACGCAGCAAGGACGTCACCCGCTTCATTGACGCCGACATACTCACCGCCGGCAAGCGCGGCCATGCTCGTCAGCATGTCCCGGGCGGCCGGTTCAAGGTCCAACCCGATCACATGCAGCGTAATCGCCGGCTCCAACGTGGACAGCATGCTGGCCATCGCCAGCGGGTCTCCGTCACACGTTTCCTCACCGTCACTCAACAGGATGATGATGCTATCACCTTCGAGGCCCTCAAGGTCGGTTGCGGCCCGCTGAATCGCGAACGCCATCGGCGTCAGCCCCTGTGCCTCGATCTGCGCCAGAGACGTGTCCATATCGGATGCGGCCGCCGCATCGAACCGCGCAGGTCCGAACAGAAGCTCGATATCCTGACAGCTGGCAACCTGATCGGCCTTTCCGATCCGATGGCCGTACACGGACAGACGGACTGTTAGTCCCTCCGGCAGGACGTCGAACAGTCCAACAAGCGCGTCTTTGGCAGCGTCAAGCCGAGTGCGCGTGTCGAACATCGCGTTCATGCTGTTTGAGGCATCGAGGATGATCGCCACATTGCCGGCGCCGGCAACGGAGACCTCCTGAGGCGTATCCAGAGTGGGAAGTGGGCAAACGCCACCCGTCTGGGCGAACACCGCACCTGTCGCAAACATCAGCAAGCACGTGCCCCATAGCATTATTGACTTAGGTAATCGCATCATGACCTCCTTGAGCAGGCTTCCTCGTCATCGAGCCATTCTACCTGTGACGCCGCCAGGAGTCTGTGATCTGGATTACCGCTGTCCGGGTAAACCGCAGACACGTGTCCGCGAGAATCGCACGCCGGTCACTTCGGCGTGCGTTGAAGAATGTGAAGAAGCGTGTTGCGGCGGCCGGTAGCCAGCAATGCCCGGAGTTTCCCATGACGGACCTCTCCACATCCGATCACGTCACCGCAGAAGCTTACCGCAACGTACCCGTCCTCACGCTCCGACGGTGAGGACCGCCCAAGAAGAAGCTGTTCGAGTTCCTTTTGATCCTCGATCTCGACCCGCGCGCTTCGAACCTCGCTGCCGAGAAACACAAGGAACCCGCTCGTTGGCTTCACCCCTCTCGGCAGCATCCGCAATGCGCGGATTCCCGGTGGGCGTGACGCGATCGTCTCCCACTCGGTCTCCGGCGCAGTCGTTGCCCAGATCTCGTCGCCGCGAACCGTGAAACGAAGCCGGTCAACGAACGGTTCGCTGATTCCATACCGGTTGACAAGTAGCGAGCGGATCTCAGTCAGGGACAGATTTTCGGATGCAAGCAACATACCCTCCTCCGCTGTCTAGGTGCTGCGGGTAGAGACGAACCGTGCCGGCAACCGTGTCCGGATACGTTTCACCATTCCAGCGCCGTACCCCTTCCGCGTGAGGTAACGCCAGAGAGATCGATTCGATCGCCGCATGCTCGCGGCGCCATAGGAGCTCGGCAACGACCGCTTCGTTCTCCTCCGGAGCGAACGTGCACGTGGAATACACCATCCGCCCCCCGGTGCGGAGAAGATCGAACCCCCGCACAATCAATCGCTTCTGCAGCTTCGACAACCGATCGATCGTCCGCTTCGATGCTCCGGCCCGCATCGAAGGATCCTTCCGAAGCGTTCCTTCTCCGGAACAGGGTGCATCGATCAGAATCCGGTCGAACACCCCGCCAAGCGGGAACTCCTCCCCTCGGCGGCTGAGCACGATGGCATGAACGACCTCCAGCCGGTTCAGATTGGCAAGCAACGCCGGTTGCCTTCTTCCCGACGGCTCATTGACGACAAGCACCCCTTGGTTCTCCATTCGGGAAGCGATCTGAGTCGTCTTGCCCCCGGGCGCGGCGCACAGATCCAAAACCCGCTCATCCGGCCTGGGATCGAGGATTCGAACGGGAACGGTCTGTGTTAGCTCCTGCACGTAATACAGGCCGAGCCAGTGCTCGAGGGTGGCGCCGATCGAGCCGCGATCGGCGATGAGGATCTCCGGGTCCCACGTCCAAGGACAGGTGGTGATGCCCTGCCGCGACAGACGGACCGCCAGATCGGCGGGGGTCACCCGCTTGGTCCGGACCCGCAGACTCGTCGGCGCAGCATGTTCCACGGTGTCGACGAACGCGTCCCAGTCGGCGATCAGATCTTTGTATCGCCACAGCCTGCTTTCGTCCGGGATCGCACTCAAGGTCTCGCTCCGATCGCTCGAAGGAGTTCTTCGTGAACCGCCGCGTTGGCGGCGGCAACGCCGCCTTCCGGGTCATCGAGGACCTCTCCGGAAGGGGTCGATACGCGCCCCCCTGCCTCGCTCACCAGCAGCATCCCCGCGGCCACATCCCACATCGACAATCCGCCGTACCACATAGCGTCGATCCTGCCGCAGGCAAGGAAGGCGAGGTCCAGACACGCCGAACCTGTCGTACGCAGAACCGCCGAGCCATCGATCAGGGCTCGCGCCCCCTCCATCATCCGTAGCGCACGACGCTTCATCTTGGAGAATCCCACCACGACCACTGCACCGGCCAGAGAGGTCGTTGAAGATACATGGATCGCCACGCCGTTCCGTTGCGCTCCGTCTCCGACGATCGCCGTGTACGTCTCTCCGCGAAGCGGGTCGTGAATGCATCCGACCACCGGACTGCCGCGGTAAGCCAACGCAACAGAGACGGAAACGTGGGGAATTCCGTGAACGAAGTTGTTCGTTCCATCGATCGGATCGATGATCCATGTCCACTCGGGATCCTTCGACACCGTCGCCGTTTCTTCACTGAGAACACTGAAGGTCGGATACGCACCCGACAGGCGATCGACGATCATCCTCTCCGCGGCACGATCGACATCCGTGACCAGGTCCGCCGGTCCTTCCTTCACTCGAACCGTTCCCGGTCGCCCGAGCGCATCTCGAATCGTCTCCGTGCACGCTTCTGCGGCGCCGGTACAAACCTGGAGAGCCCTCGCCAGATCCACCTTCTCAGGAACCTTCATCTTTCGTCCCAACCTCCATCATGGCGCAACAAAAACACGCACCACCGGTTCGATCAAGGCAGCCCGGCGATGCGCCAACGGAAACCGTTCCCGGTCGATCCGTTCGATCAGTTGCTTCGCTCCCAGTACACGCGCGCGAGCGGCGCGTTGGGGGCACGCTTTACTTGCAGCGTCCCCTTGCAGGCCCCTTCGATCGCCTTCCCGATCCGCTCGGCAAGATGGCGGTTGCTCGTGGCGATCTCAACACGGCCCGATCCCTGTTCGATCCACAAGATTCGTTGCAGCGGGCGTGTCGCCGCCGCTGCCGCCTCTTGGTTGCGGGCGATCCTCAGGATTTCGTCGCGGTGCGACTCCATGTAGCTTCCGGAAAGATAGACCCAGCCTGCCGGGTACCGATCGATCGCCCGGCGACATGCTGGGCAGTGATGGTGTTGCGCGGGCTCCGTCGGGGGGTGCTCGGCGACCCGCCAGCGGCCGGTTTGATATGTGAGCCCACATCGCGGGCAAACCGTGGGCTCCGGGTACTTAGCTCCCTCGAAGTACGGGTTGATGCTCTCCTGACCTACGCCGCCACGGCGCTCTCCTTGCCGCATCTGCATCACCTCGTCTACGTTTCCGTTCCGTTGTCGTCCTCCACAGATGCACCCCAAATGCGAAAAGGGACAGCACAACGTTCACTGTCCCCACAAAGCCAATTCGAATCAGGCTATTCGCTCTTGCTGTCGACGAGTTTCTCAAGGTAGGCGATCGCTTCCCCCACAGTGGAGATCTTCTCCGCGTCTTCATCGGAGATCTCAACTCCGAACTCGTCCTCAAATTCCATGATCAGCTCGACTGTGTCCAACGAATCGGCTCCGAGGTCCTCGACAAACGAAGACTCATCCGCAACCTCTTCGAGATCGACCATGAGCTGGTCGGATATCACAGATCTCACTCGATCCGCAATCTCGCTCATACGCCGTTACCTCCCCCTTCTGTTTCGCATACCTAGGGGAATAATCCCCCGTTTACGCCAATGACTTGCCCAGTTATATAGGAAGCCCGATGCGAAAGCAAGAACGCTGCAACATCGGCAATTTCCGCCGGTTCAGCGACCCTCCCAAGCGGAATTCTCTCCACCAACTTCTCCTTCCAGTCCTCGCCAAGCCCTGCCGTCATATCGGTTGCCACGAACCCCGGGGCAAGCACGTTGGCTCGAAGCCCCCGGCCACCCACCTCCTTGGCAAGGCTGCGGATCATCCCCTCCAATCCGGCCTTTGCCGCAGCGTAGTTTGTCTGACCTGCATTCCCCATCTCGCCGACAACGGAACCGACACAAACAATCGCGCCATCCCGTGAGCGCATCAGCGCCCTGAGCAGCGCGTGGATGCACAGGTAGGCCCCCTTCAAGTTGACATCAAGGACATCGTCCCACAGCGTCTCCTTGAGTCGCAGCATCGCCCGATCCCTGACAATCCCTGCGTTGCAAACGAGGAAGTCGACGTGTCCGTCTTCCTCCAACACACGCTTCGCCGCGACGGCGACACTCGCAGAATCCGATACATCCACGCGGGCAAAGCGACACAAGGGCAACGTGGATGCAACGGCAGCTCCGGCTTCCTCATTGCGCGCCCAGATCCACGTCGTGCATCCCTCACCGCTGAGCCGTTCTACAATCGCTCTTCCGATTCCTCGGGTACCGCCTGTGACGACGGCGACTCGGCGTTCGAATTCGCCCATTCCTTCGCCTCCTCGTAGCTGAGGTACGTCAGTTCGGCTTCGTTGCGTCTACCGATCCCTGCAAGGACCGCCCCCGGACCCACTTCAACGGCGTGCGTCACCCCTTCGGATCGCAGGCCCTGCAACGCCGACATCCACTCGACACTCGATGTCATCTGCGACATCATCAGTTCTCTCAGGCGCTTCCCACTCCGGACCGACTCGCCCGTTACCGACGACACGACAGGCACAACCGGATCCTCGAAGCGGCATGATTGGATCGTCGTTCTCAGCCGCCGCTCGGCATCGCTCATCAGCGGAGAGTGGAACGGCCCCGAGACGGCGAGCCGGATCGCCCTACCTCCGGCGGATGTGGCCCATGCCGCAACCTCGCTCAGTGCGTCGGACTCTCCCGAAATCACCGTCTGCTTCGGACTGTTCCGATTGGCGACGACCACCCGTCTTTCGCTCCGGCGGCACAGCTCTTCCACCGCCGCGGTATCCAGCTTGATGATCGCCATCATTCCTCCGGCGACGTCGTCCATCAGACTTCCACGGTGGATCACGATTCGCAGCGCATCCAGCGGATCGAGAACCCCGCACGCAACAAGCGCCGGATACTCGCCAAGACTGTGTCCGGCGACAGCGTGGCAGGCGAGGCCTGCTTGCCGAAGATCATCGGCTTTGAGAAGGCAATCCACGAGAATCAGCGGTTGCGCGATACGCGTTCGCGATCGGGCCGGTGCGTCCGATTCGCACAGAAGCGCCGGAAGGTCGAGCCTCGACTCGCGCGCCGCTGCGATCAAGCGTCTTGCAAGAGCCGTGTCCGGCCATGGCAAACTCGGAAGCGTCCCTTGCCCGGGAAAGATCCATGCGGGTACCAAGCTCACTGCCACCCTCCCCGACAGCCGCTACATCTGGGCGATGACCGCCCCGAAACACGCGCCGGCGCCAAACGCCGTCAACAGCACCCGATCACCGGGCTTGATCCGCCCGTCGCGGACCGCCTCATCGAGAGCGATCGGGATCGACGCCGTTGATGTGTTGGCAACACGATCAAGGTTGATAATGACGCGGTCCGGATGGATGCCGATCCGTCGCACAAGAGACTCGATGATCCGCGAGTTCGCTTGATGCGGAATCAGCCAATCCACTTCGTCGAGCGTCATCCCCGCGCTGTCGAGCGCCTCCAACGAAGCCCGCGCCATCATCGACACGGCGCTCCGATACACACCGGCGCCTTCCATCTTGATGAAATGTTGGCGCTGATCGACCGTCTCGTGGCTTGCCGGACTCCGTGTTCCGCCCGAGGGTAGATGGAGCAGCATCGCCTTGCTGTAATCGGCGTGGATCGACGTGCCGAGAATCCCGCCTTGCTCGTTCTCTCCCCGCCCCATCACCACGGCGCCTGCCCCATCGCCAAACAAGACACACGTCTTCCTGTCCGTCCAATCGGTCATCCGTGACAGCGCCTCGATGCCGACAAGCAACAGACACTTGCAGACCCCGGCGCTGAGAAGACCGCTTGCCACAGCCATTCCGTACACGAATCCCGAGCATCCGGCCTTCATGTCGAAGAACGGGGTGTCTCCCAGCCCGACGCCTGCGGCAATAAACGGAGACGTTCCCGGAAGGATCATCTCGGGGAAGTTCGTTGCGACGATCAACAGGTCGATCTCCTCGGCGTCCCGCCCGGCAGCAACGAGCGCATCCTTCGCCGCAGCGACCCCCAGTTCGGATACCTGCTCGCCTTCTCCGAGAATGTGTCTCGAGCGGATGCCGGTCCTCTGAACGATCCACTCATCCGACGTGTCGACAAGCTGTTCGAGTTCCGCGTTGCTCACAACCCTTTGCGGCAGTCTGCTTCCCGTCCCCAGAATCCGTGCATGTGCAGTCACGCAACCTTCCCTTCAACCGATTCCGCCAGATGTGTCCGCATCCCCGAAGATACAGCAAGGCGAGCGACGTCGATCGCGCCCAGAATGGCGTCGGCGTTCGAGCGGCCGTGGGCCACGATCACCACGCCGTCCACACCAAGCAACGGAGCGCCTCCCCTGCTCTGGTAGTCAAGTCTTCCCACCAGCTGGCGAAACACCGGCCGCAGAAGCAACGCACCTATCTTTGCTCGTACGCTCGATGTCAGACCCGCTTTCAGCAACGAGACAATGGCCCCCACGCCCCCCTCGGTCGCCTTCAGGAAAACGTTCCCGACGAAGCCGTCACAGACGACGACATCAACGGGCCGGCCGCTCAACAGCTGATGCGATTCCACATTGCCCGCGAAAGCGATCGGCGCATCCTGAAGCATCGAGTAGGTCTTTGACGCAAGGCGATTTCCTTTTCCCTTCTCTTCCCCAATGCTTAGGAGTCCTACGCTCGGCTCGGGAATCCCCATGACATCGCGAGCGTAGATCGAACCCATCGACGCAAATTGCACCAGGTGTTCCGGCTCGCAATCGACCGTTGCCCCGACATCGACAAGGGCGAAGTCGTCTCCGTCAATCGACGGAAGATGAGCCACCAGGCCGGGACGCGGAATCCCGTGAATCCGTCCGAGGACAAACAGGCTGCCTGCGACGGCTGCACCTGTATTGCCGGGCGACACCAGCGCGTCTCCGGCTCCATCACGAAGCGCACACAGGCCACGCATCATCGACGAGTCTTTCTTGTTGCGGACCGCCCGCACCGGAGGATCGTCCATTCGAATGATCGATTGTGACGCGAGAATGGAGAACTTCGATCCTTCGTGAACCCCGAGTTTGCTCAACGATAAGCGAATTACCGCGGGATCGCCGACGAAAACGACGTCCAAGTCGAACGTTCGCCCGGCCGAGACCCCACCTTCGATCAACGTATCGGGGCGTTGATCCCCCCCCATGACATCCAGAATGATTTGCATAGCGTACCTGCTTGGATTCTTTGGAAGCGAGGTTGAGCCTTCGAGGATTAGTTTGGTGCCGAGGGCGGGACTTGAACCCGCACGAACATAATGTTCACATGGCCCTCAACCATGCGCGTCTGCCAATTCCGCCACCTCGGCGATCCTCATGATGTTAGCCCAGTGTCCGGCCTTCCGCAACAGGTTCGCAGGCAAACACACGGCACCGTCTCCACTTGTCTCTTGTGATTAATCGCCTTATGATGACGAGGCCCTGTGGAAACGACACAGAATGACATACAGGAAGAATCGACAGGGCGGTTTCGTCGCTTGAGTCTTGGGAGGTGGTTTCATGAGACGGGCCCCTCGGTTCATCGGTGGGCTAGTAGCCTGTCTGATGATCGTTTTCTTCTGTGTTCTCTTTGTCGTGGCCCAGGCCACAACCTATGCTGGTGTTACGTTTCCGTTGGGAGATATCTCTTTTGCCGACCGCGTTGTTTCCTACGTGGAAGGCAGCTGCGTCCGGTGTGCCTTCAACAATCCTGAAGCCGCACTCGGCCCTCCCGACTGCGGCAATGACTCCTGCCGATCGTGCGGAAGCTGTGATCCCTGCGCTGTATCGCTCGGGTTTCGTCTCAGCGAGATCGATCTGCGCGCTTATCTCATCCTCGAATTCGTCGACAATCGGCTCGTCGATCAGCCCGGAGACGATCTCTTCATCTATGGCACGAATGATCATCCGTGTCGTGTTGAGATCAGTGAAAACGGCAGCTCGTACATCCTAGTCGGTGAGGTCAGCGAGTGTCCGGCTGCCATCGACATCGGCCCGTACGTCAGCCCCGTACAGCAGTTTCGTTTCGTCCGGTTGACCGATGTTCCTGCCGATGAGGATTCGTCGCCTTGCCCGGGACCCTCAATCGACGCCGTAGGCGCCATGGGGATAGCCATGGTCCAAAGCACGGTGACGGAGTTTGCCGGTACGTTCGAGTTCTCGAGCAGCGGCCGTCTTCAGCTTTCGCTGGTCGGATCTCGTTCATCGATTCTGATCATCCTCGACACGTCTTCCAGCATGAGCGATGCCTTTGAGGGCTCAACCAAGATCGATATCGCCAAGTCGGTGTTGATCGATCTGCTGCCGAGTATCCCCAGCGATGCATCGGTCGGGCTCCGAGTCTTCGGCGGACAGTGCGACACCACCCGCCAGGTGTTCCCGGTGGAACCGCTTGATCGAGCCCGGCTCGAACAGCAGATCGCAACCGTGGAGTCAAGAGGCCGTACCCCGCTTGCGTTCAACCTGGTGGAGGCCCGTGAGGATCTCCGTGGCATCTTGGGCGGGGCTCTGTTGCTCGTCGTGAGTGACGGACGTGACACGTGCGGAGGCACGCCCGCCGCCGCCGCCGCAGATTTGGCGCGTTCCATCCCGAATCTTGAGATCTACGTCGTCGGGTTCGACCTTGCCGACGATCCTCAAGCACGTGAGGAATTGATGGCCATCGCCGATGTCGGAAACGGCACATACCGGGCAGCGGAGACCGGAGCAGAACTCCTTCTCGCGCTCGAACAGTCGCTTCAATTGCGCTACGCCATCTACGACGAGCAAGGAGTCGAGATCTATTCGGGGATCATCGGCGACGCCGGCCCGGAGGATCTTGATGTCGGCGAGTACCGGATCGTGATTCAGACGACGCCGAACCCGATCGAACGAACGGTCGAGGTGCTGCCCGATCAAACCACCCGGATCACAATCGATCCGGCGACCGGTGCCATCAACGCCGTCGTCGTTCCGTAGGAGACGATTCAATCGATTGGGCCATCTTGCGAAGCGTGCGGCCTGAGCCGATCTCATCGATCGGTGCAGGTCGCGCGTCTCTTTCTACAAGAACACGCCTCCATCCACCGCGAGAACGGCTCCGGTGATGTAGGATGCCTCGTCCGAAACCAGGAATGACACAGCATTCGCAACATCCTCGGCCGTTCCCAGTCTGGCAAGCGGGATCTTTGCCGCCGCCTCCGCCGGACTGTGTTCGCCACCGGCGATGAATCCGGGGTTGACCACATTCACACGGATGTTGTTCGCACCTTCGGTCTTTGCCAGCGTCAGCGTGAGCGCCACCACCCCCTCCTTGGCGATGACGTACGGCAACGCATGGGGCGCAGAGCGAGCGATCCCCGCTCGGGCAACCGCGAGATTCACAATTGCCCCCCCGTGGCGGCGCATCACTGGGATGATTTCCCGGCAGCACAACATCGCGCTCATCAGGTTGCTGCGCAGCATCCGCTCCCACACATCAACCGTGGCCCGACCGATCGGTTGATCCTCGAAATCGCCCACCGCGTTGATCCAGGCATGCACCTCACCAAGGCCGGTCGCCTCTTGCACAATGCGTTTCACATCCCGCTCTTCGGTGACATCCCCGTGAAGATGCTCGAGACAGCCGTTCTCGCATCGACCGGGATCGTCCCCCCGCTCCGAGCCGGCGGCGTGCGTTCGCGCTCCTTGTGCCTTCGGATCTCTGTGGACAACGGCGACACAGAACCCATCCCGAATTAGGCGTTCGCCGATCGCCGCACCCAATCCCTTTGTCCCGCCGGTCACAACGGCAACACGCGGATTCATTCTTGCACCGAGAGTGCTTCGACAACGGCCAGAATGTCGGTGCGTACCAGATCCAGCTGCGCCGACAACTCCGCATGGTCGATGGAGGCAAGCTGAAGAAGTGGATCCGTCGAGGCCGACTCAAGATAGGCATCGATCTCGGAGATCACACCGGTGAGCTCCTCGATCCCTTCCTTGCACTTCTCGTCCTCGATGAGCGTCACTCCGGCGCGAAGCCGTTCCGTGGCTCGCCCGATCAGTGTCAGCAGGTCTTGTTGGTCTATTCCGTTCACAGACGTCAGCTCCTACGAGAGCATTGTGCCTAGTCCGACGGCTTTTCAGTTGCGCTTGGCCTTGACCCGTGATCGAGCTTCTCCTGCAGCTCCCGAAGCGTTCTTTCCTTCATCCGTGATACCTGACGCTGCGAGATCCCGAGGGAGTCGCCGACCTGCGTTTGCGTCCGTCCCTGATAGAACAACCCTTCGATCACTTGTCGCTGGAGTTCGGCGAGGCTTTCAATCGCAACCGCGATCCGTGCCCGCATGTCAAACGAAAGGTCTCCTTCCGATGGACGCAACCGTTCCAAACGAGGCGGCGCGGGGTTCGGATCGTCGTGCCTCCGCTCGCTGTCAATCGATATGTACGTCATCGATTTTCTGCCCCGGAGTAACTCACTGAGCTGTTCTTCGCTCAGTTCCACCCGGCCTGCCAGTTCCGCAATCGTCGGCGGCCGCCCGACGCTTTGGAAGAACTCCTCCTCCGCCTGCTTCACGCGCCGGTTCATCGTCTGAACCCACTGCGGAATCCTCACCGTTGCATGCTTGTCACGGATGTAGTGCCGAATCTCGCCTTTGATCAGATGCGTGGCGTACGTCGAGAAGCGGATGTTCCGCGCCAGGTCGAAGTTGGCGACAGCGTTGACCAAACCGATGTACCCCGCCTGGACAAGATCCTCAAACGCCTCCCCGGAGTTCAGGAACCCATGCGCAATCGACTTGACGAGACCCACATTCCGTCGGACAAGCATCTCCCGGAGTTCACTTCGTGCCTGCTCGGCAACCGCGTCCTCTCCGTCCGCAGAACGAAGCCGCGCAAGCAGTTGCTCGTTGTTCAACGTAGAAAACCGAACTGTGCTCATCAGAAATCGTCGCGCTCAACACCCTCCCCCACATACAATACAAGAGCTCCACGGCTCTTTGAAGAGACACACGTGAGGAACCCGACGGAATCAGCCTCCCTGCAAAAGGTACACAAGGCCGAACAATGCGCTCATCACGGCAAGGATCCAACCGTCGCGGAGCTTGCTGTTCGCCGGCGCCGCATCCAGCAGTGACGGGCATCCCTGCACGAGGCATGCCTCGATCGCAGCACGAAGCTCCAGACGGTCGGCCAATTCCCCACCGACAATGATCGACTCCTGTCCGACAAACACGGTCGGCACATCAAGCGCGTCCACATCGAAGCGTGATGCAAGATCATCGAGCAGATCAAGGTTTCCTGGCTGCGTGATCTCGTACGAGCCTACGGTCAGTTCCGGATACTCGACCTTCATCTCGTCGAGAATCACTCGGATCTTCTCACAATCGGGGCATCCTTCCTGGCTGAAGTAGAGCACCAGCGGGTGCGAATCCTGGCCATAGGCGCTCCCCCCGATGGCAACGACTCCGATAACCACTCCAACGATCCAACTCAGTAGGCTCACGGTTCTCATTCCGTTCCTCGCTCCCTGGACGGCCGGTTCCTGGCTAGATGTAGCCTACCTCGACGCCGATGATCATCGCAACACCGATCAGAACCATGACAACGCCACTCACGAAATGCAGTTTCCCCATCCGCGCCGTCCGCCATTTCTCCGCTCGCGCCGTTGTCGTGAATCCCAGATGGACAAGAACGCTGATCGCCAGCAAGGGGATGATGAACACGAGATTGTAGATCAGCAGCAAACCAATCCCCTGGAGACGGCCCGTGGTTTGCGAAAGCAGCGACAGAATGGCAAGGTACGGTCCCGACGTACACGGAGCGAGGAACAACGAATCCACGATCCCCGCGACAAACGCACCCGGAATCGTCACAGCCGACGACGTGATCTTCTTGACCGCCGGCTTCCAGCGCTCGGGAACCTCAATTGAGAGGAACCGCCCGTACCAGAGAAGATCCTTCATCTGCCACAGCCCAACCAGGATCGCAACGGACGACACCGCCAAGATGAACGGTTCGCGGAACGCTCGCGTGCCAAGGGTCATCCCCAGGACACTGTAGACCACGAAACCCAGCACGAAGTACGCGATGTAGATCCCGGCGGAAAATGCAATTCCCGAAAGGAGCACCTTGCCCTTGCGGCCGATCACCAGCAGCGTTCCCAGCAAGAGAATCAGCACGGCAAAATCGCATGGGTTGATGGAATCGAGTGCCGCTGCTGCAATCACCGCCCACAGCGTGACCCGATCGAGCGTCTCCAGCCGGTCAAGCGGAGATCCGGTTCCCGCTTCAACCTCGGCCACGGCCATCGTGACGAACTGATCACGAGCCTCGGTGCCCCAATCGAACGCCCGTTCTTCTCCCCCGCGATCGTGCCACGTCGTATTGACCACGGCCGTTTCTCCGAGGAACAGCGCCGTCTCGCCGCGATCGACATCGTACTGCCGGACGAGCCCCGCGTAGAGGTTCTCATCGTCGCCATCTCCGGCAGCGAGGACTCGAACATCCAGAAGGGGAAGGCGTGCCTTCAGATCCAGCAGAAGCGTTGCCAGCGACTCCGCATACCCGCTTCCCGGCTGCTGGTAGACGACAAGCTGGGTGGGCTGATCGGGCAGCTTGTCCCACGGCGAGGCGGATTGATCGGCAATCGCCGCTTCGATGACTTGCCGCAAACGCAGGCTTGCACCCAGCTCCGACATCGTGATCGGGTCGACGCCCGGTTCGTAGAACGTCGTGTTCACCATCGCCGTATCAGCGATGAACAGAATGGGGACCGATCCGATGTCCGCCTCGTACACGGACAGCATCGGACCCAGCAGGTCCATCGAACCCTGCGCGTGGATCTCGTACTCCTCAATGTTGAGTTCGGGGAACTCCGCTTGAAGTTCGGTCAAGTCCTCCTCAACCCGGCCGCAATGGATACACCCCTCTTCGTAGAACAACACAAGATCCGTGGCAAACGATGACCATGTGAAGAATGCCAAGAGACCAAAAACGACTGCCAAGCCGAGCGTGTGATGTCGGGTCATGGTTGTTTTGATTCCTCGATTCACGTCTCTCCGAGCGCGGTCGCCGCATCCACGCTCCCCGCTGCATGCCAGCGACGAAAGGAAGCGGTGGCAACCGCAAGTTGCCACCGCCGTTACATAGGACTACGGTGTCGCTGAGGTCTCGTCGTCCCCGTCCGACAGCAACGCAATCGTCATGTAGACATCCCACTGGATGATCCATGTATCGAACCCACCGACGAGACTGTACACGCGGGTTCGTCCCGCACGGAGCAGCGATTCGGCGAGAAGCCCCGCACGTTCCCCCGTCTCGTCGTAGAAGATGATGACCACGTCTTCAGGGATCGATTCGATCCAGGTCGCTACGGCTTCTTCCTCAACATGAACGGCTCCGACAAGGTGATTCTCGTCGAAGGCTTCCGCGGAGCGCACGTCCACAACAAGGAAGTAGTTGCTGGCAAGGTAGAGCGGATCCAGGTAGCGGCTGTTGGCTTCCACGCCCTCGGGAGCTTCCCCGGGAGGGTTCGCCACGTCTCCGGTCAGCATGTCATCGCCGTACGCCCGGCGCCATCCGTCAAGCCCTCCCCGAAGCGCATACACCTGGGTGAACCCGGCTTCGGCCAACTCCTCGGCGGCAGCGAGCGCCCCCATGCCGTCTTCATCGTAAACAAACACCGGAACGCCCGCTCGCAGCGAGTCCAGCGTTTCCTGAAGCCGTTCCGGTGCCACGGAGATCGCACCGTTGAGATGCGCCTGATCGTAGACCGCCGCATCGCGAAGGTCGATCAGTAGATAGTAGTACTGGTAGAGAAGATCGTTCGCCGGCAGACCGTATTGGCCGGGACTCCGAACGGTCCCGATCAACCGAAGCGTTAGCATGCCGTTCGTAAGCGACGGATCGTTCGAGTAGACGTTCACGTTCTTCGCGAACGTCCCTGACCCGTATGTCGTGAACTTGGCGATCAATTCGATCGATTCCCCGGGAGCAAGCCGGCTCCCCGTGATATCGTTGACGGTTGTACATCCGCACGTCGCCGTCACCCGGCTGATCACCAGGGGTTCATCTCCGACGTTCCTCAACACGAACGCGTGGGTGACCACATCTCCAACCAGGACTTCTCCGAACTCGTACACCGTATCGGCCTCGATCTGAGGCACAGCGAAAAGCGCGAATGACATCGCGCAGACTGCGGCAAGCATGACCCAAAAAGACCTTCTCAACACAACCTCCTTTGCGGCTTCGGCCATCGTCGACTGTACACCCCCATGCGGCATCGCCGCAACCAACCGGAGACCTCCGGGGCCGTTCCATCTACATCCGATGAACCAAACGGTTTCGAACTCAGCCGGTTGCCGAGATCGTAAGCACCGCATATCATTTCTTCCCTATGCATGATATTCGATTCGCAGGCGAACAGATCCTAGCCCGACAACTGGAGTTGGCCGAGCAGAACCACAACCGATTCTCCGAGCACGGCGTCCATGCCGTCGGCTTCATGGGAGCTATCGGGAGCGGGAAGACATTGCTGATTGAGAGAATCATGGAGCGCTTGGCGCTGCGCGATCTCCGTTTCGGCGCGATTGCCGCAGATTCGGCCGGGGACGATGATCACCGCCGCTTCTTGTCTCATGGATCGGCGGCAGTCAATCTCAATACGTGCGATGACTGCCATCTGGACGCCCACCGCGTCGGCCATGCCATCGACCAGATCCCTCTCGACGAGTTGGATGTGTTGTTCATCGAGAACGTGGGAAACCTGATTTGCCCTGCGGATTTTCCCCTGGGCACAGCAATCGATGCCGTCGTGATCTCCGTGACGGAAGGCGACGACATGGTGCGCAAACACCCGAAGATCTTCACCCAGAACGATGTCCTTGTGATCAACAAGATCGACCTTGCTTCGGCGGTGAGTGTGGATCCTCAGGTTCTTGTCAGAGACTTCCTCGCGCTGAACCCGCATGGCCGGGTTCTTCTCACCAATGCCCGCAGCGCCGAAGGCATCGAGGAGTTGATGGTTGCTCTGGAGATCCCGTGCACGAATACTCGGTAGCCGCTGAACTGATCTCGGCCGTTCTTCCTCATGTGGAGGTCGTCCCCGGGAGAATTGTGTCTGTTGTTCTCCGAAAGGGCGAGCTTCGGATCCTCTCGGATCACGCCCTGCAAGAAGCGTTCTCCATCGCCTCTACGGGAACACGTCTCGAAGGCGCCGCACTGGTCATCGAGCGGGTCCCCGCTTCGGTTCACTGTCCTCATTGCGGATTTCAGGGACAACCGGAAACGCTTTCGGATCCGCGTTTTCATCTTGCGGTGCCGGTTCTGTCCTGCCCTCAATGCGGAAAGGACGTCGAGATCACCGCCGGGCGCGAACTGATCATCGACCGGTTCACCGTCGATGAAAACGCGACCTCGCATTCCCCGGCCGGGAAGCCCGATGTATAAGCAGCGCCGTCTGCATGCCCAAGGCGTTGTTCAAGGGGTTGGATTCCGTCCGTTCGTCTACCGGCTCGCAACCTCTCTCGGCCTCTCCGGATCGGTACGAAATCTCGGGGACGCCGGCGTCGAAATGACCGTGGTCGGACCCCCTGAAGCGCTCGACCGATTCTCGGTCAAGCTGCAAAGCGAGCTCCCGCCGCTGGCGCGGATCGATACCCTGACCTGCACGCAGACGAAATCGGTCGAAAAACCCGCCGCCAACGGCTTCACCATTCTCCCCTCCGGAGGTGAGAACGGCGTGACGTCGCTCTCCGGTTCGTTGCCTCCCGACATCTCCGTGTGCGACGACTGCCTGAAGGACATCCGAGGACCGTCTCGCTATCAGGGCTACTGGGCAACGACGTGCACCAACTGCGGGCCACGTTTCACCGTCATCGAGGACCTCCCCTACGATCGCCCGCAAACAACCATGATCGCGTTCCCAATGTGTGCTCCCTGCAGGATCGAGTACACGGATCCCGGGGACCGGCGGTTTCATGCGCAGACCATCGCTTGCCGCAATTGCGGGCCCCACCTGATCTGGGAATCCTGGACCCGACCCGAACGCTGCTCCATGCCATCCGATGATGACGCACTGGACAAAGCTGCGGCAGCGTTGGCCGGCGGCAAGATCGTGGCGATCAAGGGGATCGGCGGAACGCACCTTGCGTGCTCGGCGCAACTCGCTTCGGCGGTCGAAACGCTTCGATCCCGGTTGGGACGACCGCAGCAGCCGTTCGCACTGATGGCGCGCGAGTCGGACATCACAGAAATCGCCGCTCCCTCGGACAGTGAGTGGGAGCAGCTTCGGCACCCCCGCAAGCCGATCGTTCTCCTCGCCGACAACCACCGTCTTCCCAAGGAGATCGCACCCGGACTTCACACCGTGGGCGTCATGCTCCCGTACTCCGGGCTTCACCACCTTCTTCTGGACCGTGTGACCGGCCCACTCGTCATGACCAGCGCGAACCTTCCCGGTCGGCCGATGCAGATCGACAACGAACACATCCGTCGCGACCTACGGGAGATCGCCGATGCGGCGCTGTTGCACAATCGTCGTATCGCTCACCGATGCGACGATTCGGTGATTCGGGTTGTCGATCGGCATACGCGCCTTGTTCGGCGCTCGCGCGGCTATGTGCCGTCTCCGGTCACCCTGGACACGCACCCATCCGATCGAGAACGCATCCTCTCTGCTGGCGGCCGTGTCCTTGCTCTCGGAGCCGACTCGGATGTGACGGTCGCCGTGGGGGACTCGCAGCGGGTCATTGCCTCCCAGTACATCGGAACCGTCGACAATCCCGAGACCCTCCTGTTCCTCCATCAGGCCATCGACCACCTGCTGAAACTGACGGGGAGTCCAAAAATTGACGTTGTCGCTTGCGATCTGCACCCGGGGTTCCTGACCGGGCAAGTAGCATGTGAGCTGGCCGCTCGATTCGGAGCCCCCGTCCGCCGGATTCAGCACCATGAGGCACACTTCGCGTCGGTGATCGCCGAACACGGACTCACCAAGGCAATCGGCATCGTGCTCGATGGCTACGGATACGGACGCGATGCCTCGGCATGGGGAGGGGAGCTGTTCACCTACAGCGAACATCACATCGAGCGCGTCGGTTCGATGACGCCTTCGCCTCTCCCCGGGGGAGATCTCGCAGCCCGCACGCCCCTCCGCGTCGGAGCGGGATACCTCCATCAGATCGGCAAGGATTCGAACACCGTTCTGCAATTCCTCGTCGATCACGGAGTCGAGACCCGGCAAGCTCAAACGATCACCCAGCAGCTTGATCGAGGGGTGAATTGCCCGCCAACGACAAGCGCCGGCCGGTTCCTGGACTCCGTCTCCGCGATTCTCGGTGTCTGCCCCTTGCGCACGTACGAAGGAGAGCCGGCAATGAAGCTCGAATCCGCCGCTGTCAACGGCAACACCGTCCCTCTCAGTGCGGGGATCGTGGACAACGGCGGACTCCTCAGGGTCGATGCGCCAGCGGCGTTCGACGAGCTGCACGCCCTTGTTGATGAAGCCTCCGTAGCCGATGTTGCAATCTCCGCCGAGCATTGGCTTGGTACACGGTTCGGCGAAGCGGCCGTCCGCGTTGCAGAGAGAACGGGAACCCACGATGTCTGCTTCAGCGGCGGGGTTGCCTTCAACGAGATCATCACGCAGACGCTGCGCCGCACGGTGGAGCGGGCCGGTCTTCGTTTTCACGTCAACGAGGCTGTCCCCTGTGGGGATGGCGGCATCTCCTTCGGCCAGGTTGCCGACGTGCTCCTTCTTCCGGAGACAGACGGATAACCTCTTCCCGCCCGCTTCCGGTCCTGTTTCGGCGCCGTGCTCCTAGAACCCTAGTAACACACGCCGAACAGCAGGCACAACAGATTGCAGCCTGAGACGAGCATCGCCACCGCAAGCAATAGTACGAGCACCATGATCTTCCTCATGCCGTGATTCTACCCCATGCCGCCGCGGCGTAGGCCCGCCCCTCCGGTCACCGCATGCGCCTCTTGCATCACGCTCATCAACCAGGTATCAATTCGTCCATGGTCAAGTCGTCGTGGTTACTCGTCGCGGGAGTCGTTCTCGGCGCGTTGCTGGCAATCCAATGGACGTTCTGGACACAGATGTCCGACAAAGAGCGCATCATCGCCTCGAGCCCGTTCCCGATTGTCGGCCGGTCGGCTCCAAGCTTCGAGCTGCAGACGCTCGACGAACAGATCGTCCGATCCGATGACCTAAAGAGGCCGCACATCCTCTATTTCTGGTCGACAAGCTGCTCCATCTGCAAGCGCGAATTGCCTCTGCTCGATGCCTACGACGCCCGATACGGCGACAGCGTTCCCCTGGTGACCGTTTGCGGCGGCACATCCGAGGATGAGGCAAGGGAGCTGGCGACAAGCTACGGTTTGCAGGCGTTGATCCTCTACGATTCGCATCGCCGTGTCTCACGTGCTTTTCAGCCCGCTGACTCCGACAACGGCCATCAGGTAACGACATACCCCTTCCTCGCCCTTGTCGACGAGACCGGATTGGTTGTGTATGCAAGAAGCGGCCGCATTCCCTCGGTCGAGCAACTGATCGAAGTCATGATCACACTTGAGTTTCCTGTTCCTGTTCCGGACGCACCGGCCGCCGCTTCGATCGATCCCGCGGTACCGCTCCAGCTTCCATAGCACGGCCGGGCCGGAAAGCCGATCCGCCCTCTCACTCGCTCTTCTCTTCGATCCATTGAAGACCGCCCGCAGCGGCGGATGAAGAAACGGGGGCGATCCGTGTAAGCAGCCGGAGCCGGGTGGAGCGATATGCATGCGAGACTACGGAGCAGATCCGGGATGGGCGAGCCACTCTTCGATCTGCCGGCACCATTGATCCTGCATCTGCACATTCGTGCTGTGGACGGTTTCACGATCGTACCGGTCCTGCATCGATTCCAACCGTCCGAGAATCGAGCCTGCCGTGTCTTGGATCGCCTGCTGCATCAGTTGCTTGGCTTCCGAGTCACTCGCGGCATGTACCGTGATGTCCCCAAGGCCATCCCGGAGTTTCCGCGTGTAGACCTCTTGCAGATCAAAGTGACCTTGCTCGTGCCGCAAGGTGTTCCCCGAAACTCGAGACAATACACACCAGGAACCGCGGCAATCCATCAGATTGAGAACTTGGACCGATGTCTGGCTGACGTAACTGAGGTACGAACGGGTGTCCCAGTCGTACTCCGTGACTACGGAGATCCTCCATTGAACTTCGATGTTGATCTCCGCGGGTGTCATGCTGTCGGCATCCGGCGGTGCAGCTCCCGAGAAATCCCCCCATCCGAGCGGTCGTTCCGCGCTCCACAACAACATGCCACTCTCTACCGACTGTGCCCACCCGACCCATGAGAGAACACAGACAGAGAGAAGAACCGCCAAGGAAACACGTAGGCTGTTCCTCATCGCCACCCTTTCCGGCTTCGTGGTTTCCCCACCACACGAGCATCATACCAGACTTATCCGGGGACGATCAATCCGATCCGCGGCGGCTACCATCCGCCGCCGCCGCCACCGCCGAACCCACCGCCGGAGAACCCTCCCCCGAAGGAGGCGCCACCTCCCCACGCAGACCGTCCGGAACCGGAGGTTCTCGGAGCGCTAACGAACGTGCGGTTCATGCCCGAAGAAAGCCGCATCATCGAGAGAGCAAACACGTGTCCGTGAAAGACAGGTCCGGCTCCGACATACCAACTCGGAGGCTCTCGGAACGCCCCCTCGAACGAGCGGCTCCAGGCGTCGGTGAGATCAAACGCCATGGCGTACGGGAGCAATTCCTCATAGTGTTTCGGCGTCTGGTCGGGAGCATGATGGAACTCGATACGATCCCGTTCCGCGCGGCCGATGTACTCGGCAAGGCCGAGAACCGTCTCCAACGCTCGAACCCCTTTCGACGTCTTGCGGGGCATGATCGGACCGAACGCGGCGATGATCGCGCCGCTTACGGCAATCACTGCTCCGAGATAAAGCGCCGTTGAGAAGGCGATCATCAAGCCGAACACGCCGATCACAATCCCCCCGGTGACGTAGGCCGAGCGAACCCGCTCCGGGTTGCTCGGATACAGTCCCTTCGCGATCAATCCCGAATAGAGCTTCGACTTGATCGCCGGCAACTCGCGGTAGAAGCTGTTCTCCATCGACGACAACGGGCGTTCGTCACTGTGGGCATCATCGAAGACCGCATCCAGAAGTTTCGTCTCCGATGCCGACAGGTCGCTTCGCTCACGTTGCAGCCTCTCGAAGACATGGTCGGCAATCTCGTCACCATCCTGCGCCTTCTCGGCACGGATCCGCAGGTGCCCCTTGACAGCAAGCCCGATGATCATCGCCGAGATGTCGCGGAGATCTGCGCGATCGTCAATGACGATTCCCGCCTCGCCCGGGTGCAAATCCGGTGGGGGGGAGAACTGCGGAGCGATGGTTCCCTTCCGCGGATCTCGGCCCTTCCGCCACCAGACTACAAGCATCAACACGAACACGATGATCGGGATCAACGCATAGAGATTGTTGCGGACAAACCACAGGATATCGTCGCCGACCGTCGCCGGAACAAGCCCCGAAGCACTCCGGGGTAGGAGAACGTCAATCGTCAGCCCCTCACCCGGCGACAGCGACCCGATCTCGAACACGAGCCTTCCTTGAGCATCGACCACCGCCTCGGCACCGCCGATGAAACTGTCAAGAGGTGCGTATGACGTCGTCAATACCGACAGCGCCTCAACCCCTTGAGGCAAAGAGACTACAGCCGATGCGTGATCGATCGGAATCCGCCAGTCGTTGCCGGTGACGTTCCAATACAGCTGGACCGATTCCTCGGAGAAGATGTACGCCCGTTCGACGTCGTACGAAATCCGGTAGATGTGCCGACCGATCACGGTTGTCTGCGCATCGCCGATCTTGAGAACAACGGTATCTCCGGAGCGCCGCTGCTCGAACGGCACGGGCGCGCCGTCGAGCGTCAGCGCGTTCACCGAGACCCGAATCGCCGCTCTCTCCCCCGACGGAAGCCGTTCGGAGACCTTGATCTCGCGGAAGATCCCGTGATGCGCGGAAGCGAAATCCACGGTCAGTGTCTCCGTCACACCGAGGATGGATGGAGGCCGGATATTGAGTTCGGCAAGAAAATCCGCGACGCGCAAAGAGGCGGCCACCGCGCATGAGCACGTGATAATCGCCACAAGCACCAGGACGATGATGCGTTGCCCCTTGCCTCGTGTCATCAGAAACTCACTTCAGGGGTTTCCCGCTGCTCGACGTCCTCCAGCTTGTAGAAGTCGCGCGGCTTGAAGCGGAACAGACCTGAGATCAAGTTGTTCGGGAAGACGGCGATCCGTGTGTTGTAGTCTCGTACGACAGCGTTGTAGTAGCGGCGGGATCTCTCGATTTCCTGCTCAAGCGTTTCCAGCGATCCCTGCAGCTGGAGGAAGTTCGTGTTGGCCTTCAGCTCAGGGTAGTTCTCGACCACCGCAAACAGCGTCTTCAGCGCCCCGGCGAGCCCGGCATCGGCGGCAGCCTGTTCAGCAGGCCCGTTGGCGTTCACCGCGCGCGCACGCGCCTCCGTGACACCGCGGAATACCGCTTCCTCGTGTGTTGCATATCCTTTGACGGTGGCGACCAGATTCGGGATTAAATCCCATCTCCGCTTCAGCTGAGTGTCAATGTCCCGCCACGCCTCTTCGGCCCGGATCCGCAATCTGATCAACCCGTTGTAGGCGACAACAACCCATCCGCCGAGAACGACAACAACGATAAGTACGATATATCCCGGACTCATGACCCACTCCTTTCTTCCGTCCCTTCCCATTGTACCGTAGCAAGTAGCAGTCTCAGGGGCAATCCCGGGGCACAGACGGTGCGGCCTCTGTTGTCCCACGGTTCCCGCATTGCGCAGCCCATGGTCGATTGGATATCATTCGCCGACATTGCCTCACACCACATCGCGAACCCGAGGAGGTCGCTATGCACAATCGTCTCTTCACTCCCGGACCGACCGAAGTTCGGCCCGAGATCCTCAAGGAGCTCTCCACGCCACAGATTCACCATCGGGCTCCTGAATTCTCGCAGCTCTACGCGGAGATCCAGTCGAAGCTCCAAGCCCTCCTATACACACAGAATCCCGTTCTCCTTTACACTTCCTCGTCAACGGGAGCGATGGAGTCGGCGGTGACGAATCTCGTCGGGAAACGCTGTCTGAACCTGGTCAACGGAGCGTTCTCCAAGCGATGGCATCAGATCACCGCCGGAAACGGCGTTCCCTGTGATGCATTCGAGCTGCCATGGGACGTCGCCATCAAGCCGGAGATGGTCGACGAACAGCTTCGAAGCGGGACGTACGATGCCGTGACGTTGGTGTTCAACGAAACATCGACCGGAATGATGAATCCGTTGCCGGAGATCGCCGACGTGATCCGCCAGTACCCCGATGTTCTCCTTCTCGTCGATGCTGTGAGTGGAATGGCAGGCGCCAAGATCGAAACGGACAAACTGGGGATTGACTTCGTCCTCGCCGGCGTCCAGAAGGCGTTCGCACTCCCTGCGGGTCTTGCCGTCGCAGCGGTGAGCGAGCGCGCACTCGCCCGCGCCGAAACGGTTCCTCCGCGCAGCTACTACTTCAGCTTGAAGCACATGTACAAGTCGCACAAGAAGAATCAAACCCCGTCTACGCCCGCCATTCCTCACATGTACGCGCTCAACGCACAGCTTGATGACATGTTCGAGGAAGGGATCGAGAACCGGTTCGCACGCCACAGCAAAATGGCGAACATCGTTCAGACGTGGGCCAAGAAGCACTTCGACATCTACCCGGAAGAAGGTTACTGGTCACAGACGCTGACATGCGTCAAGAACACGAAGGAAGTGGACGTCCCCGGACTGATCGCGGCTCTGGTTGAAAACTACGGGATCCGCATCTCCAACGGCTACGGGGACATCAAGGGAAAGACCTTCCGCATCGCACACATGGGCGACACCCACGTCGATGAGATCGAAGGGCTGTTGCGCGTCATCGAGACAGAACTCGGCCTGTAGGCCGGAAGGAGACAGACATGGCGTTCAAGGTTCTCGTATCCGATCCTCTTGCTCCCGATGCTGTCGCCGCCATGCGCGACGCGAACCTCTCCGTTGACGAGAAAACCGATCTCACGGCGGATCAGCTGATCGCGGAGATTCCCGCATACGATGCGATCATGGTCCGTAGCGCCACCAAGGTACGCAAGCCGGTCATTGATGCAGCAAGCCGCCTCAAGTTGATCGTTCGTGCCGGCGTCGGTTTGGACAACGTGGATGTCGAGTATGCCCGCTCCAAAGGAATCACCGTTCGAAACACGCCCAGCGCGAGTTCGAACTCGGTCGCGGAACTCGCACTCGGACACATGTTCTCCCTGGCCCGCAACATCGGGCGGGGGACCGTTTCCATGAAGCAAGGCAAGTGGGAAAAGAAGGCTCTCAAGGGCGTCGAGATCGATGGCAAGACCCTCGGCATTATCGGCATCGGACGCATCGGGCAGCTGTTGGCAACAAAGGCGGAAGCTCTGGGGATGAAGGTTATCGCCTTCGATGCATTCGTCGACAAATCGCCGCTGCCCCATCTCGTGGAGATGACCGACTTGGCGGATCTTCTCGCCCGAAGCGACTTCGTTTCGCTGCACATTCCCTTCGATCCCGAACGCGGAGCCACCATCGGATCCGACGAGATCGCCAGCATGAAGGACGGTGCATTCCTTGTCAACTGCGCGCGCGGCGGCGTCGTCGACGAGACGGCTCTCAACACCGCGCTGACTGCCGGGAAGCTTGCCGGGGCGGCGTTGGATGTATTCGCTCAAGAGCCTCCGGAGACCGAAGCCCCGCTGCTTGAACAGCCGGCGCTTTCCCTCACGCCACACATCGGCGCATCCACCAAGGAGGCACAGGCTCGCGTAGGGAACGAAGCGGCGGCAATCGTCATCGAAATCTCCCGCGAAGTCTCGGCCTAGGATGCGAAGAGAGGAGCAGTCATGGCGCACGTAATCCCATTCCGCGGGGTCCGCTACAACCCCCGCGTCGTCTCCGACATGAGCGACGTCGTCGCTCCCCCGTATGACCGCGTCTATCCCGACGTTCAGGAAGCCTGTCTTGCCCGCCATCCCAACAACATCGTGAGGATCATCAAGGGGCAAGCCACGCCATCGGACAACGATACCGAGAACGTCTACTCCCGTGCCGCAGCCTCGTTGTCATCCTGGCTGCAGCAGGGTGTCTTGATTCGTGATGAGACGCCGGCGATCTACGCGTATCACCAGGAGTACACGTTCGAGGGGCAAACCTTCACCCGAAAGGGGATCATCGCTCTGGGACAGCTGGAGCCGGAGAAGGTGCACGCTCACGAGAAGACGCTTCGCGGCCCCAAGGAGGATCGGCTTCGTCTCATGCAGGCGACCGAAGCCAACTTTGGCCACATCTTCATGCTGTACTCCGACCCCGCGCGATCCGCGGATCGCGCCGTTGAAAGCGCAATCTGTGGCCAGGCTCCGTTGATCCAGGCCCGCGACAGCGATGGAAACCTCCATCAGGTGTGGAGCATCACCTCGACGGAGACCATCCGCGTGGTTCAGGAAGCGCTGTTGAGCCGAGAGCTGTATATCGCCGACGGGCACCATCGCTACGAGACGGCCGTGAATTACATGCGTGAGTGTCAAGCCAAGGGCTGGCGCCCCGCCGCACCGGAGTCGTTCGACTCCCGGATGATGACCCTGTTTAACATCGACGAGCCGGGTATGACAATTCGCCCGATCCATCGGCTTGTGCACGGCGTCTCTTCGGAGAGGATCCGGTTGTTCTTCGATCACGCCGCCGCGCGCTTCACCGTCATCGACACCTCCAATCGCGATGAAGCGATGAAGGTGCTCTCCGACCATCGCGACGGACACGCGTTTGCATGCTTCACCGAAGATCGCTGTGCCGTGCTCGCGCTGCCCGATGGCGCCGATGTCGCGTCCGTGGTTCCCGGAACCGCGTCGTTGGACTACAAGGCACTCGACGTGTCGATTCTTCATGCAGCCGTTCTCGATGATCTTCTCGGAATCGACGCCAAGGCGCTCGAAGAGCAGACCCACCTGACCTACACCGTGGATCCCGCGGACGGTGAGGCCCGTGTCGCCCAAGGCACGGAGCAGATGCTCATCCTGTTAAACGCGACCTCTCCCGAACAGGTGCGCGGCATCGCCGATCATGGAGAGAAGATGCCGCAGAAATCCACGGACTTCTATCCGAAGCTGTTGACCGGGCTGGTTCTTTCAAAGATGGAGATCCAGCGCTAATTTACTGTTTCCCCGTCCAGGAGCGGGTGGCACATGCGACAGCTGTCCCACCCGCTTCGGACAAACCAACGCCCCTTCCTTCTCAGTTTTCCCGCAAGCGAGTCCGAACACCGGCTACGCTTGTTGGCGGTGAATTGTCGCGCTGTTAGGGAGAAGAGGAGGTAGGTAGGATGTCGGTACACAGGTTCACAACATGGGCGACTGTCGCAGTCTTGTTGGCCGCGGTGAGTGTCGTCGGCTGGGGCGAGATGGACGTCGATCCGGCCGTGGTATCGATCCCCGATTTCAGTGGAACCGTCGGCTTTGACGTTTCATTGACTCCGGTTCCTCCTCTCTCATACGACATCGCAGCACAGCTGTCGCTCGCCGCCCAGATCGGCTGGTTCTCGCTTGTCTCGGAGACGCAGTTCAGTCTGTCGGGTTTCCAATCGGAACGATTGATCCTCGGCGTTGCGTTGGGAGCCGTCAGCCTGACGGAGCGGATCGACTTCGATCCGGCCTTCTCGTGGAACCAACTGGGCGTGGATATGGAGTTTCTCGGCATCGTCTGCGGGATCGATCTGATCCTCAGCGACATCAGCACCACCCCCCCAGCGGTGTACAGCATGGCCGGCATGCTCGAGCTGAGAACATCCTTCGACTTCGGTGTCTCGATTCTGTCTTTGACCGGATTCGGAGCGACGAACCTGCTCGCCAGCTATCATGCATCGGCGACGCCTCATGCAGCCGATCTGCTCGAATTGCTCGATCATGTGGACGGCCTGTGCGTCGATGTCGTCCCAACGGACCCAACCGTTGTCCCGAATTTCTACTTCGAAGAACAGGATCTTCAACTCACATTCTCATCCCTCGGGCTGCTTCTCTCGAGCACAACAGAGTTCACATGGACGGGGATCTCCAGACAGACCGTGGAGTTCGGATTCCAGTTCGACGACCCGCAGATCGCTCTCCTGCTTGCGTTGGCACTGGACATTCCATTAACGGTCGATGAGATCTCGTTGGTTGTGGATCTCCAGGTGTTCCCGGTTCGATTCACGTCTCATACCACATTCGCCGCTCCCACGCCTCCCGCTGTCCTCCCGGTTCAGTTCGCATCCCAGCGTTTCGGGCTCGGGATCGAACTCCTCGGAGCACTCTGGACAGGCTCTCTCGACTTCGATTCGACCTTCCTGTTCGAGATGCTGCAACTGGGAATCGAGGCCGAGCTGGGCCCGGCGATGATCACCAGCCTGACGGCATTTGACGCCCTCGGGTTTCATGAGCAGTGTCTCCACGCGCATGTGACCTTCTCCGGGATCACTCTGTCGACCGCTGTCCGCTTCGATTTGTTGGGCCTCATCGAACTGATGTTCGGCTTCTCACTGACTTTCTAGCCATGTGTCCCCTCAAGGGTAAGGGTGAGCATCCACGGCCGAACGCCGCGCAGGATCTCGAACACCTTCTTGGGCAACTCGAAGCCGCCTCCGATCCTGCTCGCGTCCGTCAGATCCAGGAGCAGATCCTTGCCCGTGCGACGCCGTGGATCGATGAGATCGTCGATCATCAGCTGCCGTCGACCGGGTTCCCGAGAGAGGCGCTGATCCGCGCCGGATATCTGGGACTGCTGAGCGCTGTCTGCAACTGGCGCCTATCCCACGGCAAGCCGTTTCACGACTACGCGAGCAATCTGATCAAAGGCGAGATCCGTCAACACGTGCGTGACCACGTTGCAAAACCGAAGGTTCCTCACTGGCTGGTCGATATCAATCGGCAAGTGGACGAAGCGGAACGGGTGTTCCGCGTAGAGCACGGACGTCTACCCACGCTCAATGAGCTATCGAGTCAGATCAACCTCACGGAACAAGCCCTCGCCGAAATCCTTCGCGCTCGCGAGGCCCTGCGCTACGTGTCCCTGGACGAGGGACAGCGCCGCCACGACCCGGTGCCCGAAATCCGATTGGAGAAGATTCGCAATCGCCACCCGGAGCCTCTTCCCATTGAGTTGCGCATTCGAATCGCCACGGCCATCGAACGGCTCAGCGAGCTCCAGGAGACCGTGTACAAGGACCTCTTCCCTTAGACACGATCCGGGGAACCGGGACATCCCGACAGAAAAAACCACAAGAACTTCCGAAACGTCCCGTACTCGCGAACGCAGGACCCGGAATCGGACTTACTCGGCAACCACCGTGTAGACGACGATCGCCTCAACCGCCTCGATTGCCACTGCTTCGGCTCGAAACGGTCGAAGATCAACGCGATACCACAGTGAAAGCCGATGTGACCCTCGCTCTCCAGAGGAAATCGTTTGCGGGACGCCCACTGCACCGGCGGAAATATCCGTATAAGAACCATTCGGGAGCGTGGACCAAGAGAGCGTGGTCGTTCCTCCGAGAGTGCCTTCGTTTCCGATCACCCGCGCCGGGGAGACAAGCTCCGTCGTCAAGGTCCATGATGTGTTCGCGATCACCGTGAGATCGACCGGTTTGCCACGCTGCACGAAACCCCGTTCCCAGTCCGCGGATGTGATCGAAGGGAAAACCAGCAGCGCTTGCTCATACGGTACATAACCGCCTTGTGAGACCGACAACGCCACGTACGGCAGGACCGTGCAGGAGACGGAAACGTCTGCGCTCATCACCGAGGTCGTGACGAATAGAGCCAGGAAGAGGGTACAGACAACCTCGACCCATCCTCTCTTCAATCCGATCACCGTCCTTCGGTGGCCCGGCTACCTCCACTTGAAGGCCCGTGGCTTTGCGTCCCTGTCTCGCAACAGGTTTGCCGTTTCGCGAACGCAGAACACGTTGACACAGAGATTCTACCACATCGCGGGCGTTTCCAGACACTCCGGTGCGTTTTTCCTTCTTGCGTATAATCGGCCGGGACTTCATCCGTACAGGAGGGACGTATGGAACGTCGTACAGGGATCTCGATGGCTTTGGCAACGATTGTCATCCTGTTCACCGCGAATGCTTCGTGCCTTGCATTCAAGGTTCTGCCCGCATCGCTTCATCTCGAGCAATCCGCTGCCCACGTCGAAACGTATCAAATCCAGCTTCTCAACGACACCGACCAACCGGAAACCCTCGACGTGCATGTCGGCGAATGGCTGCGAAACCCGGATGGAAGCTACGATTGGTCCATCCCCGCGCGAGGTGCCCGATGGATCCATCCAGAGCCTGTTCAGGCCGGAACGGCCTTCCAAATCCACTACCGCATCACAACCCGTGGCATTGAAAACGTTCACGTGACCGACTACTTCGAAGCTCAAGGGTGGCAAGGGACACTAACCTCCGACCGTCCTCAGCCGGTCGACGCCGGCGGCACACAGCCGCTGATCGGCTCATCCGGCTCGTCGAGTTCGTTCCCGATCACCGCGACAAGAACCATCTCCATCCTGGAGGAAGACAGCTCCGAGGACGTCCTGGTCACCCTCGACATCACCTGTCACCAGGATTGCGCCTCGCTTGTCATCTACGAGGTCTTCTCCCGAAGCGTCGACATCGAGGCGGACCCGGGCAGCGGCTGGCAGTTCGCGACGGTCAACAGGTCGAACATCGACTGGATCAGCGTCGCCGAAAGCTCGCTCACGCTGTCTCCCGGTGAGCAGAGGGCCCTCGACCTGGTGATCTCGACCCCGGAAGTCGCCTCAGGCACAACGTGGTCAGCGTTGTTCATCCAGGCCGAGCCGGCGGTGTCCACGGTCGAAGGAGCGCAACTGGTCAGCATCTACCGGACGGCGATCAAGGTGTTCGTGACGGTACCCGGTACGCAACGCCCATCGGGACAGGTGACATCGGTTGCCGTCAACACAGCGGGCCATCAGCCACCGAGCGTTTCGTTCGAGTTCGCCAACACGGGGAACACGCTGCTGACAGCCATCGGAAACGTGACGATCGTCAATGTCGAGGGAACTGTTGTGTGTGAAGAGACCTTCGACAGCCTCCAGATTCTTCCGGGGTCTCATCGGATTGCTTCGATCGACCTTCCTGCCCCCCCGTTGCCGCCGGGCATCTACCAGGCGATTGTCAGCGTGGACTACGGCAACGCCGAGCTCGCCGGCGGCGTGCGAACGTTCCGCATCCGATAAGGAATGCGTCCCGAGCGGCCATCGACATCAAGTTGATAAGACAAACGACTCCAACTCAGTTCCATCTCGACCCCATGCCAGCGACGATCGGCGGATACGCTTGGCCCGCCATGGTTCGTCTGACACGCCCGATAGTGATCGTCGCGCTCCTCGTCGTATCGATCGGCATCTCGTCGCTCGCAACGCAACTCGATGCCGCACCGATCGGCATCTCATTGCTGGCCGCACCTCTCGATGCCGCACCGATCGGCATCTCGTCGCTCGCAACGCAACTCGATGCCGCACCGATCGGCATCTCATTGCTGGCCGCACCTCTCGATGCCGCACCGATCGGCATCTCATTGCTGGCCGCACCTCTCGATGTCGAGCGTCTCTCGTCCGTAAAGGAGTCTGTTGCGGGAGCGCTGGTGACCCATACCTTCTCGATCCGAAACAACGATT
>Ga0272441_10001471_pt1 | contig 50218 bp, 51 predicted proteins | sample SSMProp6N_FD_193582 | JGI IMG/M metagenome (GOLD analysis project Ga0272441, IMG submission 193582) | Marine sediment archaeal communities from Little Sippewissett salt marsh, Falmouth, MA, United States - SSM-Prop-6N | ecosystem: Environmental > Aquatic > Marine > Wetlands > Sediment ... | reverse complement strand
ACATACCGTTGTGGCAAATGTAATTATGCATATAGGTGAAAAAAATGGTGAAATTTTGTCCAAAATGTGGATCAACAAATATTGAATGGACTCTACCACAGACATGGTCAAAATGGGAATGCAAAGACTGTGGATACATCGGAGCATTCATTATAGAAGATGGTAAAATCGCTGAAAAAATACGTGAGGAATATCTTAAAAAACAAAGACAAGATTAAGGAGAAAAATACCTATGATGGTGACAACAACCGAAAACATACCGGGTAGAGAAATAAAGGAAGTCCTTGGCATAGTATTTGGCTGCTGTGTACAGATGAAACATATCGGGAAAGATTTAAGAGCAGCTGGGAGAACAATAATCGGTGGCGAAAGTAAACCCTACACTGAACTCATGGAGGAGGCAAGAAGAACAGCGATGCAAAGAATGATTGAAGATGCGGAAAAACTTGAAGCAGATGCAATTGTTGCAATGAGGTACGCAACTGCTCAGACCATGGGAAGCGCTGCAGAAATAATTGCTTTTGGTACAGCTGTAAAAACTCATTAAATAATTGAGGAGAGAGAAAAATGCCTGTAGTGAAGGTAAAAAATCTAGTAAAAAATTATGGAACAATTGAAGCAGTTAAAGGTATTTCATTTTCTGTAAATAGGGGGGAAATATTTGGCTTAATAGGCCCAAATGGTGCGGGAAAAACAACTACGTTAAGAATTGTTTCAACTCTTATTTCAATTACCTCAGGATCTATAAAGATTATGGATCATAATTTACAAAAAGAACCTGACGAAATTAGAAAAATAATAAGTTACCTGCCTGAAGACGCTGGTGCATATAAAAATCTAACAGGTAAAAGATATTTAGAATTTATTGCTAATTTTTTTGAACGAAATAATCTTCAACAAATGATTAAAAAAGGAGAACAAATTGCAAATCTTGGAGATAGAATTAACGATAAAGTTGATACATATAGTAAAGGCATGATGAGAAAACTTCTTGTTGGAAGAGCTTTAATGATTGATCCTAAACTTGCGATTCTTGATGAACCGACCTCAGGACTTGATGTAAATAATGCCCAGGAAATAAGAAAATTAATTAAGAATACTGCGAAGGCAGGTACAACAATTTTACTTTCATCACATAACATGTTAGAAGTAGAATTCTTATGTGACCGAATAGCACTTATCTCAGATGGCAAAATTATTGAAGAAGGGACTCCAAAGAGTTTGATGATTAAATATAAAGCAAAAAACGTTGAAGAAGTTTTCACGAAGGTGGTTAGATGAGCTCACTAGGCAATATTATAAAAAAAGAAGTAAGAGAGCTTATGACACCTGCAACTTTTGTTCCAATTATAATAATCGCAATACTTTTTGGTACTTTAGGTAACGCGATTGGCAGTATAGAAGAAGAAATGGAAGAAATGCCAATAATTGGTTTTATAGACGCCGACAATAGCAACATATCACATATTGCTACATCAATCTTTGAAAATTATGCTGATGTTATTTTCAACTCATCAGATTTATCTGAAAAAGAAAAAGGAATTGAAGAAATTAAACAAAAAGAAGGAGTTGCACTTTTAATAATTCCATCTAATTTTTCTGAAAATATATTAAATAACAAACCTGGAGAAATTGAAATATTCTGGGTTATGAAAGGCGCAGGTATTTTTGACTCTTTATCGTCAGCAGCGGTTGATCAATTAATTACAATAATTAACTCAAACATTTCATATGAACTTATTTCAACAAATGCAACAGTTAATGCATCAATTGCACTTTCTCCTACATCAAGAGATGATACCACTTACTTTAAAGGAAAAGAACTAAGAGGTATATCTCCAAGTGATGTAGCCGGTGTTTTATCCTCACAATCAACTATTATTCCCATTGTTATGATGATGATTATTATCATGGCAGGTTCAATAGTTATTTCATCAATGGCACTTGAAAAAGAAAATAAAACACTTGAAACGCTATTAACACTACCAGTAAGACGTGTTAGTATAGTTGCAGGAAAAATAATTTCTAGCGCTCTTATTGGGTTGATTTTAGCAATTATTTACATAATTGGTTTTAGTTATTATATGAATTCTTTTCAGATATCAGGTTCTATTGATGTAGTTAGTTTAGGTTTGGTCTTGAGTCCTAGTGATTTATTACTAGTTGGGCTTTCTGTTTTTGTGACATTAATCGCAGCGCTCTCATTTTGTATGTTTCTTGGAACAATGGCAAAGAATTTTAAGAGCGCGCAAGCATTGACATTTCCAGTTACTATTCTTGCGTTAATTCCAATGTTTATGACGATGTTTAAAGACTTTGATACAATGCCGTTAGCTCTAAAAGGTCTTCTTTTTGGCATACCCTTTAGTCATCCTATGATGGCTCCAAGAGCATTAATATTTGATGACTATCTGTTAGTATTGGGTGGTATTATCTATGTTTTAATTTTTTCAGTAGTTATGATTATAATAGTAGTATATATTTTTAAAACTGATAGATTACTCACAGGCAGTACAAATAAGCGTTTATCAACGATTTTTAAGAAAAAAAATTAGGGAGAAAGTATCCCTTCAAGAACTGAAAATTGTTTTTCGAGTTTAACTAGGATGGATCTGTCTAAGTCTTTTAATCTATTGTAAATCCTGTTTATTACTGGGTTATCCATCCTGCTTGCTATATATGTACCCATCAGAGTTCCCAAAGTAGTGAAATCCTCTACATCTCCATAGTATGTGCTACCGTTAATAATCGCAACAGCTTGGAACCAATAAGTTGTTAATGGCTCCAGATCTTCAACTAATGTACTAAAGTCACCAACTGAATATAAAGTAATATGAGAAGTTTCATTGTCTAAGGTATAAGGTGATTGATCACTATATGCAAACCAAGCCTCAACAGCGCCCCATCCATTGTATTCAAACGACCATTAAGTAAAGCCGATGTTGATCCAACCCCCGTGGCATATCGAGTTTCAACCTGATCAACACTCCATTTAAGGATTTCAACATTGCCATAGCGAATCCCAACATCATTTGAGGCTACAGCACGATAATAATACTTTTCATCGACCTCTAAATCATCAATAATAACACTGAAATCACCAGAGGAAAACAATGTCTGATTATCTGTTTCAAGATTCAGATAAGTTTCGGAAGTACCGTATTGAAACCACACAGTAGCATTTGGTGCGCCACCTAGGTGTTTTAACCAGCCATTAGCACGAGCAGAACTACTTGAAATATCATCTGAATAATTAGTAATTATATTTGATAGACCGGGTCTAAATGCTATATCTTCTCCTTGTTCCACCATAACTTCCGCCTCTGAAATACTTTGGCCTATAGCTCTAAAATGATAACTTGTAGTTCGAGTTAAGCCCTCTAAAGTAGCATAAAATGAGTTATAAGAACCAAACTCATCAGCGGCTATATAATTAGCATATTCGCTCCAATCTTCATGATACTCTGTATCCCAAACAAATCCTTCATCCCAATTCTCGTTGTTTTCTTCTTAATTTAGATCTCCTTCAAGTTTTACAGTCGTACCCTCTAAATTTGCATGCTCCCAGCCCACGGTACGAATAGTAGCAACAGGACCAAAACAACCGGATAAAAATGATATAAGAACTAGCGTCAATACTATAAAAGGCACAAACAATTTCTTCTTAACAGATTTTTTCAAGTTACAAACCTCCCTTACATCTAGTTGACTTATATTGTTATTATTATTATTTATATCTTTTGTAAAAGTATGTAACAATTAAAACAAAAATTGATAGTTTTTGTTACAATTCATGTTTTACAAATATTGATAATTAGTAATTTAGTAGTCCGCCTCTTTTATAGATATCAAGCTGAGATTTGGAAAATGGTTTAGCGTGATAGGTTTCATTTTTTGTTTTATCAATGATTTCACCAGTTATGAAATCAACAGATAAGATATCTTGATCGTCGATGAGTTTTGTAATATCTGCAGCAATTTGGATAGGCATAGCGCTGTTAATTGCATTACGTTCATAGATGGCGCCAAATGATTCAGCGATAATTAGGCTTACGCCAAGAGATTTAAAACAATCTACTGCTTGTTGACGGGAACTGCCACATCCAAAATTTTTACCGACTACAATGATGTCGCCACGTTGTACTTTTTTTGCAAAATTTTCGTAGTCTTTAAGATTATCAAAAGTGTATTGCCCCATTTCATCTAAGTCTGTGATTGAAAGGTAGCGATTATGGAAAATCATATCTGTATCGACATTATCTCTTTGTATAACCCATGCCCTCCCTTCTACATGGGTAAGTCGAGATATTTTTGAATCTTTTTTAGAGGAGGAGACTTTATGAGAAACTTCAGGTAGATTAACTGATACAGGTTCTCCTGGTATGTTATCTGCTGCGGTGATGTAACCTGCAATGAGAGACGCTGCGACGGTTGTAGGACTAGCGAGGTAAATATCGCCTTTTCCCTGTTTACCTAAAAAGTTACGGTTACCGGATGATACTGCTATTTCACCTGAACCTGTTTGACCAATTTGTCCAGCTGCGCATCCTGCGCAACCAGCTGAGCCAACAAGTGCTCCTGAGTCTTTAAAAATTTTAATTAAACCTTCATCCAGACATTGCTTCCATATTTTATCAGTCGATGGGACAATTTTTAGAACACGACCTGGAGCGATTTTTTTATCTTTTAAAACATGAGCAACGGCTCTCATGTCTTCTATTCTTCCATTAGTACAAGATCCAATAAAACCAGAGTCAACCTTTGTTCCTTTTACATCATCTACATTGATTACATCTTCCGGGTGACCTGGGCGAGATATCAATGGTTTCAAGTTTTCTATATCGATTTCAATGACTCCATCGTATTCCGCGTCTTGATCAGCTTTAACACCGTTTGTAGATGGAAATAGAATTATTATTCCACCCATCTCAGTAGCCATGGATGCAATAGTTATGCGCCCATCAAGAGAAAGAGAGTCAACGTATTCGCCATAGAGTTCAGCAGCAAAGCCAAGAAGACCATTAGCACCAAAGTGTTGAAGTAATTTCAGAACAACATCTTTAGGAGAAGCAGAATCAGCGGGTTTGCCTTTTAGAATAATTTTAACAGTAGGCGGAACTTTAAACCAGATGTTGCCATGAGCCCAGGCGTGAGCTATATCTTTATCACCCATTCCCTGACCAAAAGCACCGATAGCTCCGAGGATATTAGCATGTGAATCAGTGGAGATAATAGTACCATCTGGTTTAGCAATATCTTCATCAATAACTAGATGGGTGCCAATGCCTTTGTTTATATCAAAAATTTTAATACCATTTCTCCTAGCAAAAAGACGGCAAATATGTTGATTTGCAGCATATTTCTGATCACATCCGCCAGGATTACAGTCAAAGGTAAAAAAAGTCTTATCAGGATCATCAACTGAAAGGTTATTTTCTTGAAGGTTTTTTACAACATTTGCTCCACCGAAATCACGAGCTACACGAACATCTATATCAATATCAATTATGTCTCCAACTTTAGCTTCAATTTTAGAATGATTTTCAAAAATTTTTTGAATTATGGTTTTACCCATGTTTTATCCCCGCCTATAACAAATCTTTTTCTCCTGGACCCTCATATTCACATTCAGTTGTAAACATCTTTCGCATAGGTTTCTGCTCTGTTTGTTCTTCGTATACCTGGGCAGTTAGTCCCGCTACTCGGCCTAAGAGAAAGAAGCCTTTTCCTAGTCGCCAGTCGAAACCCATATCGGATATAATTGCTGCTATAGCTCCATCAACGTTAATTGGAAGTTTTTTCGTGGTTTGTATTTCTAGTTCTTTTTCAATTGTTTTTGAAAGAGAAATATGATTTCCAGCTATGTTTAGTTGTTTTGCGAGAGAGAACAATTTTTTTGTTCTTGGATCAGATGTATGAACGCGGTGGCCAAATCCTGGTATTCTTTTGTTTTGTTCTCTTGATTTATTTACAAGGGTTTTTGCAGTTTCATTGATTGTTTTATTCTCGTTTTTCATTTGTTTTATTCCTTCTTGTAGGAGTTTTGCTCCTTTTTCAATGGCACCTCCATGGGCATCACCGATTGATAGAACGCCTGCGGCTACAGCGGTAGGTAGTGGGACTCCCCCACTTGCTACGATTCTAGAGGCCATAGCCGATGGGGGTGTTACACCATGATCAATGCATGCGGTGAGAATCGCATCCATCATAAGTCCTTGTTCTTTGGATGGTAGTTCTCCTTTTAGTAGAAGGTAAACCACGGACGGATATGGGATTTCCCCAATCAGATCTTCTTGACGGTATCCTTTTGTCACAAGATGATTAGGTTCTATCTTCGTTATTTTAGTAGTCCATTTCATATTTATCACATCTTAACTTTTTTTATAATGTCTAAAAGTGTTCCATCAAACCATTTTGTAATGCCTACAATTTCATCTGTGAATTCTAGCTCTTGAGGGCCACCAGTTGCCTCGTAAGCCATATTTTTGAGATCTTCTATAGATATGATGTCAATTTTTCCTTGGACTTTTTCAATTAGGTCTTTTCGTCTTGGGTTGATTGCTATTCCTTCATTAGTTACAATAGCATCTACAACATCGCCAGGGGTTGTTAAGGTTGTGACTTTTTCTCTGACTATGGGATTAGTTTTTCTGAAGACTGGTACAGTTACCATTGTGAGGCTTGCACCAGCAGCGGTGTCTTGATGCCCTCCTATACCATGTAGCATACGTCCATCGCTATGTGTATTAACATCGACATTGAAGTTTGTGTCAACCTCAGTAGCACCTAGTACAACTACATCTAGATTATCAACGGCTCTGCTGGGTGCTGATGGGTCAGCATAGTGTCCTACATTTAAAAGAGGTATGCTTGGTTTGTCCGCCATATATGTTGAACTGTCGGAATCAAAACATTGACCGAAATATAATTTTTCAACTCTACCTCGCTCATATATATCGATGAGATGTTTTGTAATACCACCTATGGCAAATGATGCAGTTACATTTTTTTCATCTAATGTTTCTCCCAGGTATTTTGTAACAGCAAGTGATATACCACCGGCACCTGATTGAAAACCCATCCCATTTTTTATTATACCTGCTGCATCCATTAAATCAATACATCTACGGGCAATGCCCTGTTTCATTGGGTTTTCTGTTATTTTTGTTGTACCTGAAGCAATATAATTCGGGTCACCAATTCTATCAACTGTCACAACATAGTCAACATAACTTTCAGTTATCTCCTGGTGAGGAGATGGGTATTCTATAATTTCGTCAGTAACTACAATAACTTTGTCTGCCTTTAGTGCATCAATCTGGGAGTAAACAATCGGGCCAAATGCACTTTTACCTAGAATTCCTGTGCAGTTGCCTTTTTCATCTGATGCTGAAGCTGTTATAACAGCGATGTCAGGGTGTAGCTCACCTGTTTTTACTGCCCCCCAACGTCCACCATGAGAACGTAAAACAACTGGGAAGGGTAGAGGGTTTTTTGATATGAAATCTCCAACGACACCATTTATGCTACCTTCTATTCGGTTTACAACACCTTCTCTTATAAGATCAATAACAGGTTCATGAACATTGAACATCGCAGTCTGCGCCATCCTGATATTTTTGATACCGAGTTCGCTAATAGCATTAAGGACCATATTGATTACAAAATCACCATTACGGAGTTGATGATGAAAAGAAACAGTCATCCCATCTTTGATACCGCATTTTTTAAGTGCATCAGTTAAGCTAGTTAGTTTAGATATATTTTTATACTTATGAGCACCAGAGAAAGTAGCGAAAGATTCACTATTACTTTCACTCTTGACCATGCGTCCAGCAGCATTTTCAATATCCATAAAATTACACCAATGTTTTTTTGATTTCAAAATCTATAAAATCACAATGATTAACGATAATCGCCTCAGGGCTCCTCTCAAGTTTATCTCCTTCATGAGAATGAGCATAAATAATTAGAACAACTTCATCTGGAAGACCAAGTTCCTTTGCTAACAGTGCACCTGACACAGGATGACGGAATTTTTTACCATACTCGCCTTTAACATATTTCCCATTTATTTTTTCATATTCCAATAGTTTTCCTACGTCATGCAGGAGAGCACCAGCAATCAAATAATCACAATTTATAGATTCATCACGTGCATCAAAAACAACTTTTGCAAGTTTTGTAATTCTCTTAGTATGATCTGTTAAACTTCCAGAGTTTTCAATGAGAAGAGTAAATGGAGCATCTGCAATAGAATGCCATTTGCCACGTTCACCAGCTTCTTTCCAAACACTTACAACTTTATTTCTCAAATCATCATCTTTAATCCACTGTAGCTCCTCTGAAAAAATTGATTCAATATCATTTCTCTCTACCATCATAAACCCCCGGCAGCTTTTTTCTGTAATCAATATATGTATTATTAACATTCTGCTGCTAAGAGAAAAAAAGAAAAAATAGATATTAAAAATTTAATCAAAATCAGATCCTAAGTCGTACCCGCAGTAAGGGCACTCATTTCCTTCTAAAAGTTGGTTACAATTTGGACAAACACTAGTAGATTCAAAATTTTGTACTCCGGATTCGATAGTACATCCGCATTCGGGACAAACATAAACATTGGAGGAAGGATCGATTGATCGTTCCATAGTTGCCCCACAATTTGGGCAAATACATTTCTCCTTTTCTTCCAGTTTAGTCTCCAAATATAACAACCCCTCTTACGATAGGATTAAATAAAAATTTTGTGACCAATCATATATAAAGTTGATGTGTTAAAACGTCAAAATGAAAAAAAATAGATTAGTAAACAAGATGGGAGGGAGAAGAGGTGATTTAGAGGGGGTAATTGGATGGGTATACTCTAAAATTGGGCTTCGTCCCTTCCCAACACTTGTTATGTTAAATAAAATGAAAACAGGTTTTAAGTGCCTTTTTCGCATATAGTTATGTAAGCACATATGCACATCATGACATACCAGGAGAAAAGAGGGGATATTGGCTAATTATATTCGCTCCAACTTTTGACTTCTAGATTTTCTAGATTAGTATTATTAATTGCTTCAACAAATCGCTTTGCAAGATTTAGGTTTGTTATGAGGGGAACATCAAAATCTATAGCTTTTCTTCTTATAAGATAATCATTGTCGAGTTCTTCTTTTTCGATGTTTTTAGGTATATTTATTACCAAATCAATTTTTCCATCTGCGATATAACTAAGAGTGCTTGGTTCTTTGTTTTCTAATGGCCAATACAAAATTTTTGATTTAATACCGTTGATTTTCATAAAATCAGCTGTGCCTTTAGTTGCATAAAAATTAAATCCCATATTATTCAAGAATCTAGCGCTTTCTAAAAACTCAGCTTTACTATTTATTGGTCCTGTTGATAATAGGATTGTTTTCTTTGGTAATTTGAAACCGACAGATATGAGGCTTTTTAGGAAAGCCTCGTTGAAATCATCTCCTAGGCAAGCAACTTCACCGGTGGATGCCATTTCAACACCGAGGACTGGATCTGAGCCTTTTAATCTTGTAAAGGAAAATTGTGGAGCTTTAACTCCTACATAATCTAGATCAAAAGAGGATCTATCTATAGGTGAGATCTTTTTACCCATGATGATTTTTGTTGCAATGTCTATAAAGTTTATTTTGTAGACTTTTGAAACAAATGGGAAACTTCTTGATGCTCTTAGGTTGCATTCAATAACTTTAACATCGTTATCCTTGGCAATAAATTGAATATTAAATGGGCCTGTTATATCCAAGGATTTGGCGATTTTTTTTGAGATTATTTTAATTCTTCTCATTGTTTCAAGATAGGTCCTCTGGGGTGGTAAAACCATGGTTGCATCTCCTGAGTGGACTCCTGCATTTTCTACATGTTCTGAGATGGCATATGAGAAAAGTTCACCTTTTTTTGCTACTGCATCTATTTCTATTTCTTTTCCACCTGTTATAAATTTGCTTATGACAACAGGGTATTCTTTGCTAACTTCGGAGGCTTTTTTTAAGTATATTTTTAGTTCTTTTTTACTTAGAGCGATGCTCATGGCTGCTCCGCTGAGGACATAGCTTGGTCTGATTAGTACGGGGTATCCTACTTTATCTGCAAATTTTTCTGCTTCTTCTAGGCTTGTTAGTTCTTCCCATAATGGTTGATCAACGCCTAGGGTATCTAACAAATCTGAGAATTTGTGTCTGTTTTCTGCTCTGTCAATGTTTAATGGTGAACTTCCTAGTATTTTAACACCTGATTTGTACAGAGGCATGGCTAGATTGTTAGGTATTTGACCACCCATTGAGACTATGATACCTAGTGGTTTTTCTTTCTCGAAGATATCTAGGGCTCTTTCGTATGTGATTTCTTCAAAGTATAGTTTATCACATATGTCGTAGTCTGTGCTAACGGTTTCAGGGTTACAGTTTATCATTATGGTTTTGTATTTTAGATTTCGCAGGGTTGCAACTGAGTTAACGCAACACCAGTCAAATTCAACTGATGATCCGATTCTGTATGCACCGCCTCCTAGGACTATGACTTGGTTTTTTGTTTTAAAATCAATGTCGTCTTTGCAGGCGTTGTATGTTAGATATAGGTAGTTTGTTTTAGCAGGGTATTCTGCTGCCAGGGTGTCTATTTGTTTTACGTATGGTATGATTCCTAGTTGTATTCTTTTTTTTCTGACCATGAGTTCGGAGCTTTGAATTATTTCTGCTATTTGTTGATCTGAAAAGCCTTTTTGTTTAGCTGTTTTTAATAGAGCGGGTACTAGATTGTTGATTTTGTATTTTTTGAGTTGTTTTTCGATTTGTACGATGTTTCTGATTTTGTATAGGAACCATTTGTCGACTTTGGATAGATTATATATTTTTTCAATTGAGTAATTTTTACGTATAGCCTCTACAATAGCGAACATTCTTTTATCTGTGGGTTCTTTTAGTTCTGTTTCTAGATTATTGAAATTAATATCGTTACAAACAATGCCTTTCATTCCAACGTCTAGCATTCTAATTGCTTTTTGTAAGGCTTCTTCGTATGTTCTACCAATAGCCATTACTTCTCCGACTGATTTCATCTCTGATCCTATGCCAGGGTGTACTTTTTTGAATTTTTGTAGGTCCCATCTTGGGAATTTAACAACAACGTAGTCTAGAGCTGGTTCAAAACAAGCGGATGTCTCCTGGGTTATGATGTTTCTAACCTCTGTTAAGCTATATCCTAGTGCTAGTTTAGCTGCGATAAAGGCGAGGGGATATCCTGTTGTTTTAGATGCAAGAGCAGAGCTTCTGCTTAGTCTAGCATTAACTTCTATTATTCTGTAATCTTCTGAATCTGGGTCGAAAGCAAATTGTATGTTGCATTCGCCGATAATTCCAAGATGCCTGATTACTTTTATAGCCATGGATCTTAACTTAAAATTTTCAGAGGAGGTTAATGTTTGAACGGGTGCTACCACTATGCTTTCACCTGTGTGAATGCCCATTGGGTCAGCGTTTTCCATGGAGCAGACAACTATGCAGTTGTCATATCGGTCTCTGACGACTTCATATTCTAGTTCTTTCCAACCACCTAAATATTCTTCTATTAAGATTTGACGTGTAAAAGAAAAAGCTTTTTTGATGATCTCTAAAAGTTCTTTTTTATTATGGGCAACACCTGATCCAAGGCCACCAAGTGCATATGCTACTCTGCACATTACCGGGTAACCTATTTTTTCTGCAATTTGAACTGCTTCTTCAGTAGTGTTTACGGCCTTTGAGAGTGGTACTTTAAGTTTGATTTCTCTGATTTTTTTAACAAATAAGTCTCTATCTTCGGTGTCGAGTATGGCATTTATTGGTGTTCCTAAAACTTCGACTTTATGTTTTTTTAATATGCCTTTTTCATAGAGTTCAACACCGACGTTTAAAGCTGTTTGGCCTCCGAAACTAAGTAGAACGCCATCTGGTTTTTCTTTTTTGATGATTTTTTCTACAAAATATGAGTCTATTGGTACAAAGTATACTTCATCCGCTAGATAATCCGATGTCTGTATAGTCGCGATATTTGGGTTAACTAGGATTGTTTTAATTCCTTCTTCTTTTAATGCTTTAATAGCCTGGCTACCTGAATAGTCGAATTCTCCTGCTTGGCCTATGCGTATAGCCCCAGATCCAAGTATAAGGACTTTTTTTAGTTTAGCTATTTTGTTTTTTATCATTTAATCGACCTGATAAACATGTCAAATAAGAATTCGGTATCATCTGGTCCTGGTGATGCTTCAGGGTGAAATTGTGTTCCAAAAAATGGTTTAGAAATATGTATGATTCCTTCATTGGTGTTATCGTTGTTGTTATAGAACCATTCTCTCCAGTCTTCTGGTAGTGTTTCGGATTTAACAGCGTAACCATGGTTTTGGGGGGTGATGTAACATCTGTTGGTACCAGTTTCAACGCATGGTTGATTATGGCTTCTATGACCATATTTTAGTTTGAAAGTGCTAGCACCGGCAGCTAGACCTAGTATTTGTGAGCCTAGGCAAATTCCAAGTATCGGAGTTTTTCCTGCAAGGGCTTCTCTTACGTATTTAATGGTATCTTTACATTTTTTGGGGTCACCTGGGCCGTTGGATAGAACGATTCCATCGACTTTTTCATTTAGAAAATTATAATCCCAGGGGACTCTAATAACTGTGAAATCTCTTTTTATAAAAGCTCTTATTATGTTGTTTTTTGTGCCGCAGTCAACTAATAAAATTCTTTTTTTGCCTCTTTTATAAACAATTGGTTTTGTAATGCTTACTTCAGCGACGAGATTTCTTTTGTTTGGGTCTTCAAAACCGGTATCATCTTTTTTATTGTAAATAATTTTTCCAAGAAGCGTTCCTTTTTTTCTTAATTTTTTGGTTAATTCACGTGTATCTATATTGTAAATGCCAGGTATATCATGTTCTTTCATCCAGTCTGATAAAGATTTTTTAGCATTCCAGTGAGAATAGTTATCAGAGTAATCGGTTATTATAAGTCCTTGAATTTGGATTTTGCCTGATTCAAAATATTTTAGTAATTCATCTTCTTTTTCGTATCCTGGTATGCCATAGTTACCTATCAACGGATAGGTTAAAACAAGAATTTGTCCTTTATAGGATGGATCTGTTAAGCTTTCCGGGTAGCCGACCATTCCTGTGTTAAATACGACTTCCCCCTTTGTAGTTTTTTTAGAGCCGAAAGAGTATCCTTCAAAAACTGAATCATCTTCTAGTACAAGCTTCGCGATGGTGTTTTTCATTTTATAAAATCTCCCGTTGAATGTAAGATAATGTTATAATACCTGGACTAAAGTCGTTGGTACTTAAAAATATAGAATGGGAAAGGGCATATTTAAAATGTATATTAAAAAAAGTGTTTTTTGAGTTGATGGATTTGAAAAGTTGAATATAAAATTTGGATATTTTGAGAAAATAGGGATTTTTTTGATTATGATAAGAGTTGTAAAGAAAGATTTAATAATATAATATTATCAATTATTTATATGGGATAATATAAAAGCTGGTGCTACATGAATCTTAAAATCAAAAAGATAGACGCAATAATCGTAATTGCATTGATAATTATAGCAGGCATCATAATTTATAAAGTTGATTATATCCCAGATGAAAAAAAGAAGGAAACACCTATAATTGAGTTTTTTCAAGATGTGGGGAATAATAAGTTAATTGTTAAATCAGTTTCAAAAGTTGTTTTATGGGAGGAACTTGACATAACAGGGAGATGTAATGCACCAGATCCTGATCAATATGTTGTTACAAATGATGAGATCATCAATTGTGAGGGCACCATAACTATAACTTATATCCCAACTAACAAGTTACTTGGTACTTGGACTTTTGAGAAAAAAATGCAATTACCAATATCTTTACCAACTGAGGCTTGGTTTAATAGAGGGGTTTCTCCTGAGGACGAGGGGGAGCATATTAGTAAAATTGGTATAAATAGAGAGTGGTGGTATTATACTGTAGTTTTTGATGAGGATAGTGATTTACCTGGTTGGACGGCTACTATAGGTTTTAATCATATGGCTATGGGCGGCATATTAGGATTTCTTAAACCTGATCTTTTAACAGTGACACTACATGGGCCAAATGGTGAAGAATACGGCGGGATGATAAATAAAGCTAGAGGAGGAGGTATAATCTGGCAGCCAACCCTACAGATGGCAAAACCTGGTGTGGATCTAAAATATGAGGATTCATGGGCTGAGGGAGAAGCGCCTAATTGGCATGTTCATGCAGAGGATAATGAAATAGATAAGGATCATAAGATAGTCATAGATCTTGATTATTTTGCACCTAATCCTGCGATATGGATTCATTCTAATAGGATATTTATGAAGGGAAGAGGAAAAATGGCTACATATATTTTTACTGCATGTGAAGTAGAGGGAACTGTAAAGATAGATGGTGAGGTTTATGATGTAAAAGGCGTTGGTCATCATGAGCACTCCTGGTCAGATGGTATATTTAAGTTGTTTGTAAAGGGATGGGATTGGTGTCATTTTACATTGGAGAATGGTTGGAATCTGTATTACAGTAATTATTATCTTACACCACAGTTTTCTTCCACTAGGACATATAAAGTCAATCCCGTTGCAACATTAATGATTACTACAGACAGAGGTGAAACGTTAACACAGCTAAATGATGTGGAGATAAGTATTGAGAAATCTGATAAGATATCTCTGTTCTTGAATAAACCATTAAAAATTGCGATAAATGCTAAGCCAAGTATTTCACAGGGAATTTTGAGGACATATTATTTGAAACTGAATTTTGACATTGAAGTGGGTGAAACTTATGATAAGAAATTTGGTAGTCTAAAAAGTTCTGGTATGAGTATTGGACAGTGTAATATTAATGGCAAAGTTACTTGGTCTGATAATGATGGTAATCACGAGGTTGATTTGAACGGTATTGGTAGTATTTGGACTATGAGAAGCTCTATAGTGATACAGAGTTCTACTTGATCTCTACAATGCCTTTATCAGCATCTAAAATAAGTTTATCTCCGTTTTTAATTTTCTCAATCTCTATTTGATCTACACACGGGATACCTGCGAGTATTACTCCTGTTGCTACTATAGTTTCAGTTTCTTTATTAATGATACCTGCTGGGGCGACATTGTTTTTCTTAATCCCATAAATTACGTACGAACCTACAGTTGACCCCTTACCACAGGGGAAAACAAGTATTTTGTCTTTAACAGATTTTCCCTCAAGAGGATGATCTTTTTCTATTACAATCCCTGTTTTAATATCAATTCCACCGTAAAATCCTATAGGTTCTGTTGAAACAATTGCTTCGCCTTCTATTTTTCCAGGGGAAATGGTTCTACCTTTCATAATTGTCCCTCCACTAAGTCATCAATATTTGCAAAACAAACCTCTTGTTTACAGAAACCGGGTAAATAGTTTGCAGCTTTTCCAGAGTTTACACCTGTGGTTTTGTATCCCATTCTTTCAATTGGTGATACAACCATGCAGGTATCTGCGACAATGCTACCACCTGCTTTTGCAATTATTTCGTTATATCCCATTCTTTCAGCGGCTTCTTTTACCATTCTTGATGTGCAGATCCAGACAGGTCTTTTCAAACGTTTACCATCGAGTTTCTCAGCTAGTGCTGAGATTTCTCTGAGAGAGGCATGCGGGCAACCGAAGATTACGATATCTGGTTTTTTGCCGGTGTTTAATTTAACATAGGTTTCTTTTATTTCTTTTTTGCCTACGTTTATTGTTTCTAAATTCTTTTTTTCTACTAGATCAGACTCAGGTGTGAGGTTTTCTACATGGTATAATGCTACTGCCCCAGATGCAGCCATTGCAGCGCCAAGGGCTTTTAGTTGATCCGTGTTTGCGTTTTTTATACCTGTGAAATATGGGATTTTATTTTTTACCTGTTTGCCGACATAGTAACCTAGGGCGCCAAAATCAGAGTTGAAATTAAGAGGAGCATCTACTTTTATTTTAATAGTTGGTTGTCTTTTTTCCCATAGATGTAATCCGTAGTTTGGGGTGACGCCACATATAGCGGCAGCGAGAGCTGAGGGGCCACCTTCACGGTTTGTTCTAGCTCCTATAACTGAGTTTGAGAATGATACAGCAGATGATTCTGACCATGCTATGTGTTCTCTAAAGCGTGGTAGGTTACCAGCAAGATAAGGGGTACAAGTAGAGGTTACTACAATCCCCATTTTTTTAAAAGCGTCCATGATTCTTAATTGGTTTTTTGCGAAATCTTTTGGAAAACCAAGTTTTTCCCAGTTTTCAAGATCCATACCCGCTGGGTTTAGATAGGTTAGGACTTTTACTTTTGTGTTTTTTGAGGCCATGTCTTCTAAGAATTCTGTACCCGGATCTCCTATTGATTTATAGGATACACCTGCGACTTGTACTGATCCAACGGGGATCATTTTATCTGCGCCGTATATGTCACCAAGGCGAACAAGAAGTCTAAATAGTCTCTCCATTACTTCGCCTTTTTCACCATTGAGTATTTTTTCTTCTTCTTTTGTTAGATGCATTTTATTAACTCCTTACAATTTTCAACAATTATGTTTATTTCTTGTTTTGAGGCATTATCGATATGAATCCCGCCAATTGCAATTACTTTTTTATTATATTTTTTACAGGCTTCTTCTGCGATTGGTTTTAGGACAACATAATCATAATGGCCTTCTAATTTTATCACTTGAGGAGTTTTTCCTGGTTCACATATTACAACTCCACCGATATGCGATTTTTCTCCCCCTCCAATGACATATATTAGGTCATCATCGAGTTTTTTTTCTTCAAGAAATACTTTGTATTTTCCCTCACCGGAGGTAATCATTTAAATCAACTTTTTTGTATTTTACAATTTCATATTTCTTTTTGTCAACGTTTGAAGGAATTGTTGCGTCGAAGCCGACTTTGGTGGTAAGAGTTTTTTTACCAGGTTCATGTTTACCGGATGGATCTAAAGAGCTACCGGGTTGATCTGGTTTAATGATAAGGTCTTTATGTCCTTGGAAACGTGTAGCTATTGCCCATTCAACTGCTAATGGGTTGTATATATCGACATCGTCATCGACAATTGTTACATGTTTCATGCTTTTGTGTCCATTGAATGCCGCTTCTATTGCTTTTTTTCCATCATCAGGGTTTTTCTTCTTTATTTGGACAACTCCATGAAGCCATGATCCTCCACCCATTGTGACATAAACGTTTTTACAGTCAACGACTTTGCTTACTTCGTTATAAATTGTTGGTTCTTTTGGCATGCCCATGAGTGTTTTATGTTCCAGACGTCCTGGTATCAATGCTTGGTACATTGCGTCTTTTCTATGCGTAATACAGTCAACAACAAAAACAGGTTCCTGCCGTTCAAAGTCACGTGTTTCTGTTAGATCGACAAATGGTCCTTCGCGATCTAGATCTCTTGTTAGACGGCCCTCGATTACTATTTCTGATTCAGCAGGGACCTCAAGGTCTTTTGTTACACATTTAACAAGGTCTGTTTTATCGAGCGCGTTTGCTATAGCGAATTCATCAACGCCAGATGGTGGTCCGAGGGATGCAGCGACCATGACTGCGACAGAGTTCCCTATGCATATGGCTAGTTCTAAATCTCCTGAGATTTTATCATAAGTTGTTCGTGTTTGTCTTTTTGCTATTAACCTCGCGGTGAACTTGTTTTTACCGATTTGCATTATGCGATGGTAAGAGACATTTCTACCTGTTTCGGGGTCTTTGATTGTGGCAACTGTTGCTGAACCGTATTTCCCCCCATCATCTTTTAAATGTAGTAGTATCGGGATTTTGTCAAGGTCAGGGTTTTTGATTATAAATTCTTGGCATGGGGCTTTATCTACGATTTTTGGTGTTTTTGGGTTGCGTAAAGCTTCAACTAGTTTTGATAAAAGTTTTTCTTTTGTTGTTCCAAGACCTTCTGCGATTATATCACGGTTAGAAGTAATACCTGAAAAAATAGGCATATCATATCCTTTTACGTTGTCAAAAATCACTGGTTTTTCATCAAGTGAGTAAATAATGTTAGCAATCTCGTATTTTGTTGAAACTTCTTTTTTTATTCTAACTAGCTTTTTTTCTTTTTCAAGTTTAGCAAGAAAATTGCGTAGATTCAAAGATATCTACCTCCCTCTTGTTGCACCTATAACAGTTTTTAAAGTTTGAAATCCTTCTTTTTCTATGGCGGTAGCAACCCTATCTTGCAAATCTCTACCTGGTGTGAGGGCTACCATGTTTCCACCTAGGCCTCCACCTGTGAGTTTTGCTCCGAGGGCTCCTTCATCACGTGCGAGTTTAACTAGGAAATCTAGTTCTCTGGATGAAACTTCGATTTGTTGCAGGAGTTTATGGTTTTCATTCATGAGTTTACCGAGTTCACGATGGTCTTCATCTATTAGCGCGTCTTTTGCTAGGTAAGCTATGTTTTCAGCACGGTCAAAAATTTCATCGTATTTCTGAGGGTTTTGTTCTTTTCTTTGTCTAACACCATTAACTGCTGCAGTGGTATTTGCTACTTTACCTGTGTTTCCCATAACTATTTCAACTGGGTTTTGAATGGTGATTTTATCCATAACTTTGTCATTGGTTTTTTCGAACCATATGAGACCGCCAAATGTTGAGGCTGTGTTGTCTATCCCCGATGGTGTACCGTGGTACCCTTTTTCTCCTTCATATGCTGCTTCGTTAATCTCATCATCTGATAGGTCGAGATTGAAGTGTTCTGAGAGTGCTCTAGCTATTGCAACACATGATGCGGCGCTAGCTCCTATGCCGCTAGCAGCATATAGATTACCATTTAGTACTATTTTGATTCCATTTTTTGATGTGTCAACTCTCATTTTGTTTAGAATGCGTTTTATGGAGTCTTTTTGTTGTTCATTTTTTTCTTCTTTGTAGTTTGGTGTTGCTTTTCGGTTGTCTTCTATTGTCCATCCTGCTTTATTTTGAGAGTCTATCTTAGCAGTCGTATATTTTCCAATAGCTGAAACAATAGCTGGTATTCCATATACTACAAAATGTTCATTAAACAATATGGCTTTGCCAAAACCTATTCCCTCGCCCGTCATTTTTCATCACATACAGAGCATATAAGATTTCTTGTTGGAATACGATAATTAGTATTTCTTTTTTATGATTACGGAAAAATTAGGCAAAAATTTATATGTTTTAATAATAGATTAGTCCAGTATCTTTAAGTGATAGTAATGAAGGATAAACTACGTGGGAATCTTAAAAAGATAAGAATGAATCTGTCTAAAGAGGAAGTTTTTGAAAAAAGTGAGAAGATTAAGAAAAATCTTTTTGAGATGGATGATTTCAAACGAGCAGATAATGTTCTTTTCTATGTTTCTTATGATAATGAGGTTATTACTCATAAGATGATAAAAGAATACTTGTCTAGTGGAAAAGAGGTATTTGTACCAGTTACTGATAAAGAAAACAGGTGTCTGAATATTTCTAGGCTTGAGAGGTGGGGTGATTTAGTGGTTGGTGCTTATGATATTCTTGAGCCTAAAAAAGAGTGTGTAAAAGAATTATCTATTGATTTAATTGATCTTGTTGTTGTCCCTGGTGTGGCTTTTGATGAGAGTGGTAATAGGCTGGGGCATGGTATGGGCTATTATGATGGTTTTTTAAAAAAATCAGATAAAATGGTTAGTATTGGTTTGGCATTTGAGTTTCAAGTTGTGGATTTTGTTCCATTTGAGAAACATGATGTACCGTTGGACAAAATTGTTACTGAGAAAAGAGTGATAGATTGTAGAAATTTTAGGTGACGATTTGTTTTATTTTGTTTGTTTTTATTGCTTTTTTGATTTCCATGGCGATTCTTTCACCGTAGCTTATTGATTCTCCGTATAGGTATCCTGAGTGTGGTGTGAATCTGGTTAGTGGGCTACCTGGTATTCTCATTGATACGTCGAATACTACCATTTCTTCTTTTCCTTTGTCTGCAGCGATGGCTCCTTGGAGTGCGAATGGTCCGATTATTCCTGGCGGGCATTCTTTTTGTGTGGTTTTTACGAATTTTTCTCCTAGTTTGAATATTTTTTCGATTATGGATTCTTTTGTTGTTGCGGCGATGTGCCCTGTTTCTATTATTTTTGGTTTCATGTATTTTAGGACTTCTAGTTGTTCGTTTGCTGGTAGCCGTATTAATCCGTCTAGGTTGGTTTGTCTGCGAGTGTCTGTTCCCATGATTTCTAGTTCTTTGTCGATTGCCGAGTAGAAATAGTTGAAGTTTACTTGGGCCCCTATGATGTATTCTTCTATTACTGCTTTGTTAAGTGCGTCTTTTGTGATCATTTTTTTCTTTAGTAGTTCATCTGCTTTTTTCTTGTAATCGTTGTAATTTGTAGCGTAGAAAAAGGCTCTTTCGTATCCGCGGATGGCTTCATTGACTTTGATTATGACTAGTCGATCGATATTTTTTGGGTTTTTGATTATTTTTGGGAATCTTATTCCTGCTTTTTCTAGTAAATAGTATTGGTTTTTTGGAACATCGCGTTCTTCGAGTTTTAGCATACTTCTTGTTCCAAAAATTGGGATGTTGAAGTTGTTTTCTATGTCTTTGAAATCAAAGTATACCCAGAAGTATCGGTTGTGGACAAAAATAGTGTTTTTGTTTCTTAGTTGTTCTTGGACTTTGGGTTTTGTTATGTCTGAGAATTTATCGAGGACTATGGTTTCATCTATGCAACCGCGTCCTTCTCTTCTGGTTTTGTAGTATTTTGTGTAGGTTTTTTCTCTTCCTTTTTGGCATACTGCGATTGTTCTAAAACCATGTTTTTTTGCTCCACGGCAAACATCTAGACCAGAGTGTCCTCCTAAAACCCCAATGGAAATCTCATTTTTGTTATAAGAATCAGCTAGCTTTTGGATATCTTTAATTTTTATCATATGGAAGCTCCCCCATATATGGTGATATTATTTGAATTTTGGCCTTTTAGATAAATAAGTTGATAAGGGTAATGGTTTCTGCGGGTATTCTTTTGTTGAGTTTGTGATTATTTTATGTATGTCTTTTAATGTGTAGGTTTTGTTGCTATCTCCTATTGTGTTGGTTCTGAATCTTGGTGTGAATTTTTTGCTATTTTTTTCTTTTTCACCTATGACTATTATGATTGGTATCCATTCTTTTTCTGCGTCTCGGATTTTTCTTCCTACGCTTTGTTCCCGATCGTCTATGTCTGCTCTGATATGTTGGAATTCAGATATTTTGTTTAGTTCATCTATGTATTTTTTGCAGTCTGGTATGAATTCGTCTCCAACTGGTATGAATCTTATTTGTGTTGGTGATAACCAGAGTGGGAACATTGGTTTTTGGCCTTTGTTTATTTTTATTGCTTGTTTTTCTAGTAGGGCGTAGATGACTCTTTCTATGGCTCCGGATGGGCTGCAGTGTAGTATTAGTGGGTGTTTCGGTTTTCCGTTTTTATCTGTGAATTTAATGTCGTATCTTTCTCCATTTTCTATGTCAATTTGATCGGTGCTTAGTGCTGATGCTTTTTCTGACATATCGACGAAGTTGAATTCGTATTTTAGTATGAAGTAGAATATTCTTTCATCCCACATTTCGAGTAATACTGGTTTTCCTAGTTTTTTTACTAGGTCCATCATGAATTTTTTGTTTTTTTCGTAGAAGTCTTTGGTTGTTCTTAGTGCCATTTCTATGTCGTCCTTGTTTATGTCGATTTTTTGTAGTACGCTTAGACATAGGTCGTATCTGATTTTGAATTCATCCATTGCCATGTCTAGGTCTGATGTGAAGGCGTGTACATCCGGCATTGTGAAGGCTCTGAGTCTTCTCAGTCCTGTGAGTTCTCCTGATTGTTCTCTTCTGAAGGAGTATTTTGTTAGTTCATAGAGTTTGAGTGGCAGGTCTTTGTAGCTTATTGTGGCATCATGGGCCATTAGGAATTGTCCGAAGCATGCAGCGAATCTTAGGAAAAAGTTTCTTTTGTCACTTTCAATTTGGTATTGTCTAGCTGGGAACCTTTGTAGGTATTTGGAGAGTGTTGGGTGGTCCATATCGTACATTATTGGTGTTTCTACTTCTAGTCCGCCGTATTCAACTACTCTTTGTGTTACGTATTCTTCGATTAGTTTTTTGATGAATCTGCCTTTAGGGTAGAATCTCATGTTTCCCCCATCTGATGCGGGTTCGTAGTCTGCAATTTCTAGTTTTTGCATTAGTTTGACGTGTGGTGGTTCTCCTTTTGTTGCTCTTGATTTTTCTTTTTCGTAGAATGCGAATTTTTTTAGGTTTTCGTGGTCTTTGTAGTTGAATTTGCCTACGTCATGTAGTTCTCCGTCTTCTGTTAGGATGTACCAGTATGAGCTGAGTTTTCTTTCTTGTTTTAGTGATTCTGTTTCTTCTCCGATTGGTGTTATTTCTCGTGATAGTTCTGAGAGGGGATGTCCTTTGCAAGATATTTTGAATGCTTTGTACCAGCCAAAGGGTGATCTTTTAACGTTGAAGTTTTTTTGTTTTAGTTCGTATTCTATTTCTATGAGTATTTCTTGTGCTTTTTTTGGACTTGCAAGGTTTGAGGATAAGTGTGCGTAGGGATAGAGCATGATGTTTTTTACTTTGAGTTGTTCAGCTGTTTTTTCTATTTCTTTTATGGTTTGTTTTACTGCTTGGCTGGGTGATTTTTCATCTATTTTTTCAACAGCGGTAAAAGCAGTGAGTGCTTCTTCGAATCTATCTGTTTTTGTTTTAGTTTTCTCTGGGTTTTTTATAGCTTTATCCTTCACTTCGTATTCTATGTAGTCGCTATGAATCAATAATAGTTTCATTGAATCAGCCCTGTAAAACAAGTAAATGTTATTAAAGATAATGTTTACGGAAAGTAAACATTAGTTTTTTGTTTTATAAAACACCAGTCACATACTATAAGAAGAAAAAAATGAGATTTGTTTTTAGAGAAACTTTCTGACGATCATTTCACCACTGGTCTCATTTACATAGGCATCATATGCAATAACCTTAACAGTATTTTTATGTCTCAAACCGGTTCCTCTTCTTTCAATTCAATAATATCTGTAAATGCCGACTCACCCTCAGCTATATCAGCCGGTTCTACAGCATCTGTTGTCAAAGACGCAATCAATATAAAAGCAGCTAAAATACTAAACAATATTATTTTTTTCATTCTTTTACCTTTATTCATTTTATTATATAAAAAGAGAGTTATCTGTAAAGTATTTAAGTTTTATAGTCCGCTTTTGAAATTAAAATCATAAAATATACATATTTTTTGTAGACTCGAGCGACAATTATTATTAAATCTTAAAAAAAATTTAAAAAAGATTGGTAGTTGGTGAGTAATTTAGCTATTAATATTTTGACTTTCTTGTGTAGTTGTTGAAGATTCTAGGATTTGTGTGCTTTGTTGTTGATTGGTTAATAGTTGTTGGTTAATTGTTTGAATTTGTGTGGTTTCCTTAACGAATGGGACATTAGATATGGAGATTAGAGCGTATCCATCAATCCAACCATCATAAGTACATTGAATTGGATCATACTGAGAACCTATACTGCCATTAAAGATAAATAGTGAACCTGAAACTTTTATATTTGGATTATGAATTTTTTGTAATCCTAATAAACCATCAATGTAAACATCACAATATTCCCATATACTATCAAAACCATGGAAGGCCCAATGTACATAAGGAATATAACCACTAGGAAACTCTATCCATCCGACATTACCCGCCAATAGGAAATATTGTAGTTCTATCTTAACATCACACATAAAATTGATTTTTTTAAAGTTTAGATGTGTTTTTATATATTCTTTGTTGGTTTCTATTACGTTTTTTGCGTTAGCAACGGTCATTTCGGGTTCAACACCGATATCATTTAGGACTTCAAAGACTAGGTCAATGTCTTCAGTTGTTTCTGAACTTATTGAGTTTGTTTTTAATAGTTCTGTGTAAACTAATTCTTCAAGTTCTTTCATTGTCATTGTATTAATATCTATGTTGTAGGGTAGGTCTGTTAATAGTTCTTCTTTATTTTCCTTGTTTACTACCGTGTCGGGGCTTGTTGCAGGTATTGACGTTACCATTAACATCAGGATTGTTGCAGTTCCAAAAACAATTAGACTTTTTTTTATTTTTTTCATTTTTATCGCCAAACTTTATTATTATAACATACTAGTTATTCTATTAATATATAAACTTTATAGCCCAACTATCTAATGTTAATAAGAATAGAATTATTATTTCAGTAGTAGTAATGGGGGAGGCGGCGGAGGTGTTTAACACCGCAATAAAAAACTAAATTGAACTTACTTGCAATCCCATCTCTCCGCCTGACAAAACGAATGTGTTAAACAATATAAGAAAGTTTCGGAAAAAAAGTTCTTCCTGATTTTTAAGGAGAAAAAAACTGGTTTTATTGTATTGTTTTTTTGTACGAGTCTGCGTCAAGGAGGCTGTTGATCTCGGATTTATCTTGTATTTCTATTTCAACTAGCCAGCCTTCTTCGTAGGGGCTTTCGTTGACTTTTTCTGGTGTGTCTTCTAGTTTGTCGTTGATTTTTGTTACTTTGCCACTTATTGGTGAGTAAATTTCGGAGACTGATTTTACTGATTCGACTATGCAGAGTTCTTCGCCTTTTTTTACTTGTTTGCCTATTTCTGGTAGTTCGACGAATACTATGTCGGTTAGTTCTGATTGGGCGTGGTCTGTTATTCCTATTTGTGCTAGGTTTCCTTTTAGTTTTAGCCATTCATGTGTTTCTGTGTATTTTAGGTCATTTTTTATTTCATTTGGCATTTTTTATCAACCCCTGTTATTTTGTTTTGTTTCTTAAACGTTTTTCTAATTTTTTTGTGCCCAGTCTTTTGGGACAAAGGGTGGTTTAACTACTTTTGCTTTTATTGGTTTGTGTCTTATTATTATTTCTAGCATTGTGTCTTTTTCTCGGTAGTCTGGATGGCAGTATCCCATGGCTATGCCTTTGTTTAGACATGGTGATAGTGTACCACTTGTTACTGTTCCTATTTTTTTATTGTTTTTTTGTATTTCGCATCCATGTCGTGGTATTCCTTTGTCTATGCATTCTAAGCAGGTTAATCGTTGGTAGTCTCCTTTTTCTTTTTGTTTTAGTAGTGATTTTTTGCCTATGAATTCGTGGTCCCAGTTTATGGTCCACGACATGGTAGCTTCTAGTGGTGTTCTTCCTCCTTCGAATTCGTTTCCTGCTAGGATGAAGGCTTTTTCTAGTCTAAGTGTGTCTCTGGCTCCTAGCCCTATAGGTTTTATGTTGTGTTCTTCTCCGGTTTCTAGGATTTTGTTGAAAACTTGTTCTGCTTTTGTTGTTGGTGTTATTTGTAGTTCGAATCCTAGTTCCCCTGTGTAACCTGTATGGGATATGATGCAGTTTACATCTGCTATGGTGGTGTGTTGGCATGCGAAGAATCCAACGTTTTTTAGATCGGTTTTAGTGAGCTTTTGTAGTGTTTCTCTTGATTTTGGTCCTTGTATTGCTAGTATTACATAGTCTTTTGAGACGTTTTCGGCTTTTGCGCAGATGTTGTGTTCTTCTGCTTTTTTGTTTAACCATTTTGTAACAGTTTCATCCATACCTGCGTTTGGTATCATCATGTATTTGTTATCTAGGTGCATGAAAATTGTGTCATCTATTACTGTTCCATTTTCTCTGAGTATGGCTGTGTATTGGCTTTTTTTGTTACCAATTCTGGAAGCATCTTCTACTGTTGTGAGGCTTATTAGGTCTTCTGCTTCTTCACCAGTGATCCATACATTACTCATGTGCGATACATCAAATATTCCTACTTTTTTTCGTACGGTTAGGTGTTCATCCTTTATGGATGAGTATTGTATTGGCATTTCAAAACCAGCGAATTCTGTGAATCGTGCTCCAAGTTTTTTCTGCAGGTTGTATAGTGGTGATTTTTTTACCATAAATTTCCCCCGGCTGGGTGAATACAATAATTGTAGTTTAAGATTTCGACAAAACATTTATCATATAGGGTTTATAACATGTTTTTATGCGAGCTATGAAGATACCGGGTGTTTTCAGAGATAAAAATAAGATTTTTACGGAGAATCCTGGTTGTTGTGGGGGTAATCGGGTGTATAATGAGAAACTAGTGAAACATAAGGGTAGGGAGCTTCGTTCTTGGAATCCTTATCGTAGTAAGTTAGCTGCTGCTATGTTGAAGGGTTTAGAGTTAGATATCTGTGAGGATTCTAGGGTTTTGTATCTTGGTGCTGCGACTGGTACAACAGTTAGTCATATATCTGATATTGTTAAGGATGGTGTTGTGTATGCTGTTGAGAATTCGCCGTTGGCTGTTAACGGTTTGTTGAAAGTTAGTGAGAAAAGAGAGAATATAGTCCCAGTTTTAGGTGATGCTAATCATCCTGATCGTTATTTTTCTATTGTTTCGGGGGTTGATCTGGTTTATCAGGATATTTCTCAGCGTAATCAGTCTGAGATTTTTGTTATTAATGTTGAGAGGTATCTTAAGGATGAGGGTGCGGGTGTTTTGATGGTTAAAGCACGTAGTATTGATGTTTCTTTGAAGCCACGTGAGGCTTTTGATTTGGTTTGTTCAGAGTTAGAGAGTAGTGGTTTGAAGGTTGAGAGTATGTTTGATTTGCAGCCTTTTGAGAAGGATCATGCTGTGGTTGTTATATCGAAATAGTCATTATTGGGTTATTGTATCTAGGTAGTAACTATGAGTAATAAGATTGATGAGATTGTTTCTACGCGTCTTGCGAAGATTTTGTTACCTTTTATTATAGCTGTAGTTGGGATTCTAGTAGTGCGTTTTTATCTGATTTTTACTGGTGAGGGGGAGTCTGCAACTAAGTTGATTATTTTGATGTTTTCTTATTTTATTCCTCCGTTGGGGAAGGAATCGATTATTCCTATAGGTGTGACTGGTGGTAGGGTTTCAGTTCCTTTTTTTGAGGGGGCGTTGGTTGTTCCAAGGATTGATCCTTTGGTTATGGCTCTTAGTATTGCTTTTGTTGATATTGTTGTAGCGTTGTTTCTTGTTTGGAATTATGATCTTGCTAAAAAGATACCATTGGTCGGGAAGTTTATTGATAAGGTTGAGGATATTGGTAATAAATCCTCTAATAAATATTCGTGGGTTAAACCGTTACGTTTTGTTGGTATTATTCTTTTTGTTATGGTCCCGTTTCAAGGCTCTGGTGGTCTGGTTGGTTCTATTGTTGGTAGATTGATTGGTATGAAGCCTTGGAATACTTTTTATGCTATTTCTATTGGTGCTATTACTGGTTGTTTGTTGATTGCGTATTTTGCTGATGTAATATTGAATGTTTTTATTCAGAATTTTCTTACAGCGGCTCTGGTGATTATTGTAATTATGTTAATTGGTTTGATGATTTGGATTTATAGAAAGAGTAAATCATAGTTTTTGGTATGAACGGGCTATGATGTATATTTCGCTACTTGTTTTTCTTGATGCAGCTGGTGAGTGTTGTTTCACGTTTTTGAAGTTTTTATTTGTTTTTTCAATGAAGTTTTGCAGGTCTTGTCCTGTGAATGCTTTGCAGATTAAGTTTCCACCGTTTTTTAGGATTTTTTGAGCAGTTTCTAATGCTTTTTCACAGAGATATATGCTTCTTGCATGGTCTACTGAGTAGTTTCCAGAAATGTCTGGTGACATATCTGATAATATTGTGTCTACTTTTTTCTCATTTAGTATATTTGTTATTTGTTGTATTGAGGAGTCCTCTGTGAGATCTCCTCGTAAAAAAGTGATATTTTTTATTGGTTTTATAGGCGAGAGGTCTATACCTATTACTTTACCATTTTGCCCTGTTAGTTCTTGTGCAACTTGGCTCCATCCACCAGGTGCTGCGCCTAGGTCGACTATGGCGTCTCCTTTTTTGATTATTTTAAATTTTTTTTGTATTTGTAAAAGTTTAAAAGCGGAACGGGCTCGGTAACCCGTTCTTTTAGCTTGTTTGTAGAAGTGTTCTTGTTTTTTTTCTGTGTACCAGCGCGTCATAAGTTTTATAGTATTATGTCTATGTCTAGACGCTCTGCGAGTTCTTTGTATCTGTTTCTTATTGTTACTTCTGTTACTCCTGCTACGTCTGCTACTTCTCTTTGTGTTCTTCGTTCGCCGCATAATATTGAGGCGATGTAGATTGATGCTGCGGCTACTCCTGTTGGCCCTCGTCCGCTAGTTAGTTCTTTATCTGCGGCGTCTTTTAGTATTTCTATTGCTTTGGATTGTACGTCTCCGCTGAGTTTTAGTTCGCTGCAGAAACGGGATATGTAGTCTTGTGGTGAGGTCGGCATTAGTTTTAGTCCTAGTTCTCGGGCTATGAATCGATATGTTCTTCCTATTTCCTTTCTACTTACTCTAGAGGATCCTGCGATTTCGTCTAGTGTTCTTGGTACGTTACATTGCCTGCATGCTGCATACAGAGCTGCTGCTGATACTCCTTCGATACTTCTTCCTCTTATTAGGTTTTTTAGTACTGCTTTTCGGTATATCATAGCTGCTGTTTCTCTAACGTTTCTTGGTAGTCCCATTCCTGATGCCATTCTGTCTAGTTCCGATAGTGCGAATGCTAGGTTTCTTTCTGTGGCATCGCTGATTCGTATTCTTCGTTGCCATTTTCTTAGACGGTATAGTTGTGCTCTGTTTCTTGTTGGTATTGATTTACCGTATGAGTCTCGGTTTTTCCAACCGATCATAGTTGATAGACCTTTGTCATGTATGGTATATGTCATGGGTGCTCCGACACGTGCTCTTTTTTCTCTTTGATCACTGTCGAATGCTCTCCATTCTGGCCCATGATCTATAAAATCTTCATCTATTACAAGTCCACAATCTTCACATACTAGTTCTGCTCTTGAGTAATCCTTAGTTAAATGTGTACTTCCACAACTTGGGCATCGAGTTATTTCCTCGATGCTTGGTTTTTCTTTTTTCTTTTTTAATTGAGATGCGACCATATTAACAAATTCCCCCGATAAATTTTTAAAGTTTGCGATATGCTTTTTAACGACATAAAAGAACTTATATATAAAGATTTTGTATATTTTTGTGGTTTTTTAAGGAGTAAGACTAATTAGTCAACGAATCTTGACGGCTTTGCAGGTTCTGGTTCTTTTAGGGTTGGTGCATCAGCGTTGGTGTTTCAGGGTTGGTAAAAAAATAGTTTGCAAATTTGTATTATTAAATTAACAAAAATAACCACTAATTAATTATTATAAGTCCAGACATCATAATTACCTGGATTTTCAGGTACCCATTCTGGAGGTATTCTATAAGCTCTATAAATATCAATATCAAGACTTTCAGAAATATATTCCCATAATATTTCATTATCTTTATTTACTTCAAAAACCCTGCCTGTAAATCCTTCTGTAATCAAAGTATTACCATTGGGCAATCTTTGCATTGAGCTATGTACAGGACTAAAAAATCTATGAAATTCTCCAGTACGTGGTAATGGATAAAATCCTTTTTTATGAGCATATTCCCACTTTATCTCTAGGCTTATTGGATCAAATTCTATAACTCTGCTATAAAATCTAAATTTTGAGGGCCCTCCAAATAAACCATATCCTGCAATTCCACCATTATCAAAAACTAAAATGTTTCCCTCACCGGGTAGGCTTTTTGGAATAATGTGGGCATTATGAGGTCCAATGATTTGCCCTAATTTTTTCCCTTCTTCTGTTTTTCTTGAGAAACTAGGTCCTATCCTATAGACAATTTCACCTGTTTCTTTAGATATAATATAAATAATATTTGTGTTTCTTGAACAAGTGATTATATTATCCGGATGAAATCTTTTATCACCTTGATCATACCATTTATTTTCACCTAAATAGGATATAGAATTCGTGTGTAACCAATCACCATCCAGACATCCTAAAGGCTTTGAAGGCCCAGCTGGATTTATATAAATCCCAATCCGTTGTAAAAGATTAAAACCCATTTCATCAATATGATCTGAAGCATACCATTCAAAACCTGTTAAGCTACCATTCCAGTTAACCTCATAAATCACATCATCTGTAATTGTTTTTTTACTTACATTATGATTGATTATTGTGTCATGGGCAAGAATTAAGGTTTTTCCATTTTCAACAAAATCACAATCAGGAACATAGTACCCCACAGGGTTTCCTTCTCGTTGAAAATCATGATGATGTCTTGCAGCAGGTTTACCCTTATCATCCGCTCTCCAGTTACTAAAATCCCATTTTATTGTTCCATTCCAGCTAAACTGTGTTAAATTATATGTATCCCATTCAACAATTCCACCATATCCAGATATAATCGAACCATCGGGCAACATTTTGGCAGGCATTGGATTTGTATTATTCCACTTTTTTATTAAATTCCCATTCATATCAATAAGTAAAGAACCTGCAAAACGACCATTGCTAAATCCCATAAACTCTATTGCACTTAGTAAATTATAACCTTCACAGCAACCATCATTGTATACTTTAACACCTGAATTTTCCACATTTATTTTATTAATTTTTTTTACAATATTATTAGTGCTTAAAGTAGAAGCATTGGCTGCAATTGTGATTAAAGTCAATAAGAGTATTACTGAAAAAGTAAGCAATTTACATTTTTTACAAACCATTATAATTTTTTTATTTTATATAATATATAAATTTTTTTGTACAATTCTGTTTTAAATACTCATGTTTATACCCCAAATCTTCAACTCTTAAAACATAAAGTGGTTTTATTATAGTTCTTTCTTAACAATCATTTAAACCCTGCTCGGTCTAATCTCTATCTTTTTAAATATCTAATATATGTAATCTTTAATGAATACAAAGACAATACTTGTAATCATAGTAGTAATAGTAATTATCTCCTCTATTGTCTTCGGCGTACAGATGCTTTTCTCAGACACATATAATGATACACAAACAGATCCTAGAGAAGAGCTCTCAAAAACACTAGCAGGCGCTCTAGAACATGGAATAACATGCAGTCAAATTGAAGAGTTTACAAACGCTGTAAGCCTGTTCAAAAACGGCAGGAAAGCGGAAGCAAAAACAGAGTTTCAAAACCTATCTCAAAAAATTGGTGAGGGGAATCTTTCCCAACTAACAATAGAACCACCCTCAGATGAAACCCAATTCTACAATGGTCTTTTCTTCAACTACATAAGCAATGCCCGTTATGCTCTTGCAAACATAGATAATCTGAAAGAATGCGGTTTTGACACCATATTCCTAAACGTTCAAATGTTAGACAGACCAGACGGATCTTTATATGTCCCGGGAGAAGAGGTGTATTTCTTCTATATCAATGCATTCCATGCATCAGGTTTTAAGATTTGGCTTGCACCCTCACACACTGCTTTTGAATTCCCTTACCGATTCAACAGCCCACCACATGTTGCACGAGAGTTAGATAACCAATTTGATGTTTTTGACATCGCAGAACCGGTGATACTCGAGTGGGCTGAGATAGCTCAACACTATCAAGTCGAAGGATTCATCCCACTTGAAGAAGCAAACGCTCTAACCAAAGAACAAGGATCCACTATAACTGATATGTACCAGGACGAACGCGATTTCCTAAGCAACTGGTCTCAAGAAATACGATCAAAAATAGAACCAAAATACTCAGGAAAAATTGGATTTGCCACCAATGACGGCGGTCCAGCTGAACGCGACGAACCAGGAAACCAAGATTTATATCCATACCCTCAAGGCCCAGATTTAAACTATACTGGCTATGATTTTATCGTTGCCAAGGTTCCATTTATAAACAATTTCGAAACAGATGAAAAATGGCTCTATGAAGTGGAAAACCGACTTCTAAGCTGCAAGAATTACGCAGAGCGCGATGGTGTTTCAGGAGGAGCCCTTTGGTATGAAGCAGGAGCTCCAGTAGGTGGTGGCATGGAAGAGATGGACGTTGCATGGGATTATAGAATAATCGACGAGGAAAAACAGGCATATGCCTTTGAAAAAACCTTAGAATACCTGAAAAATATTAGCGGCATCTTCTTCTTACCTTCTTGCTCTAGCACCTGTGAAGGCAACTGGAGTTTTCTAGGCAACCCTGCAGAATACGTCCTAAAAGAAAAACTTACCACCTCAGATGAGATTGAGCCAAAGACAATCGACGAACTCTGGATATCACTGGGAGAAGAGGGTCTGTTAATAATCCAACTAGCGATAGCCCCAGACATACCATTTGATCCAGATTACTCACTAGATCACAGCTGCTATGATGATTATTATCATAACCTAGAACTCATGATCGATGGCGAATGCAATAGTTACGGTGGCTATGGTTATGACTGCTAAGTACAATCATTATATGTTACAACAATTTCAAGACAATAATTATTTGAAGAATCCTCAATAGAAATCAAATCAAGTCCAAAAACTGGATAGAAATCATTACATTTTTCAAGTTTAATCTCAACTTTTGCATTACAACTTTGTTCACCAATAAAATTATTACTATCATATTCTAAATTGATAAAACCAGGTTTATCATGCACATTTGTATAACTATTACTAACAACTACTTTACTATCAACTATAATTCTTGCTGAAAAAGTATCACCCCTGTTTTCAAAACTTCTCAAACGTCTTATATCATCTTCATCAGACCAACTAAGATTAAAAGATATCTGTTCAATAAACATTTTTTCAAAACATACATCATAAGAGATAGACTCAGTCTCATTTAACGCTCCATCAAAGAAATATGTTTTATTCAGATACATCAAAGTTTTTTCATCCAATACACCCCCAGATGCATTTTCTTCAGAAAGCCTCCCACGATATATAGTATCAGGTCCTAATGAAAAAGCAACAACTACAATAACCGGGATAACTAATAACGGAGCACTCGCTGAAATCTTAGATCTAAATTTCCTCTTCTTTTTACTATAATGACGATCATAATGAATAAAAGCTGATGCTGCTACCAAACCAATAGAAGCGACAATCGCCCAAAACAAACGTCCCATAGCCATATTCTCAGCAATATAATAATAAAGAAAACCACCAACTATGGGTGCAGTAACACCCGCAATTGCTAAAGGAAGAAAAGAGTAACCCATATAAATCGAACGTTTGTCCCTTTGAGGAATTTTTGATACATAACTAAGAAAAGCAGGATAAGAAACCAACTCACCAAACGATAAAATAATGATACCTGCAATAAACAACGCAGGATTCAACGTAATACCAACAATAAAAAAACCAGCAGATATTATGAGGACACCTGAAATCAGCAACTTTAATGAGTCAATATTTTTATCTTTGATAAGATAAGCCCATACTTGGCCCAAGGTTATAATTGTCCCAGGGTTAAGAGCAGCAAGAATTGGTATAAACCAAGCAGGTAGTATTCTAAAATCAGTCATAAAAAGTGGTGTGAAAGGTTTACGTGTATATAGCATAAACCAACATCCGGCAAAAATGATCAAGACGTAGGCAAACTTTGGATCATTAAATATAACTTTCAGGTTTTTTACTGTGTCAAGAGCAGGAATTGAGGGATCAGGCTTAACCGGGTTTCTGTAAGAAAGTAAAATAATGAGAAAACTACAAAGAATAAACAATGCCATAAGGAAAAAAACACTACCATAGTTTTCAGGGACAAACAAAAATGTTATACTAAGTGGGATAAAAAATGCACCAAAGTTGATCACCCAGTAATATATGTTAAATGCATAGGTTCGATTTTTTTCATTTGATGAGTGAGAGATTGATGCAGCAATTAATGCTTTTTCAAACCCTGAACCAAAACCCATTATAATTACTGCCAAAAAAATTAATGCAAATGTATACCCAAAACCCAGGGCGATATATCCTAATCCAAGAGTTATGTAGGAAAACAATAGTATCTTTTTAAAACCATATTTACTAGCAAGCGCTGTTGAAATCAAAGGTAAAAAATTTATCAGCCCCATGGAGATACCTGTAAGTATCCCAACCATCCAACTTTCTATCCCAACATTATAAACCAGGTGATAGGAAAAAACAGCAAGCATGCCGTAGTATGCACCTCTTTCAAAGAGGTTAGAGGCATTGACAGCCCAGAATTCCCTTGGTAGTTTTGATTTTTTACCCATGGGTTTCACGTCATATTATAAAATATTATAAATAATTATCACATTATATATTAGTTAGATAATATAAAAAACTTACCTGATATAAACTCTACTCAACTCTTTCCAGTTCAAAAATTACTGGATTCTCACCATCAGGACAAGCATGCTTTGGGTTTTCACCATTTTTTAACCATGGAAAACTAGCACCATACATCACAGCAAATACCTTAGGTAAAATACTATAAAGAGCATGAACGCAAATATCACCTTCAACACCATTTTCTGATATTATAATTTCATCACCTGGTTTATGACCCATATGACAAATCCCTTTTTGAGAAACAATCCTTAGTTTAACTTTCATAATATCACTAACTCTTTAGTAAAAATAACTTTAGTATTGAAGAAATTTACTAAATTCTAAAAACCCTCCAGAAATGATAATCAAAATCTTAAATACTGCAACACCATTAAAATAACTAAAATGGTGTATAGAAACTGGAAACAGCCAAAACCAAAAATCAATAATTACAAAAATAAAAAACATGAAAAAAAACATAAAGATGAAATGAAAAGTGTGAAAGAAGATGAAAAAAATCTTAAGGAAAAAAAGAAACGACTGACGCTTGATTGGTTTTTTAGACCAAAAGACGACTAATTCGACCAAACACCATGGCCTTTCGTCCTTAACTTCAAAGCAACCCACTGTTCAACTTTCTCAGCATCTTTACGACTTGCAATAGGATTAAAATGCGAAAAAATCTTAGGCACAAGCCCAAGACCATACTTTTTAGCAAAACTATTTGCCTTATAACCATCCTTATGCTGTTTAAATCGGGTAAATGGATCATGAGTTGTCTGCCCAACATAAAAACAAGCCTTTCTAGGATCCATATTAGGATTTTTTAACCTAAATTTTTTTGATAATAATACTTTTTTATCAAGCTCGATCACATAAACGTTGTAAGCCATAAGCACCTCAATAAAACCAATTTTTTCTCCTTTGGTATCTTAATAACATCAACTTTGTAAAAAATATTACTTTGTCATATTTTTTGCAAACTTTTTTGCATCATCTAAATCTTTATTACTCGGTTTATCTTTATTTCCAAATAAAAATTTTCCTTTGCAGAAAAAACTACCTTTGACGCAAGCATCCTTATCTTTTAACATACTCTCCATTCCTTCTGTTTCTCCCCCCTCTCCACCACCAGACGTACCAAACAAAGCAACAGTCCTGTTTGTAAAAACATTGTTTTCAATAAAATTTGTCATATGTTTTCCAGGTTTTCCACCATAACATCCAGATCCAAGAAAAACAAAAACATCATTTTTAAGTCTAGTATTTTTTACATCTTCTGCTTGTACCTTTAGTTCAGATGCAATTGCATCAGCAATCTTTTTTGTAGATCCTTTTCTTGAAAAATATATTACTTGATATAACATAAATATCCCTCAATATCTTTTACAAAATTTATTGTCCCTATTCATATTTGTTTTATTAATTCATCGAAGTTACTCAAACATCTCCAATCATGCTACCTGTGCAAGAATCACCACATAGTTCTTCCCATATTTTTTCGCACATTTGGGACAAGTAGTATACCACATATACCATTTAGAAATAGATACACTTTTGCTTTTCGCGTAAGCTTCAAAATCTTTGCACCATTTCCCAGTATCTTTATAAGGGCCTTCGTACACTTTGCTCAGGAAAGTCCCACTGAGAGTCGTATTTTCAAGCGTTGGGATTTCTTTGTCAACAGCACAGTACACATCCATCTTCCACTTAGAGGTATGATCGGAGAGGCATACCCAATCAGGTATATTCGCACCAGCTTTTCGTATTTGTTCGTCAAGCCGTTTCATAACAGAGCCGAAATTTAGCGGCATATTAAGGAAAGTTGATACATGTTCTTTTACAAATTTTTTGTTTTTCCATTTATGCATTTTTCCATCCCATGGAGCAGGATTAAACTTTGGACAACATATGTCTTCTTCACGCATCATTTCACCTTCATCACATAGTTTTCATATTCTTGTACTAGGTATTTTTTATATTTTTGAATAGTGGTAAATCATTCTTGTTCAAGAATTTTTTCTACAGATTTATTATTTTAGGCAATCCTTCTTCATCTGCAAGTTTATACTAACACGTTTTCTTTTTATATGTTATTTAATCACTACTATTTTTTCTTTCCTTGTTTCTTAGCATCATTTGCCCATCCCAATCGGCTCTTCCGTGCTTTTACCTCATCATATTGACAATTATAACAAAGTCCATTATGACAACATATCGTAGATCCACAGGTTGGACAAGTCCACTTCCTTTCCTGATCCGCCAAAAACGCGTTCATACCTTGATTCTTTATCATTGCAAGATTCTCAAGCATACTCATACGGTATTTTGTACGATAGCGTTTATCCAAAGACTTCAACCGTTTACATGGATACTCATTACATCTATCAGAACAATGCATCCAGTTGTTATCCTTAAGAATACTACAGTCCCGAACAACACAGCGTAACCGAGTCTTAGCAGTTTTTGTATCTATCCTTCTACAACCAGGACATGGATTTTTCTCCCGTAAGAATGCCACGCAGATCTCACAGTTCATTCCGCAGGGAGCAATTAACTCTTTTTTCATAATAAAATGATGAACCAAAATATTGCTAATAAAACCTGCTAGTTATGAAATTATAAATATATGACAAAGAACATACCTATTTTTGATGGGACTTAAAAAAGAATATCTATCTTTAATAGCTACTATTCTAACTACATTGTTAATACTTTCCGGTTGTATATCAAAACAAGAAAATAAAGATGACAATACAACTAATGAATCATCTAATGAAAATCAAAATACTAACATGAGTTGTCAAATAACTTTTGATTATCCACCCTTCAATTTAGAAAAAGTTGCTTATATCTTACCAATGGGACTTATGACTGGTGCCCATGTAACACCAATTGACCATCAATACTATATATCATATGATTATGGTTCAGAAAATGAAGCAGTTGACGTTGAAGTATATTCGCCAGGAAATGGAACTGTTACATCAATTCAACATATGGATATCGCCGCAGGCGATTCACCACTAGCTGTTGATGACTTCAGAGTAATTATCCAACACACCGATACAATATCAAGTTACTATATCCATATTGATAAACTCTCAGATAAACTAATGATCGTTGATCCTGGTCTAGGTAACCATTCAAATGTCAACGTAGAAGTAAACGCAGGAGAAATCATCGGCATATATGGTGGCAGTGTTGACTATAACATTGTTGATCAGGATGTCAATTTACCTTTTATAAACCCCAATAGTTACGAACAGGAACCCTGGAAGATACACTGCCCTGACCCATTTAATTATTTCAACAAATCAATTAAAAATCAGATGATAAACAAATGCCTACGAACAGAACAACCAATTGGTGGAAAAATATGCTATGATATAGACGGAAGACTAGTGGGCACATGGTTTGAAAATGGAACCAAGGGATATGGAGGTATTGACCCAGATAGATACTGGGCAGGCCATCTATCAATTGTCTATGATAGTATCGACCCAGATACAATCATAATATCCATTGGAACATTTATCGATACAGCACGACAATTTGCTGTAGCGGGAAACAGCCCAAACCCTGCAAACATATCAGTTAGCAAGGGTCTTGTAATCTATGAACTAACTGACTATGAATATTACAAAAACTATACAAGGTGGGACAGAAACAGTTTTATGCAAGGATTAAAAGTAAAAAACGGTGAAGACATAAAAGGAGTAATATTATTGCAAATATTGGAAGGCAGAAAATTAAAAGTAGAAATATTCCCAAATGAAACAGCTGAAACAATAAGCGATTTCACACAGAATGCAAAAATTTATGTGAGATAATCAAAGATAAATATTATGGTAAAAAACAAATTGATGAATAATACAGCAATTTCCAAATTTTATGACACATATTTAGTCATGAAGTTAATATCCAATCAGTTGCTAATATATTACATATGAGAGATTATTTGAAAAAACTCAAACAAAAAGTATATTTATCAAGTACCGTAAAAATTGTGATATTAACTATAATCTGTTGCATTCTCCTGAGTGGGATATCACCAACGATTAATAGTGTTTTTATAAAAAACAATGATGAAACATTTAAGGGGGATTATAACGAAAAAACTAATAAAAAATATAAAACAACAGACCACCCTGATGACGATGTACATGTATATGCCTCATTTCATTGGAATCCTAGATATCCCGACCCAGGTGAAGAAATAACATTTACCTCAACTAGCAACGCAGTTCATGGGCATATAGTCTCTCAAAGATGGACCTTTGAGGATGGAACTACATATTATGGGCATATCACTAAGCATACTTTTGAAGAAAAGGGAAATTACAAAGTAACTCTACATGTACATGCTGTAGGTACCGGGGGCTCTGACTGGGGTCTAGCTACTCACCATGTAAACATAGGAGCAGACCCATTTCCAAAAATTAAATGCAAACCTATTGATCCTTCACCAGATGAAGAAGTAACATTAGATGCATCGGAGAGTAATGACCCTGATGGAAAAATAATCTCTTACAACTGGAGTTTTTATAATGTTGAAAACCCTGAGAACGTAAATCAACTAGGCACAGATGAAATAATATATCACACATGGAAAAAACAAGGAATATATGTTGTTTCATTGTTTATAGAAGACGATAAAGGAAATAACAATACAATTGAGATAACTATCCATATTTCAGTTTTAAAAATAGATGATTTTCCAAAAAGATCAAGAGGGATATACTTTGAAATAAGTAACCATGGTGATTTCATAGTTGAAGATTTAAAATGGGATGTAGATGTTTACAGATATAGTAGAATAAATATTTGGTCTAGAAGCCTATACAAAAAAAGTGGAACTGTTTCTATGATTGATCCTGATGATTCTCAGATTATATTTTCTAAGGATTTTCGAAGGCGTTTTTGTAAAATTAGATTAGTAGTAACAGCTAAGGCGGATAATGCTGTTGAGGTTAGTAAATCCTTTTATGGTTTAATGTTCGGGAAATATGTTTATTTGTCAGAAGATGATTTTGTCGATCCCTATAAAGTTGTAACATTTGCTGGATTAGTATTATCTCTGCTATTGCTAATTTTGCGTTCTTCGCGGTAAAATATGTGAGTTATAAATTATAGTAAATTATTATAACGATTTTTTTCATATAATCATAAAATATTTAAATGATGATTGCATACACGCAGCGTGTTATCGTGCTACATATTATCATAAATGCCATTAGAATTAAAAGGTGATAAAAAAATGACGAAATGTGATTTTTGTGGAAAAATATTAAAAGATGATGCCAAAATGTGCATATTCTGCGGAAACACCCTATTAGAACCGCAACAAGAAATTATGATAGACAAATAAAAAATTGAAAATTTTATAAAAAATTAAATAAGAGACAACAATACCATAACCCATATACTATGTATATGGGGCATAAATTATGAAATTAATAATACCACCTGAGCCTACGGCATTAAAAAAACAATTCATAAAACAAAAAAGAAACATAGAACTAAAAATAGACTCACTAACACTATGGTTCGGAAACAAACTACCAAGCTACCTATGGCAAGAAGGAGGATGGTCAAAACCCCTAAAAGCAGAAGGCTACAACTGGCAAAGCTTCCTAAAAGTCCTAGCACTACACAAAAAAGAAATGATAAGATGGTCATGGAACAGCCTCTCATGGAGAGAATTCTTAGCAAAAATACAAGAAACACTCGGAGACCCGGTGATCAAAAAAATTCTAGTAAACGGATAAACAGAGGCGGTAAAAATGGATAACGGAGGAGATGTTGAAGGCATTCCAATAGTCCTCGCTGCATCACGAGCTGAAGCAAACGAATACGACAGCAACCCATTCGCAGCATTCATATGTACATTCCCAAAAAAACTATCAGGTTATGCACTAAAAGAACATCTAACCAACCTAGAAAGCTACAAAGATGGGACTGCAAAAAAAACAATCTACGGACTAAGAAAAGTAGAATCACTACTTACAGACGCATTCGGAGAAGAAAACGTAGTAGTGTCGCACTATGACAACCTACACAGATTCATCGGTAAAAAAACAAAAATAGTAGGAATCTCCACCATGGACCCCATGGGACTAGCATACGTATCAACAACCTACAACTCATTAATAGGCTTCGGCGGGGAAGCACTCAATGCATCAGAATTCAAAAAACTAGTAACACACCCATCAATCCAAAAATACAAACCAAAAATCATAGTAGGTGGACAAGGCTCATGGCAGATAAGCGAAGCAAAAGCCCAAGATGAACTAGGAATAGACGTACTATTTCAAGGAGAAGGAGAAAGCGACCTCGTAGAAACTTTCAGGAAACTATTGAAAGATGAAAAAGTCCCAAAATATTTAGAAGCAAGAAAACCCAGCCGGGAAAAAGTTCCTCTCATAAAACATGCAGCCTCCTATGGAATGGTTGAAATAATGAGAGGATGCGGAAGAGGATGCCAATTCTGCAGTCCTACTATGCGAACAAAATACTCATTCCCAGTAGATCACATAATGAAAGAAGTAGAAATCAACATCAAAGAGGGTTCAAAATCAATTTTCACAGTAACAGAGGACATATTCCTCTATAAATCAAAAAAGAATTTTATTCCAAATAGAAAAGAAATCGTCAAACTATACAAAACAATCGCCTCATACCCGGGCGTAGAAAATATACTACTATCACATGCATCCTTTGCACCCATTATATATGACAAAAAAATACTAGAAGAACTAACTCCGATACTCATCGAAAAAACAAAATGGAACCCCCGGACTAGTCCTTTGTACAAAAAACCTTTTATCTCTATAGAGATGGGAATAGAAACAGGTAGCGTACGGCTAATGCAGAAATACATGAAAGGTAAAGCATTACCATACAGTGTTGACAACTGGCCTGGACTAGTAGTAGAAGCAATAGGAATCATGAACGACTATGACTGGTGGCCCCTATGTACAATAATGACCGGACAACCAGATGAAAAAGAAGAAGATGTAATAGCCACCCTTAACCTCATAGATGACCTAAGAAACCATAACGCAAAAATGTTCTACACACCAGTACTATTCATACCACTCAAAGAAGCAATACTAAGCAATAGTAGAAGAACGAACCTTGACAACCTCACCGAACTACAATGGGAAGTACTATCAAGATGCTGGCGTAACAACATAGATTTCTGGGCACCTGAAAAACAAAGATACCTAGGGCCAGTATTTTTCTTCTCACACTGGCTTTACTACAGATGGAAACATGGCAAAAAAGCAACACTACCCATGATGAGACTCTCAGGACTACCAGTAACAGGAAAAATAGAAAAAAACTGCAACCCCCAATACTGCAACGATAATTTTGCAAACAAACTAAATGGCAAAGGCGAACTTTTTTAACTTTTAAGAAACGCCTTATAAGCTAAATAAGCCGAGTAAACATCAGCCTTAGAAGATACCTCAAAAGGGGAATGCATACTCATTATAGGTGGACCAAGATCTATAACTTCCATACCAAGTCTAGAGAAAAACTTAGCAACAGTTCCACCGCCGCCCTTATCAACTTTACCAAGCTCAGCAGTCTGCCACGGTATTTTCTCCTTGTTAAGCATAGTCCTTATCTCAGATACATACTCCGCAGATGCATCATTAGCAGCATACTTACCACCATGACCCGTAAACTTAGACATAACCACACCATTACCCAATGATGAGGCATTTTTAAGCTCAAAAACCTCAGTATAATTTGGCGTAACCGCAGAGTTAACATCAGCAGAAACAACCTTAGAATTCAACATAACCGAGTCAACATCAACATCAGAATTAAGACCTCTTATGACAGACCGTAAAAACGTTGTAACCTGAGCAGTAGTATTACCCTCACTACCTATCTCTTCTTTATCAACAAAAAGAGAAACAGCTGTATGCTCAGGAACACCATCCAAACCCATTATCGCCATAAGAGCACTATAAGCACATGCACGATCATCCTGACCATAACCACCTATGAGTGACCTATCAAAACCCATATCGCGAGCCTTATACGCAGGAACTGCTTCAAGCTCAGCTGAAATAAAATCCTCCTCAATAAAACCATAATCCTTGTTAAGCCTATCAATCAACGCAGTCTTAATTTTCTCCTTAAAATCACCCTTAGCAGGTATACTACCAACCATGATATCCAAACTCTCACCCTTAACAGCCTCATTCATATTCTTCTTATCCTGCACATCATAAGAAAGATGAGGCAAAATATCAGGAACAGAAAATATCGGATCGCCCTCACTCTCACCAATACTCAAATCCAACTTTTTACCATCCTTTTTAACAACAACACCGTGCAAAGACAATGGTATAGTAACCCAATGAAATTTCTTAATACCCCCATAATAATGAGTCTCAAAAAGAGCAAGATTACTATCAGAATCCTCAAACAAAGGAACCTGCTTCAAATCAAGACGAGGACAATCAATATGAGAAATAACAATACGAAGCCCCTCACTAACCGGTTTCTTACCCCTTATAATGACAGCGGCTTCTTTCTCACGATTTAAAATAATTTTTTTATTACCTTTTTTAACAATTTCTTTAATTTTCTGTATAGCCTCTCTTTCCGTCTTAGCTTCATTTAAAAAAGCTTTATAACCTTCACAAAAATCAAATGCTTTTTTAATCTGAGCATTGGTAAAAATCTCCCAAGCTAACTTCTTCTCATAAGCGTATTTAGATTCTTTATCTCTCCGGGACATACAAGTGCCTCTCAGAATAGTCATACTATACCCAAATAAAAAGATAACTAACTAAAAAATGAAAAAAAGAATAGTTAAAAGATGAGATTTTATCTTCTTAGTATAATTACCAAAACCGAAGTCCCTATCGCTATTATAATAATAATCAAACCAAAGAACAACAGATATGAGGAATCTGAATCCGAAGAATCTCCATTATCTGCATCGCCATTGTCATTACCATTGCTGTTTCCATTTCCATTATTATTTCCGTCACCAGTTACAATCACTGTAAAATTATCTGCTCCATAATAACCTAAAACATCATTAGATGCTTCCAAAAAAACATCATACTCCCCAGCTTCCTCATAAATATGAGTTGGGTTTTGCTCAGTAGATATATCTCCATCACCAAAATCCCATAACCATTCATAATCCGAGGGATCCCCGTCAACACTACCAGTAAAACTAAGCTCTTCACCTACATCACCTTCGGAAGGTCCATCAGCATTAACCTCAACTATCTGAAACTCATCAGGGATATAATCCTCATATTCGCCATCATATGTAGCTTTATAGCTTGCACCTAGAATCGATAAAATCTCTTCGCCCTCACTATCCAACTCAAAGGATACAGAAAGCTTATTGCCGCTCACAGAGTAAGGTATCTCTTCATAATTCAAGGTACAAACCTTGTCAATATAATCAATAGTATAATCAGACTCTGAGGTCTCGATATTGATAAAATAATAGACGATAACTAGATTAAGTAAATTATCCAAATCCTCTAAATCATAACTACTATCCTCTATCTCCCCATCAGAGTTTACTTCCAAAGTCACAGTAATGCTTTTCTTATTCTGATTATCTCTTGAATAAGAAAGACTAACAATATCAATATTTGGTTCCTTATCAGTAGTAAGTATGTCACCAGTTTCATCATCTATATAAATCACATCATCCTCAGGATCCGTAATTGTTTCTGTAGTATCCTCAGCACTAGCAAAAGTTATAAACATCATTAAGAAATAAACAAGCGCTATTGATACTACTACAAATTTTTTATTCATTGCTATCACAATCAATTTTTTATCCGAATTAAGCTTTACTTATATAAGATATAGTTTATAACCTTTATTTTACATTAATTACCAAAAAAAAAGGCTATAAATAAGAATAAACCAACTTTGATGAAAATAAAGCTAATTCACCTAATTTTCTATTTTAATTTCTTTTTCAGGTCATTAACCTTCGTTGAAAAATCTTCCAATGTAGACTCCAAAGTACCAAGTGTACCATGTACCTTATCAGTAACTACTGCTCCATTAGGCGAAGGCGTTATAATGCCATCTTTCTCCAAGGTTCTCAAAGAGTACCTTATCATATGTTGAGGTTCACCAGTCATCTGAGACAAACGTATTATACCGATCGGGCCATGCTCCTTGACCGTTTTTAAAACTTCTATATGCCTGCTTAGCAGACCTAGTTCTTTCTCTGCTACACTAGTTATACTTGACCTGTTATCAGTTTTTTCTGCCAACAAAATACCTCCTGTTAATTGTTAACATAATGCACTAATAGTATTTATTATTTACTAGATAGCAAAACAAACAAAAAGTAAAAAGACATAGAAAAAAAATTAAAGAAAACTATAATACCGCGAAAGATTATTATGTACAACATGGCAATAGGATTCGCGCTAATAAGCATAAGCCCACTAAACGAAAAGCAAGTATACGAAACCATCAAAAACATGCCTCAAGTTATAGAGGTCCACCCACTATTCGGGGAATATGATCTACTAGTAAAAATAGAATGCAAAGACATCGACGCAATAGGAGAAGTAGTAATTAGAAACATAAGAGCCACAAAAGGCGTCATGGACACCAAAACACTAATTGGCACTAAAAGTCTTGAAGGATAAAAACAGAAAAATTATTTTTTGTTTTGTTTACGCGCAAGGTATCTAAATCTTTCCCCAACTATGAAGACCTCTGCTATAAATCTTGCTTCGCATTTTTCTTCTTCACTTGATACCTGGCCTACAATCAACATTTTTTCCCACTTTTTTTTACCAAACACAAATAATGCTAATCATTAGCACTATTCCCTAATTTTAGTTTTGTAATTTATCAATATATATAACTTTCTATTTTTTTAAAAATATATTTATAAAAAAATGCCACAAATGGCTAAACATTAATTGTTAATCCTCTTTCCACTTAGTAAGAACAACACCCAAAATAAAAAACACAGCCGCAAAAACCAAAACAAAACCAGTGAAATACAACGTTTTATCAAAATTCTCATAAATCATCGCATTACGCAAACCCTCATTAACATAATACAAAGGAAGAACTTGTGCAATTGACTGCAAAAAACTAGGCATCTGCTCAAGAGGAAAAAAAGTACCAGCAAGAAACATCATAGGAAAAGTAATCGCACCACCAGCCATATCAGCAGTCTCCTCCTCTTTAACAAAACGACCAATCAACATACCCATACCAGAAAAAAGAAAACTAGTCGCAATCACCAAGACAAAGAAAAATATACTAAGCTTAATACTCAAACCCCAAACAAGAGTACCAACAATAATAATAACTAATGTAGACAAAAACGAGAGGAAAAGCATGAATAGCATTTTTGAAATAATCCAATCCGCCCTAGTAACAGGCATAGTAAGAAGCTTCCTCAAAATACCATCCTTACGATACTTGGTATTACGCTCAATACTACCATAAACCATTGAAGTCATAATAGTAAAGCCTATCATACCTGGTACAAAAAAATCAATGAACTCAAAATCCTGACCAATAGAGCTCTTCTCATTTATTCCCATTATATTTTCTCCACCAGTAATATTTATATTATATTCATGAAGAATCCCTGTGATTATACTTCTAATAATAGGAGTAGTAGTTTGATCCGACGGGTCAATATATAACGTAAGATTAAACAAGGTTCCATTAAAACTTACTAATGGATTATGCTGTGACTCAAAATATTTTGTAATATTGTCACCAAAACCCTCAGGTATAACTAGAGTAGCTGAAATACCCTCATCGCGCATATATTTCGTTACATCCTTATTTTGACCAACTGTTTCAATATTCAAAACAGAAACATGCTCCAAACTTTTGGTAAAATTCTGTGAAAACTGAGAATCATCTAAATCCTGAACAACAAGATCATATTCTATTTCATTTGCCCCTGAAAATATAGCGCCAAAAATAAGGATAAGAAGAATAGGGAATAAAATCGTCCAAAACACAGTACCTGGACTACGAAGCCATGACCTAATATTTAAACGAAAATCTGTAGTTATAAATTTAAAATTCACGTTGATTCCTCCCTAAGTTTAGCACCAGTAAGTTTAAGGAATATTTCTTCGAGATTTGACCGGCGAATATCAATACCAGCATATTCAACACATTCATGTTTCAATATAGATAAAACCTCAAGCACCCGTTCTTTATGATCAATTTTAACTGCGATGTCACCATTCCCCTCAGCTTTCACATCAAAACCATTTTCACGTAGGACATTTATCGTATTCTTAGACTTACAACTCTTAATACGAAGTATGCTACCATTACCATACTTACTTATTAACTCCTCAAGTCCACCTTCAGCAATAATTTTACCCCTATGAATAATAGCGATATGGTCGGCTAAATATTCCGCCTCTTCCATATAGTGCGTCGTTAGAAACACAGTTTTACCCTGTTTTCTCAAATCAGCGATTACTTCCCAAACCTCTCGCCTAGCTTTGGGATCAAGACCTGTTGTCGGCTCATCTAAAAAAATTATCTCTGGATCATTTACAAGAGAAACAGCAACCCCGACACGCTGTTTTAGACCACCAGATAAATCCTTATACAACTTATTTTTCTCATTCTTAAGATCCATAGCATTAATAATACCAGCAATATCAGCATTTTTTTTATAAAGACTTGAAAAATAATACAAAGTCTCACGAACAGTAAGACGTTCAAAAGAATGAAACTCCTGAGGCAATATACCTATCTTATCCTTTACATCATTGAAAGAAGTAGCAATATCTTTTCCAAATATTTTGATAACACCAGCAGTTGGCTGACGAATAGATTCAATCATTTCCACAGTTGTTGTTTTACCTGCACCATTTGGGCCAAGAAAAGCAAATATTTCTCCTTTTTTAACAGAGAAAGAAATATCATCAACAGCATTAAGAGAACCATATACTTTTTTAAGATTTGATACCTCAATTGCAGAATCAGAAGAAGACGCGGATTTGTTAAAAGTGACTTTTCCATCCAGGTTACATTTCGGACAATTTATATGAACAACTTCCCCAGACTTACCAGAACAGGTCATAACCTCCCCGCAACCAGGGCATTTAACCTTTTTCTCAATCATAAACCCACTCTTTTAATGGGCATCGCCATATAAAAACAAGTATATATGTATTTTATAAATAGTTTTACAGCAACTCTTTATCAACTAACTTCATTTTTTCATCAAAACTATAAACAATTGGAACACCCGTAGGTACCTCAACCGAGGGTATTTCCTTTTCAGATATATTTTCAACATACATCGTAATTGCTCTTAGACTGTTACCATGCGCAGAAACCAAAACTGTTTTACCCTCCTCTAAATCCTTCATAATATGTCTCTTATAGTAAGGAGTAGTTCGTTCACAAGTGTTTTTTAGACTTTCGCCATTTGGTGGATTAACATCATAGCTACGCCTCCAGAGATGAACCTTTTTATTACCATGTTTCTCCCGTGTTTTTTGTTTATTCAAACCCTGCAAATCACCATAATATCTCTCAGCAAGGTCCACAGACATATAAATCGGTATCTCAGAAGCTGGATCACCAATATGATGCTCCCAATCACGAATTCTTTTATCCTCATGATAAATTATAGGTGTTCTCTTATCATTAGATCCAATTAATATGTAATGAAGTGTCTGAATAGCACGCAACATATGTGAAACATACATAGTGTCAAATTTCACATCTTTAAGTTTTTCACCCGCAGAAATCGCCTCATCAACACCCTTAGCAGATAAAGGAACATCAACCCATCCTGTGAAACGGTTCTCAAGGTTCCACTGAGACTGCCCATGACGAACTAATACCAATTTCGACAAAATATCCTCTCCATCATATATCATACAATTGATAGTATTTATCCTTTAAATACTCCACGAAAACTTTAGAATTCAAACCATCACCACAAGTCTTTTTTATAATCTCATCAGCAGTCATCAAACGCCCATATCTATGAATATTCTCCTGCAACCATGATAAAATATTACTAAAATCACCTTTACTAATCTCGTCATTCAAACCAGGATGCTCCTCTAATAATTTTTTAAAAAGTTGAGAAGAATAAATCGTCCCAATAACATAAGTAGGGAAATAACCAAAACTACCACCACTCCAATGCATATCCTGCAAAACACCCTCTTTATCAGATTTAGGAACCACGCCAAGCATCTCATTCATTTTCTCATTCCAAACAACCGGTAGCTCTGATACTTTTACTTTATCATCAATAAGAAGCACCTCAAGTTCAAAACGAAGGATAACATGAAGACAATAAGTGAGCTCATCAGCTTCAACACGAATAAGCGATGGCCTCACCTGATTCACTAAACGATACCAGCCCTCTAGATTAATATCACTAAGTTGCTTAGAAGAAGTTTTTTTGAAAATAGGATAGAAGTAATCCCAAAAATTTTTACTACGCGCAATCATGTTCTCCCAGAAACGAGACTGAGACTCATGTAAACCAAGAGACGGAGAATCAGATATCACAGTATTCTTATACTCGGCCTTTGGCATATTCAACTCATACAACGCATGACCTGCTTCATGAACAGTTGAAAAAAAAGAAAACAAAGCACTCTCACGTTCAAAACTAGTAGTGATCCTAACATCATCATATCCCATAGAAGTAGTAAAAGGATGAGTAGACACATCAAGCCTCGAACGATCGCCAGGTAAACCCATCTTCTCCATTACCAAATTACATAATTTCTTCTGTGCCTCGACATCAAATTTAACATTCAAACTCTGCTGATTCTCATAATTTTTACTAGTTTTAATTTCTTCAAGAATTTTAATAATCTGTGGCTTAAGATACTCAAATTCTCTTTTAAGCCTGTCAACTGTCATCCCCTCCTCATAATCATCTAACAAACTATTATACAAAGGACCAGGTAAACTGATATAACCACAGTACTCCTTCTCCAAATCAATAATTTTTTCAAGATTAGGAGAAAAAATCGAAAACTTATCTTTTTGCCTAGCCTTCTCCCAAGCACCATAAGCAAGAGTAGTAGCCTTAGACATTTTCTCCACAAAACTCGATGGGATTTTACGAGCTTTCTCAACATCTTTTTTAAGACGAGAAACAACTAATTTATCATTATGTTTCAATTTTTGAAAAATTTCAGATTTAGCTAATTGCTGTATATGCTTCCAGAAATTATCTGATATAACCTTCTCATGTGTTAACCTAGATATCAACGACGACTGCTCAGATCTATCAGCCACACCACCCTGCGGCATATAAGTCATCTGATCCCAACCAAGCAACGCTGCTATCCCACCAAAAGCCGACAGCTCCTTTTGTTCCTTATAAATAAACTCAAGTGATTCCTTCATTTTCTCCTCCAAATCAGATTTTGATTTCTATACCAACTGGGCAATGATCTGAACCAGTAACATCCTGTAGAATAAATGCTTTTTTGACAGATGACATAAATTCTTTGTTAACAAAAAAATAATCAATCCTCCAACCAACATTCCTCTCACGAGCACGAGATTTCATATCCCACCAACTATAATGATCTGGTTCCTTGTTGAAATGACGAAATGTATCAACATAACCATGATCAATAAATGTATCAATCCATGCCCTTTCAACAGGTAAAAAACCAGATATATGCTCATTTTGCTTTGGTCTAGCAAGATCTATTTCCTTATGTGCAGTATTAAAATCACCACATACAACAATATTTTTACCCCCGGCCTTTAAATTATCCGCATACGCCAGAAATGTATCATAAAAACCAAGTTTATAATCAAGTCTCTCCTGGTTTTTCTTACCATTTGGAAAATAAATATTAAACAATGTAAAAGAAGAAAACTCTGTAACCAGTATTCTACCCTCATTATCAAATTTATCTATCCCAAAACCCTTTTTAACACTAATAGGCTGCTTTTTTGTAAAAGTCGCAACACCACTGTAACC
>Ga0272441_10001470_pt1 | contig 50220 bp, 36 predicted proteins | sample SSMProp6N_FD_193582 | JGI IMG/M metagenome (GOLD analysis project Ga0272441, IMG submission 193582) | Marine sediment archaeal communities from Little Sippewissett salt marsh, Falmouth, MA, United States - SSM-Prop-6N | ecosystem: Environmental > Aquatic > Marine > Wetlands > Sediment ... | reverse complement strand
TTGCTCTCCATACAGATCATTATTGGTTTGGACCGCGTAGACATGGCCAGCTTTGCTCGAACGCACAAGTGTGTTCCAGGAGCAGTCAACAGTAGTGTTATTGAGGATGTCATTGACCTTTTTACATGTCTTTAGAATTCCGCATATAATATTTCTTTGAGAATATTACAGATATAGTTATGATAATATTTATTATTATAAATTATCGTTCCAATATCTTTGATTATTACATATTTTTCAATATAGAAAGGGTTTTATTTAAAAGATCATTAATATTTCGATTTTGAAATATTATCGTACTTTCTGGCCTCTTAACAACATCTGATGAAATTGTAGGTATATTAAAAAATAATGATTCTCTAATGGATATGGAATCTCCATCTGTATTTGTAGGTCTAATAAATATATCAGATTTCATTAGAAAAGGATAGAATTGAATCTTCTCATTTACAATAATAAAATTTTTTTCTATTTCTTTTTCCGCTAACATATTTAATAATTTTTTATAGTAATCATGATTACCTATTGTAGACAGTAAAACAACAAATCCAATATCTGGATATAATGCCTTCAATCGATAGCACAATTCTATGAGAAGGTCAAGACCATATAAATCAAATCCATTATAAAATTGCAACTTGTAAGCATTTGCTGTAATAATAGGATTATGATTATCAAAAAATTTTAAAATCCAAATAGGTAGAATTTTAAAATCCTTCTCTTTGAATTTCGGCGGAATAAATGCTGGAATAACTTGAACTTTAGATTTTGAATTATATTGAATTATAATACTTTTTATGTTTGAATTTACAGCCACTATCTCATCTACTAAGTTATTTTGAAATCTAAATAAATATTTTATAAAAAATCCCTTAAAATTTGTCCTTAAACTATGATAAGTAATGGTTATCGGATGTTTTAGAATCCTATGTGTAACAATGAATGGAAGAAAGAACCATTGAAAACCTGATTGATGAACATGGACGTGATCACACGTAATTATTAGTCCCTTAATGAATCCGATTGGATTCCTCAATGAAACGATATTTTTCTTTTTCTTTCTTTCTCTGCTAATATCAAAAACATAAACTTCATTTCCATCTTCTTCGAGTATATCTTTCGCTCTTAGAATATGATTTGAAATACCTCCAAGTGGAGGAGGGAAAATTCCGAAAATGAGAATTCGACTTTTCATTTGGAGACACCAGAACTTCGATATTTTTCTATTTCATGAATATAAAAACGATCTAATTCCATGGCTAACCATTTATAATTTCTATTGAATTCTACCCATTTTTTTCCTTTTTCGCCCATATTTATTCGAATTTCATAGTTCTTAATTAGCTTCTTCAATTTCAATGTAATATCTGATACATCGTAATCCGCTAGTAAACCGCCACCACTCTGTTCAATCACGGTTTTCTGATCGAAAATTTCGCGATTTGCAACAACTGGTAGGGATCGGGAAAGATATTCGACAATTTTTGTTGGAGAACTAATACTATACCCCTTTGTTGAAGGAATTATACTCAAACCAATATCGTAATCGTTCATTAATTCTGGAATTTTATTATATGGTAACTCATCATATATGTTGATATAATCTTCTAATTCGTAGCTCCGAATGATTGATTTCAACTTCTTCACATAACGATTGTTTGTAGGTTTACCATACATATCTAGTTGACATGTTAAACCCATCTCAATAATTCTTTTAATTATTTCAATATATATTTCAAGCTCTCTGATTTCTCCAATAGCACCAATATACAATATTTTAACGTGTTCATTGTGTTTTTTCCTTTTAATTTTTGTATTAGTAAATTCTGTGCCTATACAGAGAGGGAGAGTAAAAATATTTTTATTCTTTTCACGAAAATAATACCCCATTCCGTTTGAGATAGGATGAAATATGTATGCCTTCTTAATAATAAAATTCAATAAAATCTCTTTGGGGTATGATTCGATAAATTTATAAAAATTTTTTATATTTTTTGTTTTTTTGTAAGCCCTACGATCAAAATCAAAAAAAAGAGATGATAGATAAAATGCAAATGGAATATGGAATTTTTTAGCGTAATGCAATCCGAGAAATCCTTCAATTATCCCATCATTGGATACTATCAAATCTACTTTGTTTTCGGTTAAAATATTTTTTATAGATTTATACTTTTTAAATTTGTAATATCTAATCAATAGATTTTTTAATGATGTCCCAGAACCTAGTGATGGACTTATCTGGAATATATTGTTACCATCACTAATTCTCTCTTGGTTTTGATTCCTTGAATGACTCAAGAGGGACCAATAAATGATATTATCTTTTTTTGTATACTCCTCTAAAAACAATTTTGTAAGCCTGACCCTTTTCAATGGGTATTCCTCTTTTGGTATGATAAGAAGATTCAACCCCGTCACTTTCTCACCTTATTTCTAATTACATATTTTTGATTTTAAATGATTTGATAGCGCTTTTTAAGGATTTTCTTTCATCATATCTTATTTTCTTATTTTCCACTCTTTTTATTATTATTTTTGCATCATCTGAAGAAATTTCGGGATTATTGAATCGAAAATAAGAAGATGTATAGATGGAATAATATTTACATAAATTACTGATGAAATGAAATGGATGGGTCTTAAGCCTTCCTCTTGAGTATATGGATTGGATACTCTCAGGATGAACTAGATCATAGGTTGCTTTAATGAAACTAGAACCTTTTATGTTATTATTTTTAAAAACGAAACCACCATTAAGATCCCAAATTCCTCTCTCCTCGTAATTCACTTGAATATTCTTTTTCATGATTTCTTTCTCTTTCTTGAATTTCCAATATGTATATCCAATCTTACTCAAACCATTAGATAGTATGCTATGACCATCAAAATCTTGATTTATCTTGATATTTAGAATATCTATAATAGTTGGAACAATATCAACATGTCTCATCAACTTATCTTCAATCAACCCATGTTCAATTTTTGGATTAATAAATACTGTTGGTACATAGATCAATTCCGGGACTATCATATTCCCGTGACCAATTAATCCTCCATACTCACTAAGAAGTTCTCCATGATCTGATAAAAATATTACAAGAGTTTCTTCTTCGAAACCTCTTTTCTTAATTATATCCATCCTTTTATTGAATTCATCCATACTCCGTTTTATTCCTTTTTCATATCTTTTTTTTAGTTCAGTAATATCTTTTCTTCCATAATCTTTGAAAAAAGATAAACAATCTCCTTCTTTATATATATCATCCTCCGACCACCCATATGGACAATGACCACCTTTTTCATCTTCAATATAAATAAAGGGAGGTTCAATGTCTTGTAATGAGATTGAATTTGTCTGATTTAGCATTCGAAATATTGGATTCAATTTGCAGCAGTCGTAGCTTGTCCACGTATTTTCTGTTCTGAACGATGTATGATATCCTTCTGCATCTAATATATTAAAATTTCTTTTTGGAAGCCTATCAGAAAATGTGAAAACGCCATTTCTGAAAGGATATAAACCGGTTACCATACTAGAAAGACTGGGCGCGGTGCAGTTAGAGGATGAAACGGTTTTAATAACCAAGCCCATATTTTTTATCTTTTCTGGTAGATAATCCCATCTCAAAGAATCGGATAGAAAAATCATTATATTCTTAACATGATTTATATCTTTTTTTGTTATCATAAAAACACCGTACATATATTATTATAATCCATTTTATTATTGAACGGCTACAGCCATAGCAATAGATGATTCATCATTATGAGATAATGAAATTATTACTTCTTCTATATTATTTTTTTTCATATATTCATCAACAATACCATGATATTTCACAAAAGGTTTTCCATTTTCATCACTCATTACCTCTATCAAATTTATGATAAAACCAAATTCCTTTGGTAATCCTAATGCTTTTACTATAGATTCTTTGCATGCAAATCTTCCTGCCATATGTTGAATTGGTTTCTCTTTACTCATACAGTATTTCATTTCGTTTTTTGAAAAAATTCTTGATAAGGAACTCTCAGATAAATTTAATATAAAACTATTTTTTACAATATCGATTCCTATCCCAAAAATTTTCAAATTAATCAATCCTTCAATGATAAAATATTTTTGAATCGCCTTGATGATACACTACTGAAAAATTCATATTATCAATTAAATGATCAAAATCATAATAATACATTCTGTTTAACAATTTTGGAGTGTAAAGTATAATATCAATATCATTCATTGTATTATTTTCTTCTAAAAAAAAGTTTGGAGTACGGGGTAAATAAGGATGTTGTGTATCATTATGTTCTTGAGGATAAAGTGGAAACAGATTTCTATCAGTCACCAGAAAACTTGATAGATTTTCTTTCGTATTAATTTCTAGGAATTGACCACCTTTTACAGTTCCAACATCTTCATAAAATTTTGAACCTTCAATTGTATTATTGATATTTATATTTAAAGTGAATATTATTGGGGAAATAATTAGGATAATAATCAAAATAATAACTATTTTATTTTCCTTATTAAAAATATTATTGCTATATTTTGACATATTAATGAAAGTAACTTGAAGTGACCTTTGACCTAATAAATGCGGAAAAATAAAACCAATCAAAATGAAAAAAAATGACCCAAGAGAAGTGAAAATATCAAAATATTGAATTTTACCTTTTTTAATTTTAAAAATAGTATAAAAAATTAAAACAACAAGCCCTATTAATATCAGCATAGAACTGTATCGAGTGAATCCATGAAACATATTTGGTATTAGATGATACAATGGATCAGGCCTGAATGAAATTAATCCCAGAGATTCTTTATTACCGGTGAAATAGGAGAGTAGATACCAAGATCCTCCCCGTGTATCTATAGTAATCATTCTTTCAAATTCAGCATCCATTTGATGAAATCTTGTTCTATACCCGATATAATATATGATGATCAATAATGGTATTGATATTTTTTTATATGCTTTTTTATTAGTAATTCTTAAATATATAACATGTAATTTTAATATGATATATTTTAATAATAGAAAAGTATATAATTTAAAATTATTATAAATATCAAATGAAATGTCTAAAATTGTATCATGCCTATTTACATAAATATTTATTTTTTTTAAAAATGAAAATGACCAATTTATTTGAAATATCTGATAATAAAGAACTCCCAAAAAGAAAAAGAAGAACATAAAAGCATGTGTATAAACACAAAGTATGTAAAAGAAAATAATAAGAGAATAAATTTTTATACTTGGAAAATCTTTAAATTGTATATAACAGCCTATTACAATTATTAAATATATTAAAGCAAGATATTGTGGCATAAATTGATCATTAATGAAGTATAAAGACATAATAATGTATATACTTGGGGCAAGAAAATAGATGATTTCTTTGAAGTTGTATTTCAGATGAATTATTAAAGGAAAAATAAGTGGTATACTCAATGTCAAGGTAAAAAAACCTAAGTTTGTCCAACTTATTGTATCTAAATCCAATATCACTTTAAATATTTTACTATATGTAAAAAAAATCGGAAATTCGTAATAAGAATAATCTGATGTTGTTATATTCACTGAATTATCAAAAATATAGTTAACAACCCTTGTTGAACCAATATCACTCTGTGTAGGAATAACATAAAAAAATAAATTAAATGAGTATAAAGTGAAATAAAACAGTATACTATTAAAAATATTTACATATTTAGATCTGGAAAAAAAAGAGGAAATCACTATTATTGATAATGATATACCCATCACTAACCAAAACATTAAAGGCACTTGGAATATTGAAGAAATTTCAGTTGAAATCTTTATCGGTCTGTGAAGTAAAATAATTATTAGCAATATGAGTACAGAAAGTATTGATGAAAGCACAAGATACTTGCTCATATTCCTATTCAAACAACCACCACTCATCCTATCAGAATATCCTTCCCTGTTTTTTTAGCACTTTTTGACTTGTTAAGAAAAAAATAAAAAATCTTACAATGTGTACGACAACCGTTGAATAGGCAATACCGATCATACCGAACCAAGATAGGAATAATAAATTCAGAGGAATATTCATTACAGGTGTTATCCACGTTATCTTTAATAAGCTCTTCTCATTATTCGTAGCCGCGAGAATATTCGTGAACGGGATCTCCATGAAACTCAAACATATAACGAAAATAAGAACCTGAAAGATAGGTACCGAATCAGCATAATCCGGCCAGAAGAAAGGGATTGCATAAGGTGTAATAAAATAACCCAAAATTCCACCGGAAAACATAATCACTCCTATTATCAAAGATGTTATCCAGAGTTTTGAAGATTTGACTTTCTTGCTGTGAAATATTTTTACAATCGTGGGAAAGAGGCCTAAAATTATCAAATTTTTCACGTTATAGAACGGGTCTGTCAACCTCACTGCCAAACCATATATGCCTGTATCTGCCTCGGAACGGAGAAAGGACAGCATAAGGATATCGATCCTTGAGGAAGCGAAAAAACCAAGAAAAACTATCAAGGAAAATATTAAAGAAGCTTTTATGATCTTCTTGTCATAATAGGGTCCAACCTTGAAACGAAAAGGAATTTCCTTTTTTGATACTCTATATCGGATATAAAGCGATATGAAATTAGCAGCAAGAACGAACAGGATAAAACCAATGAGCCCGAATCCAAGAAGAAGTGCTGCAATGCCGAAGATAACATATATGAAACGGCTCAGGATCGTAAGTGCCGACATATACTGAAATTTTTCTTTTGCCTGAAAAGAAGACATGAAATAATTGTTAAAAGCATAATTTATAAGGTTGAATGCAAAGATACCGATCAGCAATTTTGTTAGCCATGGATAAGGCATAAACATTGTCACAATTAGACAGATCAGTATTGAAAACAGGGCCAGGACCTTCTTCAGTCCTATTGTCTTTTCAAAAAGCTTTCCCATTTTTTCTGGATTCTTTGCACCTTCCCTGATCATTACCTTCGCGATATTATTCAGTGTCAATATCTGAAAGAAAGCCACAAATGAATCCAAAGTGACAAATATCCCATAATTTCCTGGCCCCAATTCTCTGGCAATATAAATAAAACCTATGAAATTTATTACAGAAGCAAAAACATTTCCTATCGTGAGATATGATACATTCCTGAATCCCTTCGCAAGGATGGATCTTTCTGCCATGATAATTCCCGAAAATCATTGATCTGTAACCAGGGATGAGAATAACTTTTCGTATTTCTCGATATTTTTCCTGCTCTGAAAATGCTCCAGAGCATAGGAATGGGCCCGGTCCGAAACGTTCTCTGCAAGATTGAAATTATCCATCAGATAGGATAACCTGTCGGAAAAGGACCCGGGATAGTTCTTTGCCAGAAATCCGTTCTCACCATCCTTGATATAATCATTGATGGCACGGACGTCCGATGCGATAACAGGTACACCGCATGCCATCGATTCCATCACTGCCTTTCCGAGTCCCTCGCTTTCCGTGGCATGAACAAAAAAATGCGAACTCTTCAAAATCTTGATAACATCGGATCTGCTGCAAAGACCTCTGAATACAACAAAGTCGTCCAATTCTTTTCTATTCACTGCATTTTTCAGAGCCTTGAGATTATCACCACTACCAATGAACTGAACCCGGAAGTCCTTTCTCTCTTTGGATAGCATCTCCACTGCATCTATGATGATATCCTGCCTCTTTGCATACCTCTTGAAGGATGACACGGATGTGATTATGAACTTCCCATCTTCCCTCTTCAATAATGGTCGGGGTTTCTCTTCCGGAACTTTCATACCTATCTCGAGTATGGTGAACCCTTTCTCGGTTTTTTTCAGTTTCATTAATTCCAGGAATTCATCTTTCAGATATTCGGATATCGGAAGAAAATGATCGACGTTTTCGAAGGTCCATCGCTCCTTGTTATCCTGCCCTTCTATTTTCAGATAACCCTGAATGGTCTTTTTTCCGGCTATCCTCTGAACGACAGGGATGTTGTATCTTTTACCCACAACCGCTGCAGCATGAGTATCGGGTAAGGTTACATATGTATGGATGATCTCGATCCCGTTTTCCCTGACGATCCTTTCGACTTCCCTCAACATCAGAGAAGAATACATCCTCTTGTTGAGTTTGCATATATGGTCGCTGACCAGGCCGAATCCGGGGATCCTTATCGGCGGGATGAAGTGAATTTTCACTCCTTCGTGCATGACATTTCTTGACCCTATAAGATTACCCTGGGTCAAAAAATGAACCTCGTGGCCCCTCTCCGCAAATCTCTCGGCAACTATCCTGAGTGATGCTTCCGCTCCTCCCAGGGCCGGCCCGGTGAACTCATAATATGGAGAATTGGAGGATATTATCAGTAATTTCATAATATCACATTTTTTCCTAAAGAAAGATATGTCCGCTCAAGGAAAGTCAGAATTTGAAGCATTCCTTTCCGTAAATATATTCCCGGACTATCTTCTCGTTCTTGCTTTCCCTACCCTCTATCCAGACGTTACCTTTACGGGACTGTTCGATCATCTTCTTCTTTCTTTCCTGATCCTTATCGTCCATGCCCCTGTAAATATCGACCGAAGCGAAAGCCGTGGAATTGGATATCTCATCCTTCATTTCCTCCATCCATTTGTCGAATTTCATGAAGAACCTTGCCGGAACCCCGGCGACACATGTGTTTGGCGGGATGTCCTTGTTGACCATGGAACCCGAAGCGACCATGGAATTCGGTCCGATGGTAATCCCCGGCAATATGATCACATTCACACCGATAATGCAATTTTCCTTGATATCGATCTTTCCCAACCTCATGTATCCGCCATTGAAGGGGATCGCGGTTGCATCATGGGCGATGAGTCGGGTTCCTGAACAGATCACGCAGTTATCTCCGATGCTTATCATGTAAGGATAGCTCTTGTCGATGGTCACAGAAGGTGAAAGAATTACGTTCTTACCAAGTTTCAGACCTCTTTCAACAAGATCTTCACGGGGTTTTTTGTAACGAACCTCCAGCCTGTACCTCGGTGAGAACAGGAAACGGACCTTGTTAATGACCCTAATAATGATATTGACCATGCCTTTAGCCCCTTTCTACATTCATTCCTTGACCAGCGATACCATTCTCGGAACCGAGTCCCATTCATGGAACCTGACTTCCCCGTAGCCCCCGCTCTTTCGTATCAATCTCTTCACGATATTTTCCTGACGCTCCCCGAATTCGAATAGTAATACGCCTTTTGGTTTAAGATATTTTAGTGAACCCTCAAGGAGATGAACAAAGAAATCCACACCGAACGGACCCGCATCAAGAGCGAGATGAGGTTCGTGGTCTCTGATCTCCGGATCCATCCTGTCTATAGATTCCGTGGGTAAGTAGGGCGGGTTGCATACGATGATGTCTATATTCCCTTTCAGATCTCCCTTCTCGAAGGGTTCGAACCTGTCTCCGCATGATACCTCGATCCTTTCGGTCAAACCGTGCATCTCCACGTTCATTCCGGCGATCCTGACGGCACCCTCGCTGATATCCGATGCGTAGATCCTGGTGTTTTCCGTACATAGGCCGATGGATACGGCGATGTTCCCGCATCCCGTCCCCATGTCGATAATTCTGATATCTTCTCCATCGCTCTCCCTTTCCTCAACGATTTTCTCCACCGTTTCAACCAGCAATCTGGTTTCCGGGGTCGGTATCAGCGTTTCATTGTTGACGAAAAAGGGATGACCCATGAAATATGCCTTGCCCATTACATACTCGAGAGGAATGCCCTTTCTCCTCTCTGCTATTAGATCCTCAAAATTGATCCCATGATCATTCATTGCCGCAGGATCCATTTCCTTGATGGCTCCTTTTTGAAGGAAATCCAGGATCTTGATTGTTTCCAGGAATGGGTCTTCCGCCCCCATCTCCTTGAATTTTCTGAATATTTCCGAATATTTTTCGAATATGATACCACATCCTTCATGGTAAGATCAGGGGCGGGCTCTGCAAATACTGGACCATCCTTCTCTTGCTTTCGATATCCCTGTAAATTCTCTCGGCCTGCTCGGGCGTTATACTCAAATAAGTCGACAGCTCCAGAGGGGTGTACCCGTTGTGGTATGCAAAAAGCGCAATGTCCATATGATAATATGGAAGTGAAAAATAGAATTCCTCCTGGCTTTGAGGCAGAGAATACGTATCGGTAGTCGGTGCTCGGTTCAGTACAATATCCGGCAATCCATAATGACGGCCCAGCTGATACACCTGTGTTTTGTAGAGATGAGCGATGGGCTTCAGGTCCGCAGACCCATCACCGTTCTTGACGAAGAAACCCAGATCGTATTCCAGTTTATTTGGTGTTCCAATCACGGCATAGTTCAAACGGTCTGCATGGTAATACTCCATCATTTTTCTCGTTCTCTGTTTGAAATTTGATGCAGCAACCACCTGAAGATAGGACCTCGTGTTCATCCTCTGTCTGATCTCATTTCCATCCAGGTCCCTGACCACTATGTTCGAGATGTTCAACCTGTCGGATTCCAGAATGTTGGGAAGAACCACTTTCGATCCCCATCCCCGCTGAAACTCCGGCACGGACATCCTGATACCATCGTCCCTTCTTTCATAGCATCCCGATGCTTTCAACAACTCGGTGATATCTTCCCTTATGGCCGTTATGCCAAGATGATCGGCTATGAGCCGACCAAGTTCATTCGTCTCTTCCTTGCATTCGCGTTCGGGTGTGAAAATGCCGATGATCCTCTCTGCACCGAGGGCCTTCACGCAGATCGCCGCGCATACGGAACTGTCCACACCCCCGGACAATCCGATAACCGCACCTTTCTTCCTGAACCTCTTCCCGACCATATCAAGGACCCAGTTCTCGATCCTTGCTGCCTCATCCTGCGCATCGATACGCAGGAGGTCAGGGGACAATGGTTTTTTTGTCAAAGGATCACCTTACCTGCATGCAAGAAGAGATGGAGGCAGTTCTCTGAGATGCTTCGTAGATCTGAATTTGGAGGTTAGATCCCTCAGAACCCTTTCCACCTGTGACTTGCTCAGATCCATCACATTGCATATCTCCTCCATATCTATGCCATGTTCCCATGCATAAAGGAACATATCCACCTTATCATACGGCATCCTGAAGAAGAATTCCTCATCCCCCACCTGTGAATTGAAGGTGTCCGGTGATGGCTGCCTGTCAATTATCTCGGGAGGGATACCCAGGTGCCTCGATAGTTGATAGACCTGGGTCTTGTACAAGTGTGCAATGGGCTCCATATCCACACCCCCGTCACCGCATTTAACGAAATAACCCTGAAGAGTTTCCGGTCGATTCGTTGTCCCGCATACGAGCCTGTTCATTCTCTCGGCATTGTAGTACAGATGCATCATCCTTGTTCTCTGTTTCAGGTCCGTTGCGGCGAAGATACCATTAATTTGATGTTTCTTCAGGCGTTCGAAGAAAAGAACTTTTTTTCCATCATCAATTGTGAGAGAGAAGAAATTCAGCCCATCCTTTTCGAGGATATTCCCCGGTAGGGTTATCTTGATACGATGTTTGTCCGGGAGATATTCGGGATACAGATCCATTATGATGCTGTCCCTCTTTTCATAGGCCCCGAAGGCTTCCAGCTCTCGAGTGATCTCGTTCACTTCATACCGGATACCAAGGGCTTTAGCATGTATTTCCGCATAATCCCTGCTCACGGGATTGGATTCCTTCTCCGGAAGTACGAGACCGAATACCTTTTCCTTTCCAAGGGCCCGAACGCATAGAGCGGAGACCAGGGCGGAATCGATTCCGCCGCTCAACCCGATGACCAACCCTTCCTTCTTCCTCTCAACAACATTATTCCTGATGAACCCGATGATCCTCTCGACCTCGTTCTCGCTATTCATGTAGAGTACATTCTTGTTGAATTCCAAATCCACCACCTTATCGGGTACCTACAATTTTGATCTCACGAACCTTTCGATATTTTGGAATGAATCGAGATTCTCCGGAACTACTTCATCGTTTTCGATGCTGATACCGAATGTCTCCTCGATGAAATCGATGAGTTCAAGAACTCCGGTAGAATCAATTATGCCACGGTCGATAAAAGAGTCAATGTCCGAGATATCTTCTATCTCGCTGGAATAGAGGAAATTGTTCTTCACGAATTCCCTCATCTTCCCTTTTATGTCATTTCCATTGTTGGACATCTGCAAACACCCGCAAGGGAACAACGTATCAATTGGATATATTATTAAGCTTGGCAATGGATTCTCTAATGTGGAGAATCAGATTGTGATAATTCACATCTGAACTGGCTTTCGTACAGGATATCTGAACAGAAGTATTTTCCTTGACCCCAGTTCCTCATCGATATAACCCATGGGTCCGATATTATCAATATCGGCGAGCAGGCTACCCTTCTCGATCCTGAGAACTTCCTCCTTCTGGGAATAGGATAGGGTTTCTTTCAACATAACACCTCTCATCCTCTACGGGATTGGGATGCGTTTCTGTCATCACACAACAACTATATAAAAAATACCTTCAACAATGTCCAGAGATAAGGAAAAAATTATTACATAACATATATGACATGTACATATATATAATATATTATTCTACTAATATTTCAAATATTATTGCAATTATTTTGATTTATTTATAACTTAAACTAAATTGTATAATATTGTATATCAATGTATATGAATATAGTACCGGAGGCCTTCTGTGGAAAACAACAACGAAAACCTCCAAGCCAAAACTGAACAAGCTGCTCCGCCCGTCATCTTGAAACCTCAATCTGTTGGGAAACAGCCCTGGACCATATGGTGTTACTGCCTGTGATTTCAATAGGGATAGTGTATATAAGGCTTTTCAGAATTATTTTCCCATCCGCATAATAACATTATTTCCAGAATTATCATGAAAAAACATATATCTTTGACATATCACTCACATCGTTTCAAAATACGTTGGAATAATTGAGGCGAGAACTCACTCATTATCGGAATAGGATAGTATCACTATCCTGCGCTCCATCGGCCGGATCGGATTATTATCATCGTGTGCTTTTCCAGTTGTCATCCCATCACGACAATGGACCAGATAATCATACTATAAAAAATTATTGGAGCGGAAAACCATTCAGGGTATCGCTCATCAAGTGTTGACCAGATCCTTGGAAATAATGGGATCGACCAGAGCCCTTGTCCATCTGTGAAGGACCGAAAGGGCTTCTCTGCTGCTTTTTGAGGTCAGTGATAAACCCACCTCGGGGCAGGTGGCTTTGTACCTGTCTCCGACCTTGTCAATGACGGCGGTGAATTCCAGGGCATCGACCATGATTTTTCAACTCACTTTTGATATATAACAGGATACGGTTCATTATCAATCATGATATTATTGTTTTTTGGACGTCAATATTTCGAGCATTATCCTGAAGATCCTGTCCGAGATCCGATTCAGACCGGAAAGCATTATTGCTGAGAACATCAGAAACCCGCCTATTATTGTAAGCGAAGCCACGATATAGAGAGCACCGATCGGAAGAAGGGGCTCTCCAGGAAAAGTTATCCTGCCCCATATTGCAACTCCTAGTGCAAAAAAAAAGAAAAGAAAGGAGGCACTCCCGAAAAACCTTCCCGGTTTGTTCAGTCTCAATACTCTCAGTGCACGACCAAGTACGCTTATTCCGTGGGTCCAGGGTCCCTGACTACTCAGATCCAGGTCCCCGTAGGATGCCGTTACACCCACCTCTTTCCAACGGAAACCGTCCTTATCCGCAAGTGCGATCATCTCGCTCTCCACCGCAAAACCGGTTTCCATGGACTGTAGAAAGGAGTTCAGGGTCTTCATATGGAAAGCCCTGAAACCGGATTGGGAATCCCTTATCACCTTTGAAAGGGATAGTGAGGTTGTCGTTGAAAGTACCCAATTTCCGAGCATCCTGTGGATTGGCATCTCCGAGAGTCCTTCCTCATGATGCCATCTGGAGCCGATGGTGATATCAACTTCATTATCTTTTATGGGGTTGACAAGAGAGGGTATCGCAGCGGGGTTGTGCTGTCCGTCCGCGTCTATGAATACAATTATATCAAAACCATTCCTGCTTGCCCATTTCATGGCAGTGAGGATGGCCTCACCCTTGCCCCGATTCACCTTATGACTAACCACCTCGGCCCCTGCAAGAAGTGCGATAAGGGGGGTCTTGTCGGTTGAACCGTCATCGACTACCAGGACGGAATCGACATATTCTCTGGATAGGGTTACCACCGAACCAATGGCTTTCCTCTCGTTGTAGGCGGGGATCGCAGCGAGCACCTTCATTTTCTTGCACCTATTCAACCCATTTCTTCATCGCTTCCAGTCTGTCCACGAGCACGTTGAGGGCATTCAGCATCAACCCCGCCACCATGAAGAAACCTCCGATCATCACCATGGCAACGGTAACGAATGCAGGGAAATAGTTCAGTTCATTGTGCTTGTAGAAGTAATCGATCGTGTAAAACCCCGAACCAATTGCAGAAAGAAGAATACCCATGCCGACTCCGCCGTAGAAGGTCAGGGGATGATACTTCACAAAATATGAGATGGTGTCTAGAGGCGACCTCCTGAAGAGGGAAAACATCTTGCGTCTCTTTTTCTTTGACGTGAGAGTGATCTGCTCGTTGATCGCATAAATCTCGAGGTCTTCTCTGGATGCTAGCTCGAGGAGTTTCTTTTCAACATCGAGTTCCATCTCGGAGCCCATCTTTCCAAGCAGGCCTTTATCTATCGCCCAGCAGCCCACCGATCCGTGTCCCTTCATCGGACGAATGTAACCCGAGGCAAACCTTTCCTCTTCCTTGAGACTTCTCGAGATAAGGCTGATGGCGTCATCGGCATCGTTTCCACCGGTGAGATCGAGAATAACGATCGTCTGGGATTCACAATTCCTTCCGATATCCAGGGCACTTTTAACAACCTTGCTCCATTCTTCATGCTCCTTTGACCTTACTACAGATGCCCCTGTTTTCCGTGCAACATAAGGGGTTCTGTCACGTGAACTGTTGTCAATAACTATAATGTTGGATTCTGTTTTTACCTGTCTTTCAAGATAGTACTTAATGAACAGAACGATGGAGCCGATGGTCATTTCGGCTTCCATTGCGAGGATGATCACCGTCAGATCCTTTCTTTCATCCTTCATATCAATACCCGTCATACCCATTTGAAGATACTGTCTGGACAGTAAAAAGAGCGTGGTCTCGTTATTAATGATTTCTGAATAATTGGAAATACGATAGAAAATCAGGTTCATCAGGGGATCATCGATCACGTTCTACCAAAATCATCGGTGTATCTGATAATGTCATCCTCCTCCAGGTAATCACCAAGTTGTACTTCGATTATTTTTAGGGGGATCTTCCCCGGATTGGAAAGTCTGTGCTTCTGACCTTTTTCGATGTATATCACATCACCCGGGTGTCCTCTGGATACCTTGTCATCGATGATTATCTCGGCTGTACCCTCGGCGATGACCCACCTCTCCTCCCGCCTTTCATGGGATTGATAGGAAAGCCTTTTTCCTTCCGAGACTTCAAGTATCTTGACCTTGAAACCACTCCCCTCGTGAAGGACCTCAAAGCTTCCCCACGGTCTTTCCTCTTTCATATTCATACTTCCATCAGGACTATGATGGGAGAAAACAGGGCATGGGATAATAAGTTTTCATCCATTATCCCTGTTCCTTTATCCTGTTAAGAAAGAAATCAACCTGTATCTCCTCGGGCCATATGTTGCCTTCGATCCATTCCAGCTTCTCGTTCCAGTGCCCCGGGCAGTCGTGTATCGGTCTATCGGGACTGGTCCATCCCATCTCAAGCAGTACTGGACCTTTCTCGTCGGTAAGGAAATCGAATGCCACACATCCCATTCGAAGCTTCCTCGCGTAATCCGCTGCGGTTCTCAGCAGGGACAATGGTATTCCTTTCGGGTCGTTCTCTTCGTCCCCTCCTCCAGAAGCCCTGAAATCATCCGGCCTGTTCATTCTCCTGGAAGCAAAAAGCTTGCCATGAATATGGTCCACCCTGTAATCGAAACCTTCACTTGGAACGAACTCCTGGAAATATACATATCCCTTCTCCAGTGTCTCGTAATTGAAATTTCGTTTGAGGACCTGTGATAATCTTCTCTTTTCACGTGTAAGAAGTTTTCCGAATATGTTGGTTTCCCTGTACTCGTCGAGTCCGTTCTTGCTCTCTATCCCCCTTGTGAAGCTTCTCTCTATAAGCTCACAAGCACTTGATCGATCTTCCACGAGGATCACGTTCGACGAGGCCGCACCCAAAGATAATTTGAATACGACCGGATAACTTGCGCTATTGGCCCATCTGAGCGCATCTTCCCTGTCCCAGAATATCCAGGTTCGAGGTGTCCTGATACCGTGGGCTTTGAAGAGAAGTGATTGCCTGACCTTATCGTTCCAGGGCCATCTCATGATATTATCAGGATAAACCGGGATTCCCAATTCTCTTTCTATGACCTGAAGTATGATGGGAGCAAATATTCTGTCCGGGTTCTTCAATCGGCATCTCCACATCACCCCGTCCGAACCGGATATCTGTTCTATCCAGTCGTCACGATACAGGTCCACCATCCGGACATTTGCTCCTCTCTTCTCGAGGTACTCCTTCCACTTGTTACTGAAGGATTGATCTCCTACTCTATCAGGATGAATGGATACGTCTATCATTCGGGTCCCGATACAATTTACCGATACATTATTAAGATTTTCCCGAAAAGAACCAAAATTATTCCACTAAAACCTATTTAATCAGGATTTCCGATCAGGTTTACCGTTTTCAAAATATCACCGAACCGAAACATAAATCTACCTAAATCCATTCAATGTCCATGCCAAGGAAGAGGCCCTACAGGTTCACATCGGAGTCCGTCACCGAGGGGCACCCCGACAAGATGGCGGACCAGATATCGGATGCGATACTCGACGAGATGCTCAGAGACGACCCCAACTCCAGGGTCGCCTGCGAGACTTTCCTGACCACAGGGATGGCCCTCGTCGCAGGCGAGATAACGACGAATACATATGTAGATGTCCCGGAGGTGATCAAGTCCACGATCAGGGATATCGGATACGACGATCCGGCCCTCGGTTTTGATTACAAGTCAATTGCAGTTCTGACGGCCATCCACCCCCAGTCCCCTGACATCTCCCAGGGGGTCGACCCTGAAAGAGGACTAAACCTCGAACAGGGGGCCGGGGACCAGGGACTGATGTTCGGATTTGCATCGGATGAGACCCCGGAGCTAATGCCGCTCCCGATATCTCTTGCCCACAGACTGACCCGGAGGCTCGCGGAGGTCAGGAAGAACGGTATAATAGATTATATCGGCCCCGACGGGAAATCGCAGGTGACCATTGACTATGTCGAAGGAAAACCCCTTGACGTATCCGCAGTGGTTCTGGCCTCACAGCACCGTGAGGAGGTTGTCAGAAATGTCCTGGTCGAAGACCTGAAGGAGAAGGTCATCCACAAGGTGATCCCCGATGAGATGTTCTCGAAGGACATAAGGATACACATCAACGAGACGGGGTCCTTCATACTCGGAGGACCGTCCGCTGACACGGGGCTTACAGGAAGAAAGATCATCGTGGACACCTACGGTGGCGTGGGTTCACACGGTGGAGGAGCATTCAGCGGTAAGGACCCATCGAAGGTGGATCGTTCGGGATCGTACATGGCGAGATACATAGCAAAGAACCTGGTGAAAGCAGGACTTGCAAGCAAGGTCGAGGTGCAGATCGCCTATGCGATCGGTGTGGCCCAGCCTGTTTCTATCATGGTGGACACCTACGGGACTAACAATATCCCGGAAGAGAACATAGAGGAGCTGGTTGTGAACACCTTCGATCTCAGGCCGGGGTCCATAATTCAGAAGCTGGACCTTCTGAGACCAATATACAAGAAGACCGCGGCCTATGGCCATTTCGGAAGGGAGCTTCCGGAATTCACCTGGGAGAAGACCGATATGGCAGCAGAGCTCAGGGACGCTGCGGGGTTGTGATACTTTGTCCTTTTGGGAGTTCTCGGACCTGCCCGCTGTTGAGTATGATGACCTGATGGAGCGGGGGAAGAACCGGCTCCAGTGGGCCCGGACACACATGCCCGTTCTACACATTCTGGGACATGAGATCTTGGACAGGGGGGTCCTTGCCGGGAAAAAGATCGCAATGGCGCTCCATACCGAAGCGAAGACGGGGATCCTTGCCCAGACCCTTGCCGGGTGCGGGGCTCAGGTTCGCCTCGCTTCCTGCAACCCTCTGTCCACGGACGATCCTGTTGCACTCGCGCTCCAGCACGAGGATGTCTCTCCGGGAAGCCTCGAGGTCAGGGCGAGATACGGCGAATCAGGTGAAAGATACTACGAGGCGCTCAACTGGGCCCTTGACCTGAAACCGGACATCGTCATCGATGACGGAGGGGACCTGGTAAAGATCCTCCATACGGACAGAGATGATCTGATCCCCGATATACTCGGGGGCTGCGAGGAGACCACCACGGGCATCATCCGTCTCAGAGCACTTCAAGCGGAGGGGAAGCTTCGCTTCCCTGTTATGGATGTCAATGACTGCAACATGAAACATCTATTCGACAATCGCTACGGGACAGGACAGTCCACCATGGACGGCATACTGAACGCCACCAATCTCACCATAGCCGGGATGAGGGTCGTCGTTGCCGGGTACGGCTGGTGTGGAAAGGGTATCGCAATGCGCCTCAAAGGGCTCGGTGCGAATATCACGGTTTCAGAGGTTGACCCGGTGAAAGGGGTGGAAGCCGCCATGGACGGTTTCAGGGTCAGAGACCTTTCGGATTCCTGCACCGAGGCAAATATGGTCCTCACCGCCACCGGTTGCAAGGATGTGGTGAGCCGGGATATCATCAACAAACTGCCCGACGGCTGTATCCTTGCCAACTCCGGGCACTTTGATAACGAGATAGATGTCAGATACCTGGAGACATTTCCCTCTTTCAGGGCAAGGGAGCATGTCAAGGGTTACAAACTGAAAGATAAAACGGTCTACCTGCTTTCAGAGGGAAGACTGGTGAACCTCGCCTCGGGCCAGGGACACCCCGTCGAGATCATGGACATGTCATTTGCCATCCAGGCAGCTGGAGCCGAGTTCATAGCCATGAACGGAAGGGACCTTCCTAAGGAAGTGATAAGGTTCCCCGAAGGACTCGACCAGAGAATTGCATTTCTGAAGCTGCAGAACATGGGATACTCCACTGCCGAGCTTTCAGAAGAACAGAAAAGGTATCTCTCTTCATGGGAAGAGGGAACATAAACTTCGTGTCAAGCCTGCATGTATCGATGAATTGAATTTTGGGGGAGGGGGTTAAAAGAATCGTGTCAAGCCTGCTTGACACGAAAAAAGACATTAATTATTTCTACCTTGGACCGATTGAGATTGCAATGCTATGTTTGAAGTGCGGACAGAGGGAACAGTTCGCGGACAATCTCTGCGAGGAGTGCCTGCTTCTGTCCATCAAACCCGTCTCGATCCCGCCCATTATCCAGGGAAACGTATGCAGGACCTGCAACAAACTGCAGAAGGGAAGGTCCTGGGTCGATGTTCCCGGCACCCCGGCGGAAGCGGCCGTTCATCTTGCCAACATTAACCTGGAATACAACGAGAACGTCCAGAATCCCCGGGTGGAACTCTCAGTGGACCACGCCGACGGGAATCTCTTCAAGATCTCCGGAAAAGCCAGCTCCGTTTACAAGGGTATCCTCATAACCCAGGACCTCTCAACAGAGGTTCGTCTTCACATGCAATCCTGTCCCTGGTGCTCAAGACAGATGGGGAATTATTTCGAGGCCATCCTTCAGATCCGTGGCCTCGACGGACTCGCCGAAACGGATATCGAGAACCTTCTCATGAGGATCCGGGACGAGACAAAAACCGCTTCCCTGAAGGATCCCAATGTTTTTATCACCAAGGAAGAAAAAGTGAGAGGCGGATACGATTTCTACATGGGTGAGCACGGTTTCACCAGACAACTTGCCCAGAAACTTCATGATCATTACGGCGGGGAGCTCAAATGGAGCTCGTCCATGTTCGGGAGAAAGGACGGTAAGGATGTCTACAGGCATACGTTCCTTGTTCGCTTGCCGGGATTTCTGGTAGGCGATTACCTCGTGAGCGAGAAGGGAAAGTTCAGGGTAACGAAGATATTCAAACGGGTACAGCTTCTGGACCTTGCTACCAGAAGAGAGATAACGGTAGACCTCTCCGATGCAATGGCAATGAGGGCGGTCCGGGTCGCAGACGTTGAAATGGATCTGGTGGTCATAATGCAGACAGAGACAGAGGTCCAGGTTATGCATCCCCATTCAATGAGACCGGTTGACCTGATAAAATATGAAAAGACGGAGTTCGGCGAGAAGGCCGGATGTGTGTACATCGAGAACGAGCTGTTCCTTGCCTGAGCGAATCAGTAAACATCCAGGCTGAACACAGAGCTCCGAATTTTCATGATATCCAGATCGTGGATAACAAATGATACGAACGGGTTTCCGAGAACGTCTGTTCCCGAACTGATCTCGAAATCGTTACCGGCTCCTTCCACGAGTCCCTGCTCCTCCGCGGTTTCTCTCAATGTATCGGTCCAGAGAAGGACACGCTCGGTCATTATGGTGATGGTGATATCCGTTCCAGCTGCAATATCATACTCTGACCCCTCTTCAGATAACAATGTGGACGATATCATGTAGGACTGAGTTCCGGAAACAGAGACATCCTGACCCTCAAGAATGAACAGTGAGATGAAGATGGTTGTCTGATCCGTGTTCTCATCCCTCTTTATAACTATGTTGGGAGGACCTTTCAGGATATCCACACCACCCTCATTTCGAATCAGGGCACCCATTTCCATTGAAATGATCTGGTCTTCGGTGTAGAGATGATTAGATCTGTATACAACCGTTCCCCGTCCCTGTCCGTAGGTGTTCCCCGCCTGATCGACAACGGTCACCAGACCGCTCTCCTCGTCCATATCAAGAGATCCGCTGGACCTCCCGAACCCGAAAAGCGGGCCCCCTGTTGATCCCAGTCTGATCTTGGCAGAGAGGGACGCCCCAGTATCACCGCCCACGGACAAAGTGTCCAGATTGGACCGTAGATCTATGATATTATCCATAACCTCGACCTTGGTCTGGACCTCCACATCCTTGCCCCAGGCCGGCAGGTATGTTGCAAATACCATTCCCATGAGGGACACCACTATTCCGATTATCATGAGGATTGATACAACGTTAGTCACACCCGACCCATCTCTGATCGAATTTCTCATATCAGGCTCACCTCCATCTGGCCCACATTAAACTGGAAATTCTCCGGTGTAAGGAGATCGACCTCCAGGTGATCACCTGGGTCGGTCCAGTCAACAGGTTCATCAAGGGAAAAATCAACTCCCTCCACAAGACCCTGTATCCTCAGAACCTCCCTGAAACCTGCTGCCCAGGCCTGTTCGTTTGGTGAGTTGACCCTCAAAGAAATTATCTGACCCGGAAAGGGAGTGATGACATTCGAGAAGGACCCGGCCATGTTTATCCTCAGTGCAAGGGTCTCGATCCCGGTCGCGGTCCAGGCCGAGCTGGAAAGGTCATATGCCTCCATTTCCATGATCCAACCGGTCTGCGTTTGCTGAATAAGAACGGAAGGCATAACCGATCTCGTGATGAAATCGTATTCATTGATGAAGATCCCCCCCGCCTCAAAATAATAATCCTGGTCGTTGAAGTAATAGTTATTTCCTCTGTAGTACATTGAGCCACTCACGGAATTCAATACCGGATCGGTCGCACCATCTTCCAGTACCACCTCCATCTTGAAATGGTTGGGGTCCGGGTCCATGCTGAATTCACCGGAGGACCTGGCCATCCCGATGTAGGGGTTGCCAGGAGTGCCCAAGGTCATCCTGTTCATGATACTGGTGGAGGTGTCCTCCGACCTCGTCAGTTTGAGCATCGAGTTCCTAATTCTCATGAAGGAAGAATCGATCTCGGTCAGATGGTGCATCTCATTCTCCTTTCCCGATACTTCCCCGTAGTTCAGAAGGAACGAGCTTCCAAGCGAAAGCATCAGGGCGAACAACATGACGGCTGTTGCCATCACGGCATCACCCTGTTCATCCAGACCATGTCTTCTCATTTTGATCCCACTTTCAAATATCTTAAGACCGGAGCCATCTTCTCCGGACAACCGACATCAGAAGGACCGGAGCGATCACGATGAAGGACAGTATCCATAAGATCCAACCGTTGTAAGTATTTCCACTTTCCGACCGTACATTCTCCTCGACATGAGGTTCGATTTCCGTTGAAGAGATCGATTGCAGGTCTTCCATTCCGGGACCATCCACCTCATTCTGTTTAACCGATATCAAATATCCCTCCGGTTCGGTGTCGTACCCACCTCTGCTGCTTTCAAGGGATTCTCCATATATAACGACGTCATCTATGAATACCCCGTAGAACTCATCTCCGGCATCGAACGTATGGGAGATGTCGTGATGTAGTGGATCGTTGTCGGTGACTATCCTGAACCTGAGTATTATCACATTACCGGTGAAACCGTTGAGGTTGGTAATCAATCTTGAAAGGCTGGAGGAATGGACCCAGTAATTGCCCAAATCAAGACCGGTATAGGATTTCTTGTCTTCAATTCCGTCTGCCGGATCATCATCGGTTCCAGAGACTCCCCACGAGGATCTCACCCCAAGTGAGAGGGTCGTCCATGTATCACCTCCATCTGTTGATACCTCCACCCTGAATCCATCGGGAGGTCGGCCTGATTCCCGGTTTATATTGAACTTGAAATAAGCAGAAAGAGTGGCACTTCTTGCGTTCGTCAGGTCTATCTGCCTCGTATATAATGAGCTGTCAACCCCGTCCTTGAGGTCGGCTCCCTCATTGACCGGGTCGCCGCAGAACCAGGAATGGTCCCCGCTCCATGCATGGCTCGACCCTCCGAGTCCATAGGTGATGTCGATCAGTTCCCAGTTGTCGATGGTGTCGAACTTGTCGGGATTTCCCGTATCGGAACTTACCGTGAGCTTGAAATCGTCTATCACCCAGCCATACCCAGTGCCGCCGTAGGTGAAGAGATACTGTAGCTTCACAACTATGTATTGACCTGTGAAATCATCCAGGTTCACAGTAACGTGGTCCCAGTTCAACGTTCCTCCACCGCTCAGTCCGTTCCAGCACCATTTCATGGGATTTCCCAGATCGTCCGTCAAATCATTCCAGGCTGTGATCAGGGTGTTCCCGGTATAGGGCTGGTCCGGCTGTGTATAAACATAGGTAAAAGGACCTGCAGGATCGTCCGAATATCCGATCATTAATACACCGCCGTTGGCTCCTCTTTTCATGTTGTACTTATGGAAGAAGCTCAGTTCCACGTGATCGATGTCCGTGAGGTCTATCACTTCGGTCTCCACAGATTTGTTCCTCACCTCACCAACACCGTCGGCCCAGAGGTTCAAACTGGGCCTGCCTATGGACCCTGGACCCAATATACCGGCATAAAGGGAAAAATCGTCGATATAGTAGGCATCGTAAACCGGGTCAGAAGAGCCACATGATGATCTGAAGCGCAACTGGAAATCCGACCAGAGGGCTTCCGGCGGGAGTTGTATACGCTCCCTTGTCCAGGGGGTTGTGAAACAGTTGTCGTTCAACAGGTAATAATTATTGAGCCAGGTTCCTCCATTAATGTATATGTCAATGTAGAAACGATCCCCCCTTTCAAGAATTCCCTGCCTAGCTCCATCCCTTCCACCTCGCCAGAAGAATTCTATGAATGCCGTCTTGTAACCGGAAATATCGAACCTCCTTGAGCCAAGCGTATCTGAGCTTTCGAATTCAATACAATAAGGTGTTGAGTTTGCCTCCTTGGCAACGGGGTCGGGATCCCCGGTTACCACAACCCAGTTGCCGCTCGAGGTCATATCCAGCCTGGTGGCGTAATTGAAATCGTCCCTGAACAGCTCCTTGGCCACAGACGATGCCCTTGTGATCTCGGAGCTCCTCGTGCTAGCCTGGGCCAGGTCCTGAATGATCGAACGGATCGTATCGTATATCTTGTTCAGATCACTGGCTTTCTCCGCAAAGAAATAATACGGACCTTCATCCCAGGGTTGTGTGCACATGGACCTGAGCACGTTTTCATCACCGTCAACAAGACGGATAGTGAATACGTAGACCTTTTCCTCCGTCGATGGATTATCGTCATATTGATCCTTGACATTGTTGTATTGATAAAGCCGGTAGCTACTTGCAGTATCGTATCCATCAGTCAGTATGATTACAGCCCTTATGGCCTCATCCTCATCCCTGCCGTATGTTCCCATGTAGTTCAGTGCTTGGACACCGCAGTCATACAGAGCCGTGGAGCCGTCACTGTCAATCGATCCGATGGCGGATTTGGCCACTGTTTTGTCCGTTGTAAAATCCTGGATCCGTGACACGGAACCGTCGAAATCATAGACCGCCACGCGGTCCTCGTCATACATATTGTTTATGAAATTCCTAGCGGCACTCTTCCTGATATTGTCCGGGTCGTTATCGTCGTAACTCTCACCCATGCTGCCAGAAGAATCAATCGCAAGTACCACATCCACGGATTTTACCGATGTGCCTGCTGGCTCGTGCATGAAGAAGGAACTGGATGAACTGTAGTATTCCTTTTCAAGTGTTGGATTCCCCACATCATAGTTCATGTAGAATCCGTCCATATCGGCCCACTCGTTCACGATATCGACATTCGTGGGTTCCTCCATGTAGTCCAGTTTTCCCTCGCCGTTTATCATCATCTGTGTGGAATCATGATACCAGTTTCCATCACCGCTTTCCATATCGTCCCAGAAGAAGTACACCTGTTTTAACTGGTAAGGGATATTGTTCATGATATCGAATACCTCATCGTAGTCATCATAGCGATCAACCCATATCTTGACGGTTCTCTCTCCTGCGAACAAGGGTGTCCATATTGCCTCGAGTGTTGCGACCTTGTTCGGCTCCAGGTATATGTTCTCGGATTTAAGAAGCACGTTACCGTCCATCCACCTGACGGTACCGCCACCGGCAGCTCCACCAAGATTTGCTACCTGAACAGTGATGACGTAGGAGTTGCCAAGAACCGGATTTTCGTTCTCGAAGAATATCATTGAATTCCTTGCCACGAACTCCGGTTTCTGTTCGGGGGTTCCAAACCAGTGCATTGATAGGTATATGATCTCGTAAATGGCGATCTCCTTTCCCATCGGACCGGTTATATCATGGTTGACATTTGTTATGTCCCATGAATGGACCAGGGTTCTATAGTAGATCTTGCTAGCATCATCCTGCATCTGGAGCAGGCCTCCCACCAATTTATCGTCCATTAAAGCATCCACACAGTAAACACCCTCCCTGGTCGTTATATGTGTTCCTGAATAGAGCTCGATCTCTGTAAAACTGAAATCACCATCAATGAAATTCGAGGTTCCAAATCCTAAACCGGTGTATATGTCCCAGAGATAATTCCCGTAAGGCGGACCGTAAAGGGCATACCCCGTCTCCGGGGAGGCGGTTGACGGCTCCACACCAATCTGTTCTCTCAGGAACTGATGTGTTGTCACGGTCATCGTGTCCTGAACGATGGTATCATCCGATTCGGAAAGGTCCCCGATGAAATTCGTTCCGATGAACATAACGGTTTCATTGTGCTTTTCATCGAGATACGATGCCTCATCATATTTTCCCTCTAGATATTTCTTGATGTTCAGGATGTCGTTATCTGTCAGAGATTCTCTATCTTCCGTAGAGCTGTCACCGGAATCACCGAAAATCCATATAACAGAATTGTATCTCTTCAGGTCGAGGATATTAGGACCGTTCCCTGTGGTAAATATTCCCGAGTACTCATTGACCACGGTGTATTCCTCATACTCGTATCCAAGACCGTTTAGGACCTGACCAAATATCAGGGAGGGTTCATCCTCCAGATAATCGATCAGCTTCCCCCAAGATTCGGCCTGGCCGGGATCATCGAAATTATCCTCTGAATCATCATCATCCACTATCAGGACATTGTTCTGGGTGACGAACGAGGTAACCGTGGATGTCGAGTAGGAGATGTCATTATTATCCTCCGATATCTCGGTGATAAGGTGGAAAGGGTCCACGACAACACGGAATGTGTAGTATCCCACACCGATTGCTAGCCACAGTTTGTATACGGTGGTCTCCCCACCCTGACCCGGGATGCCCGATATATCCTGTGGATTATCATCGGTCCTGTATCCGTGATCCGGAATATCCTCGATAGGTCTCGGATCAGGGTTGTTTATTACTATTGGAAGTTCTACCCCATCCGGTCCGGTGACATAGAATAATACGGATGTTGATTCCACGGATGGGCCGTTGTTGCGGATCGTCACCTCAAGTTCGATGGTGTCTAGGTATTTAGGGACGTTTGCCTCGTCTATCGGAACCCTCTCCCAATCCTCCTCGTCGGTCTCTGTCAGGATGAAGAGCTCCATTTTTGTGACAGATAGGTCCCTCCCGACGTTTATCTCCCAATCGAACCATTTGAGGATTCCTGCTATCAGGTTGATCTTCTCGTTGAGATACAGTATCTGGTTTAGGTCAAAGGACAGGATCCCCGCCCTGTACTGGGCCCCAAATTCTCCAGATGGTGTTGAAGTGGTCCTCAGAGCCATTGCCCTACCATTACCGGCGTCAAGGTCATCCTGCGTGATAAGTACCGGTATTGGTTCTTCGAAGCCATCTCCCGGGTCTTCCCTCAAGGTATAGGTCTGCATGAGCTGATTTCCATCGACCTGATCCTTCAGGATCACCCTGTATTCCGTTTGACCGGATTTCAGTGGAGTAATGCCATCCTCCACTGTGTCAAGACCCAGCAAATACTCCTCCGTATCATCCCAGGGTAGATCCTGTTCGTTGTATATGATCTGCAATCCAATATATTCATGAAGAAACTCAGAAGCGTCCAGATCCTCCTGGTCGGTATCCACCTTGGGATCGCTGGCATCCATGTCCGTAAGGTGTTCCACAGCCAGCTGATGAAATGGTGATGTTCCGATTATTAAAAGGTACCTTTTACTGTCCATAAAGTCCATGAGGTTCTGTATCTCACCACCCGGATCTCCATCAACGTACCTTGGATCGTTCGTGAAAGGATCCTTCTGATATCCGGTAACCCAAATTACTATATCATAGTCTTCAAGAGCTGGTGCCGCTATCTCATCCTGTACATAATTAAAAGCGGGAGCGTCCCTCAATACTCCATTATCCTCTACCTGCTGGGCGATATAGAGTTTGTCGATCGTCACCCCTGCCCCGATAAGTGATTCGAGCACGGAAGATGTCATATCGTTCTCCGTGCCAGTCGCCGCACCGTCATCATCGACCACCATGATCCTTGGTAGTACCTGGATGTTGGCAAGCCCCAGATTGTCCTCCGGATCGTCCCCGTTCAGATATGTAATACCCTGTGGATAATCATCGTTGTGATAAACGTCGATCGCCGCATACACCCACTGCTGTCCTCCCGGCACTTCGACCCTCGCTTCTAGTGTGAAGTAGAAGAAGAAGTATGCACCGGGGAGCAACACTATATCCGGTTTTATACAGGTGGGGAACAGATCATCGTTCTCCAGAGGGAGTGTTTGGGTTGCTATGGATGTGCTCTTCCAATCCCCGTAATGAGCAGGGTCATCCAGCTGGAAATCATGTACCTCATATCCATATTCTCCCATGAGTTCGGGTTTCCATGTGGACACTACCAACGCAACCCGATGATCGATCTCGATGGATTCATCCCCGGAATTCTGCACAATAACAGTGACCGTGACAAGATCACCGCTGTTGGGGGCGTTGTTGGAAAATGAGATGTCATAGATACCGGGATCCGGTCCATGTATGACGACGGGGAGAATCTCCTTGTCAACCTTGTATTTTCTCTGTACATAGTTATTCCTGTAGTTCAATTCACCGTCGAAGAACGGGACTATCTTGGCATTGAGGGTGTGAAGCCCCAATGTTCTGTAGTTCAGGGGGGTTGTCTGCCAGGTGTAAACAAACTCTATCTCGTCTCCGGAGTGGAGATAAGACCAATCACTATCCAAAGGGTTCTTCAGAGAGCCTGACCTGTAATGAAAGATACCAACAGATTCGAATTCCAGGGTGTCAATGGAATCGAACAGTCTCAGGTTGGTTATCGTACTGTCCGCATTCTCTATGAAATATGGAGCGGTCATGGTCGATCCGAAGTTCACGACCCTTACCCTGAATAGATACGTACCCTGTGCATATATCGAAGTTACAGGGGTGGTATCACTCTCTTCCACACGCAGCAAAGTGATGGCAAGATCGGGAAGGCCGCTGCCGTAGCTGCCTTTTATCAGGGTATTGCGAAGAACAACCACCGAGGTGCCACTGGATCTTTTAGATGTTACTACTACATCGAACGAATCCGTTACTGATGGATCTGAAATATCGATTATGATCTCCTCTCCGGGATTCCAGGTCTCGTCACTGGTCCCGGAAAAATGAAGGTATGAATTCGATATTACCTGACTACCGCTACTGCTGACGATATTAATGTTCGTCTCATATCCATCAAGGAAATCCCCGCCCCTGTGGACAAGGACAAGGTCTGTTCCCTGAACGGAAGCCCAGAGGTCCACATAAAGACCTTCCTCCCCCTCCTCGATCGTTGAGGTCCATAGAGCGACACCGCCTACCATTACGACAGAGATGCCAAGAAGGAGGATCGTTCCGATAGCCTCCGAAACACCGAGGATCTTCTTTGTAGAACTGTTCGTATTGACGTTTCCACCGGCCCACAGGTCCCGCATAGTTACATCTCCCTTGGAGATGACCCGGGATGAACCTATATAAGGGCTCCACGGTAATTACCGAAATGTTACCATATTTTCCATACACCAAGTACAAGGTGTATGTAAAAAATATTGCGGGCCTGTTGAGCAGGGATCATGCCCACATATCATCATTGTCCTCGTTGAGGTCCATGGAGAAATCCATATCGGACATGTAAGAATCGTATTCCGATTTGAACCCGGGGTTCAGAAGGACCTCTTTGGCCTTGTTTATGCGAACCATCTCCTCCGCAGCTTCATGGGGGTCGATCTCCTTGTGTGTCGCCACCCTGTCTGGATGATAGTAGGCCGCGAGTTTCCTGTAGGCTTTCTTGATCTCCGCTTCCGAGGAACCCGGGTCGATTCCCAGCACCTCGTAGAGATTGTAATCGAAATCGAACTTTCCATCATCGCTGTCAAGATGAGCTTCGTCCCCGGAATACCGGGCCGCTGCCGCCTCATCATACATCTCCCTGATCTTTCTTGCCATATCCGAGGCCTGGGAGGTATCCATTGTGGCGTCCTCGTTGATGACGAAATCGTCAGCCTTCCTGAGCCTCTTCGATATGACGATGATTATCACCACAACGATGATTATTATGATCATGACCAGAAGTGGGATCGCTATCGTTAGGAATGTCTGGTTTGTGAGTATGTCGAATATGTCTGTCTTCTCCTCGATCCTTGGTGCCTCCTTGATCGTGACCTGGAAGGATGCACCGGATTCCGAAAAAGAATCGTTTACCCTGAGTTTGATGATATGTGTCCCGGGATTGATGTTGAAAAGCGTCTTGTTGAATACCGGGAGGGTCGATATGGGTCGCTCATCCTCATCAAGATACCAGGCATATACGAGGCTTTCATCCTCATCATCAGGGTCATGGGCAAAATCATACCCCATGAGGTTTATCGACTGGTTGTCAAGGAATACTGACCCGTCAAGACCCTGGGGTACCGAAACAACCGGAGGTTCATTGATATCGATGCTGAATGGCTGGGATATGTTCTCGTTCCCCAGAACATCCGAGGCCCTGAACCGGAGCATTGTCCTATCCTGCCCTCGCTCCCCGACCGCCGATCCCTTGAAAGTTATGGATTTGCCATCTACCACGGGTGCAAGCGGCTGCCACGGGCCCCATCCTCCTTTGGTGTATATCATGTAGAAAACGGAGGAGCCGTCAACCCTGATATCGGAGAGTGCCGGTAGATCGGTCACCGTTATTTCCCACTGAAAGAGGGTGTCTCCGACCTTGCCCGTCGGGTGTCTGAGTGAGATGGTAGGTGCGACACCGTCCACATCGAGTGTGAAGTCCCACTGCTTGACCTTCACCTTCCAATCATCCCTGATCTCCGAAAGATCAAGCTTCATGGAAAAGGTGCCCTTCGAGATGTTCGACACCCGAACCCCTGCGGTGAAACCGTCCGGAGCCCAGGTGCAGTTCCAGTAGGACCCATCGGAGATGATGACGGGTTCCAGTTCCGATCCAGATGGGCTATAGGAAGAGAGGTCCTCGGTAAGATGCCAGTATCTGAACCTCATTTCCCGGATGGTTATCCGGGAACCGGCCCTCACGGTGTTCTTATCATCGATGAGCACCTGTTCATCGTTCTCATCGAACACAACTGCCCCGTACGGCATGAGGGTACCCTGGATGTCGATCTTGAGCTCACTCAGGGCATCCAGTTCCTGCTGAGTGTCGTCTATCCAGATCCTCGGTATTATCGTCATATCCCTGTCGAAGTTCCACGATAAATGGAACCATGCATCGAAATGAAAGGTTGTGTTCACGCCATCGGAGAAATAGCCAGGTCTTCTGAGTGAGAGCTGCCCCTGAAGCTGCTCCTGGATCACACCTGTCGAGTTCATGTTCCATGTGAGAAGAGGCGAGGATATACCGCCGGTCTTCACAGAGGCTCCCAAAGAGCTCACCCCATGGGGAAGGATATCCAGGAAGGTGAATGAGATGTTATACCACCTGTGTCCGGCGAGACAGATGTCGTGGTCCCCCCCGACTCCGTCAACTTCACCGGTGTAAAAGACAGATGCCCTGGTGGGGGGGTCCCCGGCGGACCCAATATCGGGAGTCCATATGATCAAAGTGACAAAAAGGATGACGGAAGCCATCCATAATGCAGATGTGAGCTTCATTTGCTTCCCTGCCATGTAAGGAAGGGCCCTTTCCGGTTTTACATCATGTCCAGGGTCCCATCCACAGAGGAAGCTCTGTTTCACTTATAAGGTTTATGATATGATACGATTGGAAGGATAGAAACAATACAACAGACCCGAAATACTCATCACCGATGGAACAAAACGTATTAAATCCATTTCGTCATATAGGGACCTCCAACCCGGACATCCCATTTGCGATTCGGAGTCCAGGCGGTGATGTGTTTGTCCCCCGATGACACCAAAAGGATCTTCACATGCCCCAAATGCAGGGGCAAGTTCAAGGCGACAGTCCAGGATAAACCAAAGGTTTACAAATGCCCCGGATGTAAAACCCTTGTCACCGTTTTTTCTGACCTGTCCGTTCTCCAGGGTGACCGAACCCAAAACACCGGAACCCGGGATAAAAGTCTGTCCATGTTGGATGATATCGAGAAGAACCTCATGGGACAAGATAAGAACTCCGGGGAAACGGACATGGACCTGGAAGAGCGGAAGCTCTTCTCCGAGATAATGGAGCAGATGCGGGAATTGAAGGAAAAACAGGTACGACCGTCGAGCGAGTTCAGCGAGGAGGAGTTCGGCAGGTTAAGAGGCGAGAACGATAAACTGAAAAGAAAGGTAACGGAGATGCAGGAGGATATCAAGAGAATGAGATCCTTCCAGGAGGAAAGTGTTTCCCCGTCCCAGGGCACCCGGCTGAACAAGGAAATCTCGGATATGGAAGCCAGACTATCCTCCCAGGCCAAGATCATATCGAGCCTGAACAGGGATAAAGAGGAACTCGAGGAAAAGTTCAGGGAGTTCTCGTCGAGGTCCGATATCGAGGAAAATACCAGAAAGAACCAGGCGATGCTGAAGATGCTATCTTCCCGTGAGGAGGAGATCAACGATAGGGAGCTCAGGATGGACCGGAGGGATGCAGACCTCAAAGCCCTCGAAAGCAAGCTCGAGAAGGACCGGGAGACAAATGAGAGCTTCAAGAGCGAACTCTATGCATACCAGCAGAAACTGGAGAATCGGGCGATCTCCCTTGCGAACGAGAGAGAGGAGCTCGACCGGCTCAAGGACCGATACGCACATGCCCAATCACAGCTTGAGGAGATCAAGGAAAGGGAAAAAGAGCTCGATGACAGGGAATTAAACCTTCACGAGATGGAGAAGGACCTGATGATAGCCAAGGACAATTTCGCCCAGGCTGAAAAAATGCTGAGCGCGGTTCAGGAAAGGAAGAAGATCATCTCCATACGAGAAAAGGCCCTGAACGAGAGAGAAGAAGCTCTCGCAAGGTCTGGAGAAGAGCTCAACGCGCTCAAAAAGGAACTCGAGGAGAGGTCAAAAACCATTTCCGGGAAGGGAGATATACTTCTGAAGAAGGAGAAGGGTCTGGATAGCAGAGAGGAAGCACTCAGATCGGCCGCAGAGAAATGGAAGACCTTCGCAAGGCAGCTGGAGGATTACAAATCCCAGCTAACCGAATCTTCAAAAGAGCTCGAGAAGAGGGAGATCGAGATCGATGAGAGGGAGAAGAGGATCGAGGCCGGACTCGGGAAGCTCAAGCTACTCAGGGAAAAGATGGAAAGGGAAACATCTGTTCCGAAAAACCTCAAGGATTCCAGAGAAAAAGAGGAAAGGATCCGCGAAGAGATCGCCACCAGGAAGGCCAGCCTGAAGAATACTGAAGAGAAAATAAACGATCTTTTGAATTGAGAGAATGGAGGAGTATCGATGTCAGAGATTGAAAATGCGTCACCCCGGGAACAGGGGGCCGAACTCGGAAGCGAGATCACTGCGACTCAGGTAAAGGAGAACAGGATCTCAGAAATGCAGGAAATGCTCAGGGTGAAGCTCAAAGAAATGAAGGAGAAGGAGGATGCTCTCGATTCGCGGGAGGGGGAACTCGAGGAAAAGGCGAGGGAAGTGGAAGAGCACATGGCCTCCCTGGTCCGATCCAGGGAGAGTCTTGAAGAATACAGGCTGCAGCTGGAGGATTTCCGCGCCCAGCTGGAGCAGAGTGCTAAAGAGATGGAGGAGGGATCACAGAAGGAAGGGGCAGAGACGTCGGTTCCCGATCCCATGATGGAAAAACTGCAGAATGCAGTGGTGAAGCTCCAGCAGGAGAACCACGAGCTGAAGATCCGGCTCGAGGAGCTCAAAGGATCCTCCGGTGCGGAAAGACCGGGGGGAGATGGTGAACCGGTCCCAGGGGAGGAAACAAGCGAAGGTGGGACCCGAACCGACCTTGATGATGAGAAGGCACAGCTGGAGGAGAAAAAGCATAAGCTCGTGGATTACAGGGCACAGCTCGAGAGTTACCGGGAACAGCTCACCACAACAAGCGAAGAACTGAACCGGAAAGAGGAGGAGCTTCTTGCCAGGGAAGCAGAGCTCAGGGCCAGAGAGGAGGAGATCTCTCGGAAGGTCAAGGAGGGAGATGCTGAAGAGAAAGAAGGGGTCCTGGAGAAACTGCAGAATGCGGTTGTTGCGCTTCAGCGGGAGAATGCCTCCCTGAAGGAGCAGCTCAAGGAAAAGGGGGAGAGAGAACAGGAAGATTCCGATGTGCAGGAAGAAGAGATCCGGAAGGAGAGAGAGGCACTGGAGGAGGAGAGAAGGACCCTCGAGGAGGAAAGGGGGCGGATCGAATCATCCGGCAAGGAGCTGGAGAATTACAGAGGGCAGCTTGACGACTACAGGAAACAGCTGGAAGGAACGGGTTCATCCCTTGAGGAGAGGCGGAGCGAGCTGGAAAGAAGGGAAAAGGAACTCTCCGGGCGGGAAGAGGTGCTCAATGAAAAAGAGAAAAAAATGTCGGTAGCACCCGTGGAGGAGAAGGAGCACGATGACGACAGACTGAACAAACTTAAACTCGTCGTGGAAAAGCTCAGGGAAGAGATCGAGGGGAAGAACCGGGAACTTGCCGAAAAGGAAAGCAGACTGGCCGAGATGGAGGATCATCTCGAGCAGAAGGATCGGCAGGTAGTGATCATGGAGCAAAAGAATACGGGGAAGGACAACGACGAGAAGGTGAGTCTGGACCAGTACAGAAAACAGCTTGACGATTACAGGCTTCAACTCGAGAGCACACAGAAGGAGATGTCAATAAAGCAGGAAATGCTCCTGGCGAAGGAAGAAGATCTCTCGAGGATTACTTCGGAGAGGGAGAAGCTCGAGAATGCGAAGAACGCACTCAAGGATTACAGGGAGCAGCTCGATGATATCAAGCACCTGCTCGATGACAGAGAGCAGAACATCGGCGAGAGGGAAGAGGCCGTGGCCGTCGGGGAAAATGAACTGAAAACACAATCTGCGGACCTGGAAAAGAAAAAAGATGACATGGAGGCATCCTCCTCCGAGATCGATAAAAAGATGGGGGATCTCCAGACCTACCGGGAGCAGCTTGATGATTACAGGAAGCAGCTGGAGTCCTCCCAGGGCGAGATATCGACCCGGAAGCAGGAACTGGAGGATATGGAAGGGCACCTGCGCTCACGGGAAGAGAAGCTTGCCGAGGGTGAAAAGAGGACCATTGAGATGCAGCAGAAACTGAAGGAACGGCTGGAGGCGCTGAATGCCCAGGAAGACCGGACAACCACGGCCGATGAGCTCGGAGGAGAGATCCGGGCTAAGGACGAGATGCTCTCCGATCTCACGAGACAGCTCGAGGACCTGAGGGGGGAGATCGAGGGCAAGGACCGGGTCATCCTCCAGATGCAGGAAAAGCTCACCTCAAAGGAGGAGACCTCGGGTACGGGCGAGATCACCGATCTCGATGAAAAGAGGAAGGAACTCGACGACTACAGACAGCAGCTTGACGATTACCGGAAACAGCTGGAGGGCTACCAGAATGATATCCGGGAAAGGACCGCCGAACTCGACAACAGGGAAGCGAAACTTGAGACCGCCAGAAATGGTGAGATGGACGAACCGAAAGATACGGAGAATCTCGAAAAGCTCCAGAACGCACTCCTGAAGCTGCAGGAAGAGCTAGGGTCCGCCAGGACCGAGAACCGGGAACTCAAGGCAGAGAATGTGAAAATGGAGGCGGATATCAAGGAGAGGAAGGCCCGCATGGAAACCGGTGCCCCGGCTTCCGAGGATATGGAGAAGAAAAGGTCCGAAATCGAAGGTTCCAAACAGCAACTGGACCAGTATAGGAGGTCACTTGAGGATTACAGGAAGCAGCTGGAAGAGCAGATGCGGAGCGTCCAGGAGTCAGGAGAGGAACTTGAAAAGAGGGGGATCGAGCTCTCAAAGCTACAATCCAGCCTCGAGGAGAGAAGCGCCGACCTCGACAGGAAGGACGAGGCCATACTGCATGCCCAGGATGTCCTGCAGGCGAAGCGGAAGGAACTCGAGGAGCTTGAGAGCAGGCTCGGGAAGACTCCTGAAAAGGAGATTGTTCAGGAGACCGTGGAGTTCTCCTGTCCTTACTGCAACTTCGGACTGACCGAGATCGATGTTGAGAAGGGGGTCTGTCCAAGATGCGCCAACCAGTTCGTGACCGGGGAAGAGGAGGAGGTGGTGATCTACGAATGCCCACACTGCTCGAGGACAATAACAGAAGAGGTCATTGCCAGGGGAATATGCCCCTTCTGCAAGGGGAAACTCGCTGCATGAACCTTCAGGAATAAACCACCAGAAGCTCACGCAGGACCACAATACCTTCCTCCCCGGTTATTACCCTGATGGGGACCCGTACTTCCCCTGTGCCTTTGTGGTCCTTCAGATAGTCCCTGACCTGGTCGGTGAGGTCCACCTCGTAACTGTCCTCGTTAGTTACAAGGCCCTTAAATTCATGGTCGATGGTACCGTCTGCCCCTACATCTATCTTCACATCGGAAGGATACCAGTAGCACCCAAGTACTACCACGCTATTGGTGTTCACGGCACTGAGCACGATATCCATCCTGCCGTCCTTGTTGAAATCCGCCGTATCGATGGCAAAGGGATAGGAGGCGATGTTCATATCCCCCACCTTCTGGAATCTGGCGTTTCCGAGATTTTTCAAAAAGACGAGATTGTTCGAGTCCGTGTTGGTTACCAGATAGTCCATGAGGCCGTCCTTGTCGATATCCATGACATTGATATACTGGGGTCGATCACCGACGGTGTACGATGCCGCTTTGGTAAATGCACCCTTGCCATCGTTCAGCATTACAGTGACCGTATCATCGCCGGTATCGGTGGTGGCTATGTCCAGGTCACCGTCGCCATCGATGTCAAAGGCCACCGCCGAGGTGGGCTCTTTTCCCACACTGTAGTTGACCATCTCATCAAAACTGTAGAAGCCGTCGTTTATCATGACGGACATGGTGTCCGTCGGATCCAGGGTATCGCCCCTGTTCACCGTCAGGAGATCCTTGATCCCGTCACCGTCAAGGTCCTCTATTATCGAGTCATACGGCATGTTGGAACCGAGGTATACAGTCGTGTAATTGTTGAACATGTTCGCAAAATCACCGGACCCGTCGTTGAACAGTATGGTTGTGGAACTCTGGAAATAGTTGGAGGTATAGAGGTCCATGTCACCGTCTCCGTCTATATCACCGGTCCTGAGGCTGAAGGGATAGGCTCCTATGTCGTAGAGGTAACGGTCGGTTGTGAAACCACCCTCCCCGTCCGAGCGGAGGAGGACTATCCTGAAGTTCGCCTCGTCGGCTGAAGCCCCGTCCATGTTCCCGTCATTGTTGAAATCCTCCATTACCACTGCATAGGGTTCAAGACCGATGGGATATTCCCTTGGTGCGGAAAAACCTCCGAGGCCGTCGTTCCTGAGGATCGATACGGTGGACCCGAAGTAGTTCGCCGTGGAGATCTCTGCATCCCCATCGCCGTCCACATCCCTTGCAAAGACCCCGCGGGGGCTGTTACCGGTGACATACTGGGAATATGTCCTGAAGATGCCCGATCTCAGGTTCGTCAGGATGGAGACCGTCCCGTTCTCCCCGTATTTCTCGGGCCAACCCTTCCAATCGGAGGTGACTATATCCAGGTCCCCGTCGGAATCGTGATCCAGGAACTGGAAAGCGGTGGGGTTCAGACCCACATAGTTCTGAACGTATGGCTGAAAATCGCCCTTGCCGTTTCCCACATACACAAGGATGGAATCGGCCGATTTTGTGGCAGCGATAATATCCAGGTCCCCGTCCAGGTCCATATCTTTCAACCTTGCCTGTATGGGATCCATGGATCCCAGCATGACCGAGTCCATATCGCTGGGGGAGCCCTTGTGAAAACCTCCGCTCCCGTCGCTCTCCATGATGGAGATGTCATGATAGCCCAGATTGGCCATCACGATGTCCGGATACGTATCCCCGTTGACATCGCCGCAGTCGATGCTCGATACACCTTTTTCAACCCTCAGGTCATCTATCTTTCTCACGAAGTTCCCCTGTCCCGCATTGCTCCAGAACGAAACTGTGCTCAGCCACTGATAGTACCTCTCCTTTTCGATGTTGAAGACCTCGTGCTTACCCCCGTTCATGTCCACAACATCCCTCCGGTTGGAGATGATCAGATCATCCTTTCCGTCCAGATCGTAATCGGTAACGCCTATTCTTGTAGGATTGCCCTGGGTGGTGAAGTTCGAGTGGAATATCAGACCTCCATTGCCGTCATTCTCGAAAAGAGTGAGATTGTCGTTGTTCGTGGTAACAACCGCAGCATCAAGATCCCCGTCGCCGTCGAAGTCGATCACCGCAAGATCTGCGGGCAGGGAATCGAATCTGTAAGGGTCGCCAATTGAGCGAAAACCCCCGATCTGATCGTTGAGGAGGACCCTGAACTCCCTGGCATCCTCGCTCAGCACCAGAAGGTCCGGATATCCGTCATCATCAAGCTCCCGGAGTAGCACCCTTACGGGGCCCTTACCCACCGAGGCGACGTGATCCCTTACCAGGGTGGACCCGGTGTTCCGCATTACCATCACGGTATCATCCTTGTAATTTGCCACAACAACGTCCGTGAAAAGGTCGCCGTCGACATCCCCCACATCCAGGTCCGTCGGGTTCCTGCCAACAGGATAACTGATCCTCTGAGGCGGGAGGGAACCGCTTAGAGTGAGCTTTGCCGTACGGATCTCCGCATCTCCGGGTATTTTGAACGAAACATCGCTTCCAAGGAAGGTGGAATTCACCAGGACCCTTGTGGAATTGTCCGTGAACCTGTCGATAACGAAGGTCTCCCCACCATCCACACCTCTCTCTTCCATCATTGCAGAAAGCCAGAAGGGAAAGATGGCGAGAAAGAGAACGAAAGCCATGGCAACGACCCCCACCTTGATCTTCCGTGTTTTATCCTCACCTGTTACCCCCTTGCCGGTGCCTGGCTTATCCGGTGCCCGGACTTTCACGGGCGCTTCCCTTCCCGGAGGGTTCCATCTTGAAGGTCGTTCTTTGGCAGGCTGGCTCATTCTTCCATCTTTACTCCTAAGCCCATGGCTTTTTTCATGTGTCAAATAGGGTACAGCCATCCAGCAGACCTCCGCGAGAACCGGTCCTTTCAGATATATCCTACCCGGGGTTTATATAAATAAACTTGTACAGTTTCCGTATCGTCACCTATACAGCCTGTACAACTCCGTTGGGTTCTGGGGATAGGATACGTGAAGTTCCGGCCCGTATCCGCTTGATCGAATAGCCTCGAGAGAGGTCTCGATCGCCAGGAGAGGGTCGTTGTTCTCCTCGGAGAGATGGACAAGAACGATATCCCTGGTACGTGGCCCTACGATATTCGTTAGCAGGGCTTTGCACTGGTTATTCGAGAGATGGCCCTTCTCGTCCATTATCCTGCGTTTGAGGTAGGTTGGATACCTGCCGTTTTGGAGCATCTCATCATCGTGGTTGGACTCTATGACGAGTCCCTCCCGGTCCCTTAATAGCTCCGTTATCCTCTCGTCCACGCCCCCGAGGTCGGTGACCAGACCCATGCTTCCTCCCTTTCCCTCGATTATGAACCCGAATGGATCTATGGCATCGTGGGGGACGATAAAAGGGGTGACCTTCAATCCTCCAACGGTTACCGCTGCCCCGTCCCTGATCTCAACCACGGTTACCCCGTCCTTCTCTCCCAGATACCAGGAAACCGGAGGTGAAAGATAAACCGGTGCCCTGTACCGCTTTGCGAGTGGAAAGAGGTTTCTCGTGTGGTCCGAATGCTCGTGGCTTATGAATATCCCGGATATCTCTTCACGGTCTGTGAGCTCCAGAACCCTGGAGGCGGTATACTTCACCGGTAGACCTGCATCCATCAGGATAGTGGTGATCCCATCCGTGACCAGGGTGCAGTTCCCGGAGCTCGAGCTTCCCAGAACGCAGAAGCTCAAACCCCCGATCTCCACGGTCTTCTCCATAGCTACACTCTACCTGTCAGAAATACCTCTCTCCGTGATAATCGTTGCTCCCGGATAACAATTTGATATCGTAGAACCTGGGAAGGCTCTCAAGAACCCTGGCATCCTGGTACCTGCGGTCCATGAGGATCACCAGATTCCTTCCTTCTCCTGTATTGTCTGCCATGGTATTGACATATCTCATCACGCTTGTCAGGGCCGGGAGCAGAACCGATATCACGTGGCCGAGGTTCGTGCCGTGCTTTCTCTGCATATGGACCTTGAGCTGATTAGACCGTGGTGTGGGAGGGGGAATGTGCATGCCCACAATGACCACCGTGTCGGTCTTGATCGCACCCTCCTCCATTGCGCGGGATATGGACCCCCCCTGAACACAGAGCACCAATCCGTCACCCCCCAGACCGATCTCCTCGACAAGCCTTCTCTTCTCATCCTTGGACAGCCCCCTTGCCTCCTCCAGTACCGGCCTCGAGAACTTCATGTCCACCATGGCTTCCATGACCGCTTCCTGGATGTAGTATGAGGGGAATATCGCAATTACCATGCCAGGGGTGGAATCGGTTATGGTCCGGATGTTCCCGAGTATTGACCTCCACATGTCCTCCCCCCTGTGCTTGTAGGAGGTCTCCACGTTACCGAAGCTCACAACCGAGGTCCTTTCCATCTGCTCCGAGGAGATATAGGACCTGTTGAGTGTATTCTCGGGTCTGAGCCCGAGAAGCTTCGTGTAGAGTCCCTGAGGATAGAGGGTATCCCCGAACATAATAACGGAGGGAAAAGATTCGAGTATCGGTCTGACCATGACCTGAAGGTCCAGGAGGCAAAGGCATATCATCCTCCCGTCCCGGTCCTCCTCCACGGTCCTCGCCACCGAGGTATGCTCCTTCATCCAGAGCTTCAGGAACAGGTAGAGGTCCTTGACCCTCTTTCTTCCGGTGATGGTCCTGAAATCCCCCGCGTGAAGTATTTTCTTGAGCTCGATTATCAAGCTTCCGAGTCCCGTCCTCACGCCGGCCTCCTGGGTCCTGGTCCTATAGGCTTGTAGAATGACCTTCCTCTCGAGAGGCTTCTTGATGTCCCAGCTGGCAGCTATGTCCCTCATTATCTCCATGAGGATGGAGAATCCCTCTCTCGGGTCCTCGTCGAGACCGTTGAGCTCCCATCCCTCGAAATGGAGTTCCTCCATTCTGAAGGTGTAGGAGAACCTCGACCACAGGTGCTCCGTCAAGGATGATGGGTCGCAGATGGCTATCAGGGTGTCTGACGGGTCCTGCCCCATGAAACCGAACAGGCGGTCCCATCCCTCGGAGAAGACGAAGGAATAATCCGTTATGATCGTCTGGGCTTCCGTTGATATATCCACCGCCGTCCTGGCAGGACACATTCCCTTCTCTTTTATATCATCGGCCATCTCACCGAGAAGTGTTCCACCGCTCATCTTGATCTCACGGTAGATCCCGAGATCGAAACCTTTCTGGTAAGGGCAGAGGTCCATCCGGTCCTTCCTGACGCAATGGTTCAGAAGGTCCCCCGGATCGTTGTCGGACCCGTCCATGTTGCATTTGAGGTCGAATGATGTGAATGAGACTATGGAACCATTGGAGCCTGTCTCTCCGGCCAGCCCCCTCATTATGGTGGAAATCCACCCCACGTCGCTCCTTTTGGAGAGAACGAACAGTTTCTTCTTCCTTCTTCGGGCCTCCTCGTATATTGACCCCAGGAATTGTCTCGGAAGCTCTCCCTTGAGTGGAATGAGCGCCATCATGTGCTTCTTTCTCTCCAGGGCATGGGAGATATCACCTGCAACACCCATCTGGGGGTTGTTTAGAGGTTCCTGACCCAGACCCTCGGCTTCCATTACTTCACCTCATGCATCGGACGCTGACCAATCAAAGAGAGGCCCCATCCCCCCGAACTTGGACCGGTTGGGATAGACCTGATACGATATAAAATCATGTTACGTATTATTTCTACCATGATGGTATCATTACCTTCAAGTTATTATGATACGTAAAGTATATAAGTGATACCCATTATTCGTACTATATGAACGGAAGTGACGGAATGGCACACATCATTCCCATGGGACTGGAGGTTGACAGGGTCCTTGGAGGGTTGAGAAGATTCCCGACCAACCGGGCGATACTGCTTTACGGAAACGACACGGAAAGCGAGATCGAGAAGAAGGCCCGGGAGAACGGGAAGCGGATCAGGGATATGGTCAGCGCAACGATCCAGATAGAGGATAGAGAGCTTGATATTTTCGATTTCTACGATGCTGCCAGAAAGTTGAGGGAACTCATGGAGAGCCTTTCGGAGGAGGGCTACAAAGTATATGTGAACCTCTCAACGGGTAACAGGATCGTAACCTCGGCCGCTCTCCTGGCCTGCTTCATGACGGGTTCCCACCCCTATTACGTTCGGCCGGAAAGATATTCCATCCCCGGGGACCAGTTCGTCCTGTCCCACGGGGTCAAGGAGGTTATGGAGATCCCTTCCGTTACCATACTGGGGCCCACCGGAGCAGGTGTCAAGGTCCTGAAGGTACTCAACTCCCAAGGGGGATCGGTTCGTTACGAGACCTCGCTCATACCTCACCTGGACCTGCAGGGGGATTTTTTCAAGGACAGAAACGAGGGAGAGACGAAAAAAGCCTACATGGCCAGGAAGAAGGCACATCTGTCCCGGGTTCTCAAGGGTCTCGAAAATGAGGGGTATGTGAGCCTGACCAGAAAAGGGAAATACGTATCCGTATCGATCACTGAGACGGGATTCCTTTTCTCCGGACCCCCAGGCACTCTGTAGGATACAAAAATTCAAAGGTCCTTTCCCCTCACGATATTGAGGTCAACGGACCTCATTATCCGGATGGTATCGGGCAGAATGACCATCACCTCACCGACGCTATCCATCCTCCTGTACCTCTCGAGCATCATGTCCATTGCATGGAGGTCCCTGCCGAAACATTTCAACCAGATGCCCTGGGGTCTGGAAAGTGGCATGCTGTCCCAGCTCTCTCTGGAAGCTTTCCTGATATCGTCATAGCATGAATCGAGTGTGCAACCCACCTTCATCCCCAGGATGACGGAAAATGTCGGAAATGGCTGGACCAGGTCCTCCTGCACAAGAGGTTTGATCTTCACACCCGTCTCATCCAGAAGGGATGCCATCATCTCACCGACCGCCACCTCGTTCTCCTGGAGAAGCCCGGAAAGCAGCGGTATCTCTGCACGACCGTCCTTGACGAGAAAAGCAAGAAGCTTTCTGGTCTTTCCCGCCGGGGTCTCCGGAACATTTTCCGGAAGCATCGGCATGAAGTGATCGGAAACCGTGTATGGGCTCACGATCCTCTCAAGGGCCCTTATCGCGGATGCGAGCGACTCACGGTCCCAGTGCACGACCTCGATCAGCATGAAATCGTCCATATTGGGATAGATGGATGCCACCTGGGGCATGGATGATACCTTTTCAATGATCTCATCCATCTCCCCTGTATCGAAATGGAGCTTGAGGTAGGTAGTGTCGTAGCCGAACATCCTCCTGTCGAAATATGCCGAGAAACCCTTCAGTATCCCTTCCCTTCCGAGGAGTTTCAACCGTCTCTCGACGTTCTCGGAAGATATCCCTATGTGTACCGAAAGGGAGGCGGGATCAAGCCTTCCCTGGGTGTTGATATGGGTCAGGAGTTCCAGGTCTTTAGCATCCATGCTAAACAATAGTGATTTGTTGGGATAATATTTTCATTTTTCTAATATTTTGGTTCACAGGAGAGATTCCGGAGGCCCCGTAAGATCGGGTCTCCATGAAACCATACCATCAAAGTGAAAGATACCTGTTGAGTTCCCAATCCGTGACGTGGGCCCTGAATTCCATAACCTCCCTGTATCTTCTGTCGATGATGGCCTGGAAGATATCCTTTCCAACCGCCCTTTCCATCATCTCGTCAGAGCGGGCTGCCTCGATAGCCTCGTGCAGGGATACGGGGAGCATTCTGATCCCCATCTCTTTCCTCTTTCTGGGGGAGAGCCTGTTCGGATCCGTTGATAGAGGCTGGGGTGGTTCGACCTTCTTCCGGATCCCGTCAAGACCCGCTTCGACCAGAACGGTGAAGGCAAGGTAAGGGTTCGAGGATGTGTCCGAATGCCTTATCTCTATGTCACCGACCCTGCGTGATCCCGGGGAACCGGGTATCCTCACCATCGCTGTCCTGTTGCTCTGGCCCCAGGTCGCGTAAACCGGGGCTTCGAACTCGGGTATTAGCCTCTTGTAAGAGTTGATGGTGGGATTTGTGAAGAGGCAGGTTGCCCTGGCATGGTCCAGAACCCCGCCTATGAAATATCTGGCGGTCTGGGAAAGCCCCATCTCATCGTCAGGGTCCAAGAATGCCGAGCCTTCCTTCCTCTCGAGCCACATGTGAACGTGCATTCCGTTCCCCGAATCCTTCTCCGTTATCTTGGGTATGAAGGATACGGAATACCCGAACTGTCTTGCAGTTAACCTTGCCAGGAGCTTATAAAGCATGGAATAGTCGCCGCACCTGACAATATCTGATACATGCTTGAACTCCACCTCCACCTGCTGTGCGCCACCTTCATGATGATGGAACTTGATATCGAGGCCAGCTTTAATGAGATTGTGTGTGAACTCGTTCCTGAAGGGATCGGAATTGTCCCAGGGGACGGCGGCGAAATAACCCTGCTTTGGCTGGATCGTGTAGATAGAATCACCGTGATGCAGGATATCCGTGGGTTTGACCCCTTCCTTCAAAAGATAGAACTCGAGCTCCGGCTGGAGGTGAATGGCCGTGAAACCCATGTCCGAAATGTGGCCCCGGCATCTCTTCGCCGCGTTCCTCGGGTCCATTGGGAAGGGGTCCGATCCGTCAGGATCCCAGGTATCCGTGACGAGCCTCGCCACTTTCTGGATACCCTCTCCGTAGGGAAGGATGAGAAGGGTCTTTGGATCGGGGACCGCCCTCAGGTCGGAGTTCTCCGTCTTGGCAAAGCCAACGGATGAACCGTCGAAGGTCATACCGTCCTGCCACAGCTTTCCGCTCAGAAGGTCCGCTGCCGGGACCGTGAATGACCTGATCTTGCCATCCAGGTCCGTGAACTGGCAGTATACCCAAGTTACACCGGCTTCGGTGAGCTCATCATTGGCCTTCTGAATGTCATCTGCGGGGTCTTCCGGCATGAAAATGTGCCTCCTGGCCAGTGGGGGGAATGAACGGCCGGTTCTTAAAACTTATCAGTATATCTCCTATTATGGTTTCCAATCCCTTCCTCCCTTGAGATAGGATGGTCCCGTCTCCGATGTATCTATGTCCACAGATCTTCCAAGGATCTCTCTTCCGGCCTCTATCACTATCGGAGTATAGTTCACATCCCTTGCCATCATCGTCCGTCCCTTCCCTACCTCTGTCACCAGGCATGAAGGGTGATGGCCCAATCTCCTCTCCAGTATATCCGCCTGCATTTCCGAGTGTATTGCCGTCATTTCCCTTGACCGGTCCTTGATCACGGCTCCCTTGACCTGATCCGTCATCATGTTTGCCGCCGTTTCAGGACGACGGGAGAATCGGGTGATGTTCAGTATGTCCGGGCGGAGCCATCTCAGGAGTTCCATGCTCCTGACATGGTCCTCCTCTGTTTCACCGGGAAAACCCGCGATGAGGTCCGTTGAGATCGTGGCCATGGGGAATCGGTCCCTTATTTTCGCGACCATCGATCTGAAATCATCGACCGAATACCCGCGCCCCATCCTTCTCAATATCGGGTCCGACCCCGACTGTACAGGAATGTGGAAGAACCTGAAAACCCTGAGATTATCGTAACCTTCGAGTATATGGTCCATTATCCTGCCTGCAAGGACAGGGTTCATCATACCCACCCTGATCCGGTAATTTCCGGTGATGCCATCCGTTATGGCACGGAGAAGCGAGCCTATGTTTTCATCCCTTCCATCCATTCCGTATGCCGCGGTGTCCTGGGAGGTGAGCAGTATCTCGATCCTTCCCGATCCGACGCCCCGTCTCACAGCCTCCAATACGGTTTCAACAGGATAGGAGCGTATCCTTCCCCTGGCAAGTTTTGTGATACAGTAGGAGCAGTTACCCGCACAACCGGTGGACACGGGCACGATCGTGTCGATCCTGGTTGTCTGTATTCGCTGAAGGCCCGATGAGGAACCTCCGGTGCATGGTTCGAACATCCTCTCGATGGAGGAGCGAAGAGAGGGGAGCCCCATGGAATCAATCAGATGTACCCCGGGGAATCTCATACGGAGCTCCTGTCCTGCCAGGGCAGCGAGACAACCCGCCACGATGACTTTCCCGCATGATGAATACAACTCATCGATCCTCCTCCACATGTGGTTCTCCGTGGAAGATATCACATCACAGGTAAAGATCATTGCAGCTTCCGGTCGGGCATCTTCGCTTACCCTGTAGGGTCCAGTAACTTGACATCCCATGGAAGCGAGCATCCGGGATGCTTCCCTGGCTTCACCGTGGTTCATGGTGCATCCGTATGATTCCACAGCAATACTTTCGACTCTCACGGGCTGAATGAAAGGGAGCTGGTATTTACCCGTTTTCCCGGGATGGTCACACGGTTCTACTCAGTTTCTTCCGTTTCCTCGAACCGTTTCAGCTTCGGGGCTATTCTACGTTCATCACCACCCCTCTTTTTTCGGGGTTCATTTTCATCGACGGACCCGTTTCTCGATCTTTTTGCGGGCTCCTTCCTTCCTTCTTCCTCATCGGACGAAAGAGTCTTTGAAGGCAGTCCGGGCCTTTCCCCCGCCCCGAGTTCCATTGACCTTTTCGAGCCTTTCCCGGGTAGCTCTCTGGTCGATCTTCCCCTGAGTCCGGGTCCTCTCCTTCCATAGATCGATTCATACTCTTTCTTTGCCCTCTCCTCGCGGACCTTGACATTACTCTGGGCAAGGAAGAAGAGCGAGATGAATGCGATGATAACCGCCAGCATGATCCCTCCGAAGAGGACCATCAGACCAACGGCGTGCTCCTCCTGACCGGACCTCACGAATATCTCCTCGTCGGTCTTTGCCGATGGAGCCTGGTCCTCCACCTCGTAAACATCGCCGTATATCCTGAGAAAGGCGGAGTTCCTCAGCTTGGTGCTCCTGTCGGGCTTCCAGGTCACGGTGAAGTTCTTTTCACCTCCCGGAGGGATCACCCCTACCTCGCCTTTGAGAAGCACGATGCCGGCAAGTTCGATCCTCCAGAGGACGTCGCCTTCCCTTGTCGCAAAGGGATAGTTGTTCCGGATCCTGAAATGGAAGGTGATCTTCTCGTTGAGATCGTAATCCGGTTCGGGGGTCACGTCAAGATCGGGAAGCTCGTCCCCGTCAAGGTCCAATATCTCGAGGTCCACTATTATCAGCTTCAGAGGAAGGGGGACCAGAGACTGTTTGGAGAACTGCCCATACCTGTAGTTGATGCCTATAACCCCGCTCGAAGGCTCCGAATCCATCGGAACATCCGCCATCAGGGTCACAATGATCTCCTGCGACCATTTCAGAGAGACAATGATCGTTTCGAGGTCGGTCTCCCGGAACCTGAAGACGCCAGGGGAGGATTCGGATATGTTCAGGGGGGAATCTCCCGATACCTCGGTTACCGTGCTTCCTCCCCCGATGGACACGGAATGGAATTTCGCGGGTGCCCAGACCGGGCGATTCAGCACCTCGAGGGTCACGGTATCGTAGAAATTGCCCCGATTCTTCATCTTGAAGGATATCCTGTTATTTCCAAGGGTCATGCTATACTTGTCCGTCCCTGCGGATGGAAGTGGTATGGCATCCATTCCATCCTTTCTTGCCACCTCCACAAGGAGGCGTATTTCCGTCTCGTTGGTCTCTCCCGCGGCCTTGAGAATGACATCATGCCTTCCAGCAGTGGCGAAGCGAGATACCATTACAACGGGATGGAATTTTCTCGTGGATTCCGGATCCACGGATATGGCGAAGGATGTGGGGTCTATGGTGTCATTGAATCCAAGGTTCCACCCGCCAGGTATGATGTATTCGGAAACCAGGACGTAATCCGTTTCGGTTGCCCAGTTCTCTATCGATAGCTCGAACTGGACCGATGTTCCCGGATTCACCTTCTGGTAACCTATTGGTGTTACGGTGGTCCTGAGATCGAAGATCGTCTGAACCCTGAAATTGAGCGAATTCGAGCCGAAGGGTCTTGTGATACCTGTCACCTGAGCATTGACCTCGGATATCTTCTGGGATCCTATCGGCTCGAACTGGGGGCAGCGCACAACGGCAGTAATATCCTTCTCGGCATAGGGAGGTATCAGAAAGTTCCTCTCCGAGAACCTGACCGTCCAGGTATCTTCTACGGGAGTTGTGGAGCTCACGATTCCAAGCATATCCAGGGTAACGTTCAGAACGGTATCCCCCGTATTTTCCACGCGGATGTTCACCTCTGCAGGCACCTCCCTGCCGACGATAAAGTTGATCCCTTCCACATCGACAACGAGCGGACCTCTCTGGCAGATTATCTTCAAATTAAGTGTCCAGTGATCCCCGCTGTTCTCATTCGTGACGTTTATCAGGATGTCGGCCGTTCCTATCTGCGGATTCTTGATGTAGATGTAAAGCGTCTCCGATTCGAACGGGTCGAGGTCGACCGGTATGTTGAGGTTGCCGTTCTCCAGAAATACCATCCAACCCTCCGGGACCCCCGAGAGGATGACGCGATACCTTGCCTCGAGCACCTCGTTGTTCTCGACCTTCAGGAGATAATTCTCGGTATCTCCCGGCTGGAGGTAATCCAGGTAAGTGGTCGTGTCCGGTATCTCCGACGAATATCCGCCCGAAAGGCTTATCGGATAATCGTCCGGAAGAGCTGAAACGTCCTCCCCTCCGGGAAGGACCGTAAAACCTGCTGCCGTGAGCATTATCAGGACGCCCAGGGTGATCGGGAACTCCATCCTCATCTGTACACCACCGGACAATCGATGACCGGTGTATAAATAATTGGTGGACGGATGAACGCTACCGGCTGTTGCTGATCATCATGCGGCACTCATGAAGCTTTTCCCTGGCCTTCGCGAAATCCGGCTTCATCTCTATGGCCCTTTTCAGGAATATCGATGCTTCCCTGAGAAGCGGGGGTTGTATCTCCATGAAAAGAATGCCAAGATTGAACCAGGCCCTGTCGTACCTGGGGTTCAGCTCTATCGCAAGGTTAAGTTCACGGATGGCGAACTCCTTCTTTCCAAGGTCCTTCTGAACGACCCCGAGATTGTTATGGGCCCTGTAGGAATCCGGGTTCAGATCAGCGGACCTCGAGAAGTAGACCTCCGCTGTCAGAAGGTCACCTTCCATGTAGAAAGTGTTTCCAATGTGGTAGAGCACCTCATCATCATCCGGATACTCATCGAGAACTTCTTCAAGCATTCCCCTGGCCACAATGAAATCTCCATCCGACATTCTGTCTAGAGCTTTCTGGATGAGTTCATACATCCTCTCATCCCTCGATCTCGCGATCTTCTGTGTGGCCCCCTTAAGAATTCGGATCTTTTTAGGAGATACTGCTCTTTTAACCCTCCTTACCATGGGACGTTTCATGGATTCAGCAGTGGGGGGATCATCCCCGTATACTTCCCTGCGGATGACCTCTGCGGTCCTGGTTCGATCCAGCTCCTCCCTGAGCCCGTTGATGTATTCGTCATCGGTCGGGGGCTCCTCAATGTTGAGGGGCTCCTTCTCCCCTTTTGGGACGAGCTCCTTGAGCATTCTCATGTCGATCTCTTCAAAATTCTCATCCCCTGCCGGGGCCCTTGGAGTCATTTCCCGTGTCCCGGGTTGTTCCGATGACGAAGAACTGGGATTGTAAGACCTCGCCTCCTCCTTTAGAATTCCGATCTCCCTGATGATCCTGTCCTTTTCCTTTATTTTCTCTTCGAGGGCCTCCTCCATCCGGAGGAGATCTTCCTTTTCTACCTTACCCTTGAGCATCAGCTCGATCGTAAGGTTCTTCCTGAGCTCCTCCACCTTTCTCCTCTCAACGTTTATCTCATCCTGGAGTGAATCAAGCTTTCTCTCGAGTTCCCTTATCCTCCCGAACCTGTCGATCGTAACGCCGGTTTCTCCCGACCTGTCGTTGATGAGAGCGCTCAGTCCGCGTCCAAGGGTATTTGCCATGGTGATAACCTTTGAAATTGGAGATCGTACGTGTCCCCGATGTCTGTAACATATATTTGATATTAAAGTGATAATCCCGTTAATCCCCGATCCTGAGAATATGTCGGCCCGATCCATGCATGCTTGGCTATAACTTATATATGACCTTGTTTTCTCCCTGTCAAAAACCGCTCCCATAGTGTAGACCGGTCAATCATTCCGGCCTTTCGAGCCGGTGACTCGGGTTCGAATCCCGATGGGAGCACTCTATTTATTATCGCTTAATGGCGTGCTCCCTTCCCGCAATGATCTTCTGGCGTCAATTCGGATATGTTCCCGAAAATCATTGCTGCTAAATGCCTTTACACAACAAAAACTGACATCAATTTGATGAGGATCGGTTTTTGTTTGGACCTTTGAAAAGGAATGAACGAAGAACATTGCATCTTTTCAAAGGTCCCGATGGGAGCACTCTATTTATTATCGCTTAATGGCGTGCTCCCTTCCCGCAATGATCTTCTGGCGTCAATTCGGATATGTTCCCGAAAATCATTGCTGCTAAATGCCTTTACACAACAAAAACT